>OGXR01002348.1_pt1 | contig 12238 bp, 8 predicted proteins | sample 1576331 | NCBI WGS metagenome assembly OGXR01 (sample SAMEA3541473, study PRJEB24748) | human gut metagenome | biome: human gut; feature: human-associated habitat; material: faeces | place: China | collected 2012 | reverse complement strand
CTCCAGCGCAGGCCCAGGCGCGCAGGCGCGGAAGGCGCGGCTGTCCGCGCGGCCTACAGAAAGGCCGAAAAGCCGCTCCGCCCGGCTCATCACGAAGCTCGGCCGCGCCGGAGCGCCGTCCGCACCGTGGGATGGGCTGACTATCGTGAGCGTCTCCGAGGGCAGGCAGACGCAGTTGTATATGAGGGAAAACTCCCGCCAAAGCTCGGCGTCCCCGGCGTCCAGGGGCAGGCCCAGCTCCGCAAGCGTCCGGCGCTCCTCCGGGCTGAACACGCCGCCCTCCCGCGTGGGGCCGGGCAGGCGCTCGTCCGAGGCGCCGAGGATGATGAGGTGCTTTATGTGCCGGCGGCGCATCCTGTCCATGTCGCCCGCCGTGACCATATCCAGCGAGACGGGGATGACGCCCACGTCATACTGCGAGAGCGCGAGCAGATAGAGCCGCGAGAAGCCCGCGGCGTCCAGCTCCACGTCGCCCAGGACGGCGGAGCACTGTTCAAGCGCGGAGACCGCCGCGTCCCAGAGCCGGGCATGCTCGTCCGCGGCCTGGAGGCGTCCCGAGGCCTCCAGCTCGTCGGCACGTGCGGCAAGGCGCTCCGCGAGGTCCAGGTCCTCGAAAAGCTGCGCCAGGGCCAGGGCCTGTTCCCTGGCGCTGCCGGCCTCGCGGCAGGCGCGCTCCAGCGTCTCATCCGAAACGCCGGTCCTGTTGTAGACAAGATTCTCGCGGACCGTGCCCTCAAACATCCAGGTATCCTGCAGGACCATGCCGAAGCGGTCGCGCGTGGAGGCGCGGGAATAGTCCGCGATATCGTGCCCGCTCAGCAGAATACTGCCGGAATCGACGTCATAGAAGCGCATGAGCAGATTTACAATTGTTGTCTTGCCCGCGCCGGTCGGGCCGACGATGGCAACGTGCTGGCCCTTTTCCACGTGCAGGTTCAGATCCTGAATGAGCTCGGTGTCCGGCTCGTAGGAGAAGTCCACGTGGCGGAACTCTACGCTGCCGTCTCCGCCTGCGGGAAGCTCCTGTTCGATCGGCGCTTCCTCCGGCAGCTCCAGCAGATCGACGACGCGCCGGGCAGCCGCCTTGGCCTGCTGCAGCGTGCTCAGGCCGTTGGAGATCTGCTCAAGCGGCTCGGAAAACTGCCGCGCGAACAGCACCAGCGTCACGATCACGCCCACCGGAACGCCCTGCCGCACGATGAGCCAGCCGCCCAGCAGGTTGATGGCGATATACGCCAGCGAATTGGACGCGGCAATGACCGGCTGGACGATGGCAGAGAGATACGTCGCCTTCGCCTCGGAGACGCGGCGCGCATCGTTGATCTGCGCGTGGCGCTCGGCGCAGTGCTCCTCGAGGTTATAGGCCTTTGTCGTCGCGTAGTTCGTGTAGGCTTCCTCCACGACGGAGTACAGCTCGCCGGACTGCTTGAACATCTGATGGAAATACGTTTCCGAGCGGCCCGCGATCTTGGCCGACAGCCAGATGGAGACCGGCATGAACACGATCACGGCCAGCGAAAGCTGCCAGTTCTGCAAAAACATCACGACCGCGATGGCCACGATCTGCAAAAAGCCGCCTGTAATGGTGTCGAGGACGGTATGCAGGGAGCCGCCGATCCGGGACACGTCCTCCGTCATGCGCGAGAGAATATCGCCGACGGGTGTGTGATCGACAAAGCTGACGGGCAGGCGCTGGATTTTGTCGGAGATCTGGATGCGCAGATTGCAGGTAAAATACCGGCTGACGGCGCGGTTGAGCAGCTGCATTTTGCCGTAGCTGATGGCGGCGCGCAGGAGATACACACCGGCCAGCGCCAGAAGCCCCGGCGCGAGCTGCGCCAGCACGGACGCGCCCGTCTCCGGCGCGTCAAAATAATCGATCAGGATCTGCACCAGCGCGCCCATCTGCGTTGGGATGATCAGCGCGCACACAACGAGCGCCAGGCTCATGACGACGCCGAGCGCAAGCTGCCAGCGGATGGCCTTCGCGCCCTTCAGCAGCTGGATGAGCGCGTCGGCGGAAATGTGGGTTTTCTGTTCCTGCTTCACTTCGCGTCACCTCCTGTCTGCGAGGCGTAGATCTCCTGATAGATCTTACAGCGGGACAAAAGCTCCGCGTGAACGCCGTGGTCGACCAGCCGCCCGCGATCCATGACGAAGATATGATCCGCGTTCATGGCAGAGGTAATGCGCTGGGTGATGACGATCTGGGTCTTGCCCCGAATTTTCTCGTTGAGGCTCCGGCGCAGGTTCGCCTCCGTCAAAAAGTCGAGCGCGGAGAAGCTGTCGTCAAAGACGTAGATTGGCGCGTCCTTCAAAATCGCGCGCGCGATGCACAGGCGCTGCTTCTGGCCGCCGGAGAGGTTCTTGCCGGACTGCTGGAGCGGATGCTCCAGATGCTCGGGCAGGGAATTGAGGAAAGGCGTGAGCTGCGCGATATCGGCGGCTTCGAGAATGTCCGCTTCCTCCGCACCGGGACGGCCCATTTCGATATTGTGCCGGATGGTGCCGGAATACACGGCGGTCTTTTGCAGGACACAGCTGATGTTCTTCCGGATCACGCCCCGGTCGATCTGCGAAGCGCTGACGCCGTCGAAGAGGATCTGTCCCTCAGTCGGCAGGCGGAAGGACAGCAGCAGCTGCACGAGCGTACTTTTGCCGCTGCCCGTGCCGCCGATGACGGCGATCTTCTGCCCCGGCAGAATGTGCATACTGACATTCTGCACGGCGGCCTCCGACGCGCCCTCATAGCGGAAGGTCACATGGTCGAGGGCGATTTCGCCCCTGAACGTGTGCTCCGCGCCTTTGGCTGTCTCCTGCATCCCTGCAGCGTGGAAAATTTCGCCGATGCGGTCCGCCGCGACCTTTGCGTGCGGCAGCATGACCATGGCAAAGCCGCCCATCAGAACGCCGTTGGCGACAAGCGCCAGATACTGGATGATGGCAAAGATATCGCCGCCGGAGATGGCGTGGCTGCCTGTCTCCATACGCCAGCCGCCGAGCCATATGATCGCCACGCCCGCAAGATTCACGAGCAGCACGGCTGCCGGACTCAGAAGTCCCATCTGCACATTGGCATTGATGATGTTCTCGGCCATGACGTGTGTGGCGTCGGCGATCTTCTGCTGCAGACTCGCTTCCTTATTAAATGCGCGGATAACGCGGATGCCGTGCAGACGTTCGCGCATGACGTCGTTCTGAATGTCGATGTACTTGTCAGACGTTTCGTGCAGGGGGCCGATCCGTTTGCTGATGGGCCGGACGATCAGAAAGATCGCCGGGACGAACAGCAGCAGGATCAGGCTCATCATCACGTCCTTGCGCAGCGCCAGAATGACGCCGCCGAAAAACAGCACCGGGATCGTAATGAGACTGCCGGAGATCATCGACGCGACCCAGGAGACCGTTCCGATATCGTAGGTCGACCGGGACAGGAGCGCGGCAGCGCCGATGGCGTTGAATTCCTCGAACGTCATATTGTTGACGAGGGAAAACACGTCCGTGCGCAGGTCGGCGTTGAAGCCCGCGACCACATCGCAGCTGATCTTCCGCCCGGCCAGAAGCGCGGCAAGGCCAGCCGCCGCAACGGCCAGCATCCACGCGCAGCAGCGCACGATATACGCAAAGTCCGACTGCCGGACGCCGTTATTCAAAATGTCGTTCATGATCGTCGGCAGCAGCAGATCGCACACCGTCGCCGCCGCGACCAGCAGCATCGCCAGCGCAATGCGCCTGCGGTACGGCTTCAGATAAGGCAGGATATCCTTCATAAATGGCTCTCATTCCTCTCTGTAGTTCATTTCCCGGAAGACAGTCCAGATTTTCATTATAGCATGGCAAACAAGCGTTCGCAAGTGTCTTTTTTATTTTAAAGAGCCGAAGCGTTCCTGCTTTCCATGATCTTCAATCTCCGCATTCTTTCGTTATTGTCGTATCTATATTCATTATTGTCGAAATATCGGCTTGCATTGCAGTCCGGACGATGGTATGATGGCAGTGCTGAAACGGACAGCGGACTGTGCGGACGCTTGCAGACCTTGTTCGTTCCAATTCCTCGTCATCCTTTCTGGCATCTCCCTTCTGCATCCGCGCCGCACAGCTACAGGACCCCGCCGGGCACTGCCGCCCGGCGGGGTCCTGTGCGTTCGACCATGCGGAAAAGCGCCGCTTTTTGTTTGAAATAGCGAAACACCCCATTGCAATCGCGTCCGGCTGCTGGTATAATGCAAGCAGAAAGGAAGCCTTTCGGCTTTGTTTTCCCGAACGCTGTTTTCTTTGGAGAATAACCATGCGATATAAGAAATTATTTGCCCTTCTGCTGGCGCTGGCGCTTGTATGCGGAAGCCTGTCCGGCTGCGCGTCTGAGCGGCAGACGGCCCCGGCAGAGCCGACCGTTCCGTTCACCGACTCGCTTGGCCGAACCGTCGACATCCCTGAAACGCTCACACGCGTGGCCCCCAGCGGTACGGTCGCGTCGATGTTTCTGGCGACCATCGCGCCCGAATATATGACGACCATCAACGCAACGCCGTCGTCCAGCCAGTACAAATATCTCGACCCGCGCCTGATCGATCTGCCGACGACCGGCCAGATGTACGGCAGCAAGTCGACGCTGAATCTGGAATCCATTCTGACCTCCGGCGCGCAGGTCGTGATTGATCTGGGCGACAAAAAGGACAACATGGCCGCCGATCTGGACGCGCTGCAAAGGCAGATCGGGATGCCCGTGATCTTCATCGAGGCAGATCTTCCGCATATGGCCGAGGCATACCGGACGCTCGGAAAAATCCTGAGCGGCAAGGAGGCGCGCGGCGAAGAACTGGCGGCGTTCGTCGACGAGACTGTCTCGCTGGCGGAGGAAAACGCCGCGAAAATTCAGGATTCCGAGCGCATTTCCGTCCTGTACACCTCCGGCTCGTCCGGCCTCAATACAAACGCGAAAGGCTCCATTCAGGCGCAGGTACTCGACCTCATGGGCATTGAAAATGCCGCCGTGGTCGAGGACGTCAGCAATAAGGGCGGCGGCAATCCCATCAATCTCGAACAGCTTTACCGCTTTGACCCGGACGTGATTTTATTTACAGCAGGCAGCACTTACTCGACTGCGGCAGACGACGAGGCGTGGCAGCCGCTGCGCGCGATCGAAGCCGGACGGTATTACGAGATTCCATCCATGCCCTACAACTGGCTTTCCAATCCCCCGAGTCTTAATATGCTGCTGGGCGTATGGTGGCTGGGAAATCTTCTGTATCCGCAGTATTATGCCTATGATATGCTAGAAAAGACACAGGAAATGTTCAGGCTGCTCTGGAATTACGACTTAACTGCGGAGGACGCGCGGGCCATGCTCGCCAATTCCACGCTGAAGGGAGCGTCATGAAACGGCTTCTGACACGGGGCGCGCTGCTGCTCCTGCTGTGCGCGCTGCTGGCCGCTTCCGGCTTCGCGGATGTCAAGGCCGAGGCGGTCTGCCAGCAGGACGTTCTGTTCTGCACGGATGAGGGACTGATGACCGGAACCGGCAGAAATACCTTCTCTCCGGACAGGCCCATGACCCGCGCCATGCTCGTGACTGTCCTCTGGCGTATGGCGGGAAGCCCCGAAGTGACTGAGAAGGCCGCGTTCACCGACGTTGCCTCCGGCAGCTATTATGAAGCAGCCGTCGCCTGGGCCGCCAAGAACGAGATCGCCAGCGGCACGTCCGCCACGACCTTTGAGCCGAACAAGGCCGTCACCCGTGAGCAGCTTGCGAAGTTCCTGTTCAACTACGCCGTCTATCAGGGCATGGACGCCGTGACGCTCTCCGAGAACCTCATCAGCTTTGAGGATCACGCCAGCGTCAGCGGCTACGCCGTTTCCGCCATGCAGTGGGCTGTCGGCCAGGGCCTCATCAACGGCACCGACGGCAAGCTCCTGCCCACCGGCACCGCCACCCGCTGCCAGTTCGCAGCCATCCTGAACCGCTTCACCGCTTCGCAGAGCGAAAAGGCATAAGCATACATCTTTCCTGTCTCCCGGCCGTTTGGCCGGGAGACAATTTTTCTGCGGTTTTCCTTGAAAAGCGGTAAAAAAACGAATATAGTTGATAGGGATAGGACGCACACAAGGCTTCCCTTTGGATGCCGCCATACCATTTTCCGGCGATTTGAACCTGAGGTATTATGATATGAAAATTCTGATCATTGAAGACGAGATCCTGCTTGCGGACTCTCTCCGGGCCATGCTGGAGGGGAAGGGATTTTCCGTCGAGGCGGTGCATGACGGCGAGACGGGGGCAGAATATGCCGAGACGGGCGTATATGATCTGCTCATTCTCGACGTGATGATGCCGGGCATGGACGGCTATCAGGTCGCGCGGCAGGTGCGCGCGAAGCGTTGCGGAACGCCGATTCTGATGCTGACGGCAAAATCGTCGCTCGAAGACCGCATTGAGGGGCTGAACGCGGGCGCGGATTATTATCTCACGAAGCCCTTTGACGCGCGGGAGCTGCTGGCCTGCGTCGGTGCGCTGCTCCGGCGGCAGGGTGCGGAGGTCAACGCGCTCTCGTTCGGCAACACGACGCTCGATCTGGCGTCCGGGACACTGATCTGCGGGCAGCGGCAGCTGCGGCTGTCCGCGCGGGAATTCGACGTGATGCGGTATCTTTTGCAGACAAAGGGGCAGAATGTGTCCAAGGAGGCCATTTTGTCCAAGGTCTGGGGCTTTGACTCGAACGCGGTGGAGAACCATGTGGAGGTCTACGTCGGCTTCCTGCGCAAAAAGCTTGCGGCCATCGGCTCGAACGTGCGCATTGAGGCCGTGCGGCGGCTGGGCTATCATCTGGAGGTGGGCGAGGTATGCTGAAAAAACTTCGCTTGAAGATCATTCTTGCGATCGTGCTGGTCGCCGCCGTGATGCTCGGCGCGATCCTCGGCCTTTTCTATACGCTGACGAAGCAGAATCTGCGCACCCAGTCGATCAGCATGATGCAGGCGATCGCAGCCGACCCCTTCGCGCCTGTCCAGCCGGGGCAGGAGCCGCAGCAGGTGCGCCTGCCGTATTTCGTGCTACAGACCGACGCGTTCGGCAATCTGGTCGCCATCGGGTCAAGCGATTACGATCTGACCGACCGGACATTTCTGCGGATGGTTGCCGCCGCGGCGCAGGCTTCGCAGGACGCCATCGGCGAGATCCCGGAATACAGCCTGCGCTACTGCCGCGTGACCGGCAGCGTGATCTTTGCGGACATTTCCAGTGAGCAGCAGACGCTGCGCACGCTTTTGAAGACCGGCGCGCTGCTCGTCGCGCTCGGCCTGCTTGCCTTTTTCGGCCTTGCGGTGCTGCTGGCGCGCAGTGCGGTCCGGCCAGTGGAGGAGGCGTGGCGGCAGCAGAAGCAGTTTGTCGCCGACGCGTCGCACGAGCTGAAAACGCCGCTGACCGTCATTCTGACAAACACGGAGCTGCTGCAAAGCCCGGATTATGACACGGCGCAGAAGCAGACCTTCCTCTTCGGCATCGACGCCATGGCGAAGCAGATGCGCGCGCTGGTCGAGCGGCTTCTGGAGCTGGCGCGGGCCGAGAATGAACAGGCGTCGCGTGCATTCACGCCATGCGATCTCAGTCAGATCACTGAGAGCAGCGCGCTGCTGTTCGAGGCCGCGCTGTTTGAACGCGGTCTGACACTGCAGACGGAATTGGAGCCGGACATCACCGTCAGCGGCGATGAACGTCAGCTCAGCCAGCTGGCAGAGATCTATCTTGACAACGCCCGGAAATACGCCTCCGGCGGCACGGTCGCCGTCCGGCTGTTCCGGTGCGGGAAGGGCCGCTGCCGCCTGTCGGTTTCAAACGCGGGTGACGCACTGTCCCCGCAGGCGCTGCGGCAGATCTTCGACCGCTTTTCCCGCGCAGACGCCGCGCGGACGCGCGACGGCAGCTTTGGCCTTGGCCTTTCCATCGCGCAGGCCATCGCGCAGGCGCACGGCGGCAGCGTCTGGGCAGAGAGCGACGGCGGCGTCAACACCTTCTTTGCCGAGCTGCCGGTGCTGTCCGGGCATGAAAAGCGCCAAGAGACGGCAAAAAAGGGTATATGATTTTATGCAGAGCGCCGGTACGCCTCCGGTTGCAAAACGGCGAAAAAGGTGATATATTAGAAATGATATAAATTAGAAGGTGGTACAGCTATGAACACACAGCATTTGCAGTATATCATTGAGATCGAACGCACCCGGTCGATCTCGCAGGCGGCGGAGAACCTGTTTATCGGCCAGCCGAATCTCAGCCGCATTCTGCACGATGTGGAGCAGATGCTGGGCTTCCGCATTTTTGAGCGCTCCACGCGCGGCGTCCGGCCCACGACGCGCGGCACGATCTTTCTGCAGCACGCAAAGTCCATCCTGCGCGAGACGGAGGCCATTGAGGCCCTCGGTCCCAAGCGGGCCGTGGCGAACCGGCTGCGCGTGTGCATCCCGCGCTCGGCGGCCATGCTGGATCTGACGGCGCAGTATCTGGCCGGACTGCCGCAGGCAGAGCCGGTCGACGCGGTCATCCGCGAATGCCACGCGCGCACGGCGCTCGAAACGCTTGCAAGCGGCGAGACGGAGATCGGCGTGATCCGCTTCCGCTCGGAATACCGCGATTATTTTGACGAGCAGACCAGCGCCCGCGGCCTGAGCTTCGAGCTTTTGAGCAAATACCACTACCTCGTCACCATGAACCAGTCACATCCGCTTGCCGGGCGCAGCTCCATTCTGCGCACGGAGCTTGACGGGCTGCCGGAGATCGTTCACGGGGACGTGTTCCGCGTACAGGGCAAGCCGGAGGAGCCGGTGCGGCGGAAGATCTACTGCGTCGACCGTCTGGCGCAGATGACGCTCCTCGAAACAATTCCGAATTCCTATATGCTGGCCCCCGCCATCCCGGAGCACTGCATCCAGCGCTGGAATCTTGTCCAGCTCCCGTGCAGCGACAACCAGAGTTTGTATCTCAACGCGCTGGTATATCATAAGCAATATGCAATGAGCGAGATCGAGGCCGGATTCGTGCAGTTTGTGCGGGAACACAAGGCATTTGTCTGATACTTCCCACAGGAACGGAATTGAACCAACATATCAAAAAGAATATATCTTTGCATAAAAAAGCATTGGTGCTTCCAGCATAATACCGATATAATTTTATCGCAATAACCGATAAAATTATATCGGTATATTTTGTTCGATTCAAATCTGAAATTGGGGGTTTTTGTGTATGAGCAAGATCACTGTTATCGGCGCGGGAAGCGTCGGCTCCACGATTGCAAACGACCTGATGATCCAGGGCATTTCATCCGAGATCGTCCTGATCGACGTCAATAAGCAGAAGGCCTTTGGCGAGGCCATGGATATCTATCAGGGCGCGCCGTTCTGTTCTCCGACGATCGTCCGCTCCGGCGACTATGACGCGGCCTCCGGCTCCGACATTGTCATTATTACCTCGGGTCTTCCCCGCAAGGCCGGACAGAGCCGTCTGGAGCTGGCGCAGGCCAACGTCAACATCATCAAGGACATTGCCCCGCAGATCACAGCTGCCGCGCCGGACGCCATCTATATTATCGTATCGAACCCGGTCGACGTGCTGACGTATGTGTTCCACAAAATTTCCGGCGTTCCCGAGAGCCACATCATCGGCTCCGGCACCATCCTCGACACCAGCCGCCTGCAGTCGACGCTTGCAAAGCGCTTCTGCATCAGCCCGAAGAATGTCCACGCGCACGTCTACGGCGAGCACGGCGATTCCTCCTTCGTGCCCTGGAGCCTTGTGCACATCGCGAACAACCATATTGATTCCTATAAGGAGCATTCCCCCGACTGTGACCGCATCAAGTGGAACCAGGATTACGAGGAGATCGAGCAGTTCGTCAAGACCTCCGGCGCGCAGGTCATCAAGAACAAGGGCGCAACGTTCTATGCCGTCGCCATGTCGGTCTGCCACCTGTGCAAGTGTGTGCAGAGCACGGCTGGAACGGCTGTGACCGTCTCTACCATGATGCACGGCGAATACGGCGTATCCGACGTCTGCCTGTCCACGCTCGCGCTGGTCGACAATCAGGGCGTGCGCGGCAAGATCCTCAACCAGCTGACCGACGGCGAGATCGACAAGCTCCGCGCCAGCGCGGAAAAGCTGAAGGAAGTCATCCGTCAGGTCGAGATCTGATATAAAAAAGGAGAAAAAACGATGGAATATCGCGTCGAACACGATTCCATGGGCGAGGTCCGCGTCCCGGCGGACAAATACTGGGGCGCGCAGACCGAGCGCAGCCACAACAACTTCCCCATCGGCGTCGGCATCGAGACGATGCCCGCCGAGATCGTCCATGCCTTCGGCATTCTCAAAAAGGCTGCTGCCCGCGCCAACCGCGCCCTGCGTCCCGAAAAAATGACTGAAGAAAAGCTTGCCGCCATCGAGCAGGCGGCGGACGAGGTCATTTCCGGCCAGCTTCTGGACAATTTCCCGCTCGTCGTCTGGCAGACCGGCTCCGGCACACAGTCGAACATGAACAGCAACGAGGTTATTGCCAACCGCGGCAATGAAATTGCGGGCAAAAAGCTGCTGCACCCGAACGACGATATCAATATGTCGCAGTCGTCCAACGACACTTTCCCGACGGCCATGCACATTGCGGCGGTCTGCGCGCTTGAGGACAAGGTCATCCCCGCCATCGACACGCTGGTAACAACGTTCCGCCGTCTGGAGGCGGAAAACGAGGGCGTCGTCAAATCCGGCCGGACGCATCTGCAGGACGCCACGCCCATCTCCTTCCCGCAGGAGATCTCCGGCTGGAGATCGAGCCTGGAACGGGATAAAGAGCTGCTGCTTCTGGCTGTGAAGCCCCTGAAGGAACTGGCGCTCGGCGGCACCGCCGTCGGTACGGGCCTCAACACGCCGAAGGGCTTTGACACAGCGGTCGCCGCTGAAATTGCAAAGCTCACCGGCAAGGACTTCAAAACGGCAGAGAACAAATTCCACGCACTGACCAGCAAGGACGAGATCGTCTTCGCGCACGGCGCACTCAAGGCGCTGGCCGCCGATATGATGAAGATCGCGAACGACGTGCGCTGGCTGGCCTCCGGCCCGCGGGACGGCCTCGGCGAGATCTTCATTCCCGAAAACGAGCCTGGCTCGTCCATCATGCCCGGCAAGGTCAACCCTACCCAGTGCGAAGCCGTTACGATGGTCGCCGTGCAGGTCATGGGCAACGATGTGGCCGTGTCCATGGCCGCGTCGCAGGGCAATTTCGAGCTGAACGTGTTCATGCCGGTCTGCATCTATAATTTCCTGCAATCCGCGCGGCTGCTGGGCGATGTGATGCGTTCCTTCGAGCTGCGCTGCGCGCGCGGCATCAAACCCAACCGCGAAAAGATTCAGGCGTATCTGGATGAATCGCTGATGCTCGTCACCGTGCTCAACCCGCATATCGGCTATGAGAACGCGGCGAAGGTGGCTAAAACGGCCTTTGCCGAGGGGATCACCCTGCGGGAAGCCGCCGTCAGGCTCGGCTTTTTGACCGCGGAGGCGTTTGACCAGATCGTTCGGCCGGAAAAAATGGTCGGGCTGATTGAAAAGTAAAAAAACAGCGGCGGCTTCCCTCAAACGGACAGCCGCCGTTTTACTCCCTCAGTCAGCTTCGCTGACAGCTCCCTCGAAGAGGGAGCTCTGGGGCATACGCCGTCCACCTTAAAAAAACAGATTCTTCCCACTGGAAGAGACGTTGATTTGTAAATTATTTGTATTTGCGCCCCTATACCTCCCTCATCGAGGGAGGGGGACCGCCCGCAGGCGGTGGAAGGAGTGGCACGACGAAGTCGTGACGGAAGGAGTTATGCCGAAGAAGTTACAAAAGGATGATGGAATTTCACCCTTTCAAATTGGCGGAATTTGACGTATAATCAAAACATCAAAAGACATTTTATCCCAGAATGAACAAGGAGAAAGACATGGAAAACAAGAATAAGAAAGGGAGCCTTGCGGATCGGATTCCGCATCAGGTCTGGCTGCTGATCTCGTTCGCGGCGGCCATGGCGCTGTGGACGCTGCTATCCGTCATCCCGGCGACCTCCCGCGCGTTCCCGAACGTGTTCAAGGTGCTCGGCTCGATCAAGACCATGATCGACCGCGGCGTGCTCTGGAAGGACATCTCTTCGAGCCTGATCTCGGTGATCTCCGGCTACGCGCTGGGCTTTGTCATCGCGCTGCCGGTCGCCATCCTGATGGCGTGGTATA
>OGXR01002346.1_pt1 | contig 12241 bp, 8 predicted proteins | sample 1576331 | NCBI WGS metagenome assembly OGXR01 (sample SAMEA3541473, study PRJEB24748) | human gut metagenome | biome: human gut; feature: human-associated habitat; material: faeces | place: China | collected 2012 | reverse complement strand
GTTGGGGTAAGTTCTTGTCAGGATCAGGTTCGTGGAGACTTTCACAAGAAGCATTTATGGAGTCATTATCTAATGTTATTACTGATGCTAAAATACGTGCTTCTTACGGTGTAAATGGTACACAACCCAAAGACTACTATGGATATATGGGGGTATATGAGTTTGGATATAATTATAATGGGAATGGTGGTTCGTCAGAGGCACGTTTCTATAATCCCAGTCTGAAATGGGAAAAGAACTATGCTACAAACATTGGTATTGACCTTACATTATTCAATAGATTGACTGTTTCTGCAGAGTGGTATAATCGTGAAACAAAAGACTTGTTAATGGATAAACCGATTTCTGCAGCAGTAGGTGTTATCAATAGTTCGGGTGTTGCTAATATGCTCGTTAACGTTGGTTCAATGAGAAACCGTGGTTTTGAATTGGAATTGAAGTCCACTAACATTCAAAACAAAGACCTTCTTTGGACTACTTCTTTGAACATAGGACACAACAAGAATAAACTGACCAAACTGGATGGTGAACAACAGGAAATTATCAGTGGAGTTTCTATCCATCGTGTAGGTCAACCATATTACTCAATCTATGCGTATGAGTATGCAGGTGTCGATCCTCAGACAGGTAAAGAACTGTATTATATAAATGGTGAAGATGGCAGTCGTGAAACAACAACAAATTCTGCTGCCGCTAATAAAACAATCATTGGTTCTATCGAACCTAAAGTACAAGGCGGATTGACCAATTATGTTAGTTGGAAATTTATTGATTTCAACTTGACCCTGACTTATTCACTGGGTGGACATGCTTATGATTACGCCACCTGGCTGCAATCTAATGGAGGTACCTATCATTATTTAGGTAATGTTCCGGCTTATTATAAAATGGAAGATACTTGGCAGAAAACAGGTGATAATGCCAAACTGCCGCAATTTGCATACGGTAATGCCAATAAAGCTTCTTCTCGCTGGTTGATGTCTACCGATCATTTACGTGTAAAGAATATGACCTTGGGATTCACTTTACCTCAAAGTTGGTCGTCTAAAGCCGGTATAAGTAAGTTAAGAGCTTATGTTTCAGGAAACAACCTATTGACTTGGAAGAAAAAGAGCTTGTACGTTGATCCGGAAGTTCCTGTTGACGGATTGTGTACATTCGAAACTCCGGCTCTCCGGACTGTTACATTTGGTCTTGAAATCGGTTTTTAATCAAGTAGAAACAATTTATGAAAAAAGAATTTATGAAAAAGATATATAAATCAATAACACTGGTTGCTGCTATTTTAAGTTTGTCTTCCTGCGGGAATGATTGGCTGGATAGAAAACCTGCCGACGGGATTCCATCAGAAGATGCTATCACTAACTATAATGACGCTCTGACTGCACGTACAGGTATGTATGATGGCATTCAGGGAAACTCCAATGCTACCAGCTATTATGGTGCCCGTATGTTTTATTACGGCGATGTTCGTGCTGACGATATGCAGGCAAGAACTCAAGGTATGCGTTCATCATCGTGCTATGAGATGCTCTACACTGTAGATGACGCTCCTAACATGTGGAATATACCTTATAATGTAATCCGTCGTGCCAACCGTTTGATCGAAGCGATCAATGAAAAAAAGGTAACTGATGCAACGGAAGCACAAATTGGTAAAATATATTCAGAAGCATTGGTTGTCAGGGCATTGGTTCATTTTGACTTGGTAAGAATCTATGGTATGCCTTATACGGCCGACAACGGAGCTTCTTTGGGGGTACCGGTTATCGTGAAACCTTTGGAAAGAAATGATTTGCCCTCCAGAAATACAGTGGCAGAAGTTTATACACAAGTTATCACAGACTTGACTGATGCTATTAACTCAGGTTATCTTGCTAAAGATCAGACTCCGGGATATATTAATGAATGGGCAGCAAAAGCCTTGCTTACCAGGGTTTATCTGACTAAAGGTGATAATGAGAATGCACTCAAAGTTGCTGAAGATATTATAACCAATTCTCCATATAAGCTTTGGACTAACGAGGAATATGTAAATGCATGGTATAAAAGCAATGGAGCGCATACAAACGAAATGATTTTTGAAGTTGTAAATGCAAGTAATGATGACTGGACTGACCGTAATGGTATTGCTTATTTGCTGAATGAAAACGGATATGCGGATGCAATAGTGACAAAAAGCTTTATGAATATGTTGAGTCAGGATCCTAAAGATGTTCGTATAGGTATGGTACTGCCTGCTCAATATGATAAGGATCTTCAAGAAGAATATGGCGATGCGAAAATCTTCATTAATAAATTTCCGGCGGATAAAGACGATGTAGGTGAAATGCGTTTAAATAATCTGCCATTACTTCGTCTTTCGGAAGTTTATCTGAGTGCTGCAGAAGCGGCAGCTAAACTTGGAGGGCATCAGGATAAAGCAGCCAAATATCTGAATGAAATTGTTCAGAGAGCAAATCCGGAGGCCAAAGCCATTTCGGAAGCAGATGCTACAGTAGAAAGAATTATTCTTGAAAGGAGAAAAGAAATGATTGGTGAAGGGCAACGTTACTTTGATGCATTGCGCAATAATGAAACAATCGTTCGCTATAAAGATGAAGGTGATAAGGGATATCATTATTCATTGATTAAAGAATCGCAAAGCTTTGACCGTACCTACTTCAGAGCTATACTTCCGATACCTGTTGATGAAACCAATGTGAATCCTAATTTGAGAGCTCAACAAAATCCCGGATATTAATTGTGGTTTAATAACATAATCAAAAGGCTGCTTTCTAAAAAGGAAGCAGCCTTTTTTATTACACATGAATTGAATTTCTTATTAGGCTCCATTATGATATTTGTTGTATATTAATCAAGGATGTCATTAATCATTTTACAATCGAAAGTTATTATCTGTTTTGAGATATCTATGGAAAGTGTTTTGAAAAATACTTATCTCATAAACTATCTGTAATTGTGATACTGCCATAAATTTCTACCATTGGGAAAGGAATAAAATATCTATATAAAGCTAGTCGTTACTTGCTGCCGCGGGAAAAAATAGTAGAATAATAAATGGGATAAATGGTCTTATTACTTCTGATAATTAGATTATTACGTAACTTTTATAAGATATATAAAGTGCAACTAATTGAGGTTTTCAGAAAAACAGATCATCTGTAATATGCAGATAATAAGATATTTATTAAATACAGTTTCTTTCTACACTAAGTTCAATCTGAATTTGTAATAATCATATTATAAGATAGTTAGCACATACTACAGTTCTGCAAAGACTTTGCAGATTTCGTACATCGGAATGCAGACTGCTGAGGTAGCAATTGCACCGGTAATCAAAGTGATATTAAAGACTGATGCTAAGGCACTTGACGAAGTTGTAGTAACAGCAATGGGTATCTCAAAAGAGAAAAAAGCGTTAGGATATGCTGTGCAGGATGTTAAAGGAGATAAGCTGACTCAGGCTTCAAGCAGCAACCTTTCCAGCGCTTTGCAAGGTAAGGTTTCAGGAGTGGAAATATCTCCGTCATCAGGTATGCCGGGTGCTTCTTCTAAAATGACTATTCGCGGTTCACGTTCATTTACAGGAGATAATACTCCATTGTACGTAGTAGATGGTATGCCTATCTCATCATCTACTGACTTGGATACTTTCAACTCTGTTACAGGCTCTGACTATGCGAACCGTGCGGTAGATATCGACCCGAATGACATTGAGAGCATCAACATCCTGAAAGGCCAGGCTGCTTCTGCTCTGTATGGTATGCGTGCATCAAACGGTGTGGTAGTAATCACCACCAAGAGCGGTAAAGGCGCACGTAAAGGTAAACCGGAAGTTACAATCAATACAGGTCTTTCATTCGATAAGGTCTCTACCATGCCCGATTTCCAAAAAGAATTCGCACAAGGATTCAACGGTGCTTTTAGCCCGTCTGACTCTCGTTCATGGGGACCTCTGATTTCAGAACTTGCCAATGACCCTAAATATGGTGGTAACACAGACAACAGTTACACTCAGAAATTCGGAAAGCATCAGGGACAATATTATGTAGACCAACGTGCCAAGGCAGGACTGGACCCATGGGCTACTCCCCGTGCATACGACAATGCTAAAGATTTCTTCAATACAGGTGTTACCTGGAACAGCAGTGCAAACGTAGCACAAAGCCTTGATAAAGGAAGTTATTCTTTGTCATTAGGCAGCACTACAGCAAACGGTATTGTACCTTCAACCGGTATGGATCGTTATAATGCAAAACTGACTGCACAAGCTCAACTGAGCAAGAATTGGTCAACTGGTTTCAACGGAAACTTCGTTTATTCTAAAATCAAAAAACAGACCGGTGCCAACAATGGTATCATGGCAACGGTATACGGTGCACCGTCAAGCTATGATTTAGGCGGTATTCCTTCACACATAGACGGAGATCCTTATACTCAAAATACATACCGTTCTACAGGCAGTTTCGACGGTGCTTATTGGGCAGTTGAAAACAACTCTTTTAAAGAACGTACTCAACGTTTCTTCGGAAATGCGTTCGCTAAGTATTCTACCGATTTCGGTACAGAAAATCATAAACTGGATGTAAAATACCAGTTAGGTACCGATGCTTATACCACTAACTATACCGACACATGGGGATATGGACACTCCAACGGAACAGGTAGCATTGAAGAGCAAAGCGTTACAAACAATGAAATAAATTCATTGTTAACTGTTACTTATGACTGGAAAATCACTCCGGAACTTGATTTAAACGTGTTATATGGTAATGAATTAGTCGATAATTCTTCAAAATACAAATACAATCTCGGAAGTAACTTCAATTTCCCGGGATGGAACCATATAGCTAACGCATCAATCTATTCATCTACAGGAACCTATCATCGCGAGCGTACCGTTGGTAATTTCGGTAACATTTCATTAGCATACCGTAACATGTTGTATTTGAATGCAACTGTCCGCAATGATATTGTTTCGTCTATGCCACGCAACAACCGTTCATTCACTTATCCTTCAGTTTCACTCGGTTTCATTTTTACCGAACTGGAAGCATTGAAGAACGATGTTTTGACTTATGGTAAAATCCGTGCTTCTTATGCAGAAGTAGGTCAGGCAGGTACCTATTATCCTTCTTACTATAGAACACCGGTTTACGGCGGTGGATTCTCATCAGGTACTCCTATACAATACCCTATCGGATCAATCAGCTCATATATCCCATACTACAAGATTTATGATCCGAATCTGAAACCCCAAAACACCAAATCATACGAAATCGGTGCAGACTTCAGCTTCTGGAATGGTTTGATCTCACTGAATTACACCTATTCTCGCCAGAATGTGAAAGATCAGATTTTCGAAGTACCCTTGGCTACTTCTACCGGATATAGCGAATTGATCACCAATGGTGGTTCCGTACATACCAATTCACACGAAATCACTTTGAGTGTGAATCCAATTCAGACAAAGAACTTCAACTGGGATTTTGCATTTAACTTCTCAAAAATCGATAACTACGTTGATAAACTGGCGCCCGGTGTATCAAGCATCATGTTAGGAGGTTTTGTTGATCCGCAGGTACGTTTGAGCGCAGGAGACAAATTCCCGGTTATCTATGGTACAAGCTATCAAAGAAACGAGGAAGGCCAGATTGTCGTAGATGAAAACGGTATGCCGACATTAGGTGAAAACAGAGTATTAGGAAATGTATCTCCGGACTTCAGAATGGGCTTCAATACAACATTTGAATTCTACAAATTCCGTCTTTCGGCCGTACTCGATTGGAAACAAGGTGGATGCATGTATGCCGGATCTGTTTCAACACTCGATTATTACGGTGTTACTCAGAAATCAGCAGACTATCGTAAAGCAGATCACTTCTACTTTGAGAAACCGGCCGTTAAACAATTAGCCGACGGTTCTTATGCACCCAACGATATTAAAATCAGCGGTGAAAATGCTTATAACTATTTCGACAGACTGAGTACAATCTCTGAGGCCGGAGTATATGGTTCTTCATTCCTGAAACTACGTGAAATCGCCCTCAGCTATCCGGTACTGAATAAATCTTATTTAGGAGTTACAGTGAATGTCTTTGCACGTAACCTGTTGCTCTGGTCAGAAATGGATAATGGTATTGACCCCGAATCATCACAGGGAAACAACAACATGGCCGGTGCCTTTGAGCGTTTCTCTCTTCCGGGAACATCAAGCTATGGTTTTGGTATTACAGTTAAATTCTAAAAAGGACAAAAATGAAATCAATATTTAATTTATCAAAAGGTATCTTGTCTGTGGCATTGATTTCCGTTGCATTTGCTTCCTGCTCGGAAGACACAATGGACAACATCAATAAAGACAAAGACCATACAACCAGTGTTCCGGCCAAATTCATTTTGGCGGATGTAATCACAGCAACCGCATTTAGCAACATCGGAGGTGACTTTAATACATATTATTCTACTTATGTAGAACATATGGTTGGAGTGGATAACCAATTGGCAAATGCAGAGAAACGTAACGGAGAGCCCTCGGCATCCTCTACTTTTAACAATGTATGGGGTAATTTATACTCTACACTGAAGAATGCACGTATCGCTATTAATATCAGTTCTAATGAAGTCACGGGCAATTATACGACAAAAGGTATCGGTGAAGTATTGGCAGCAATTAATGCCGGACTGATCGCAGACTCATTCGGTGACACTCCTTTCAGCCAGGCTGCCCTTCCCGAGTTAGCAAACGGACAACCTCAGTTTCTGACTCCGGAATTAGACAAACAGGAAGCAATTTATACTGCTATTATGGAATATCTGGATGCTGCAATTACCGATCTTCCCAAAGGCGATAAAAGTGATGAAATTGGAGAATATGACTTTATATATAAAGGTGATGGCGAAGCATGGCTAAAGCTCGCTTATGGATTGAAAGCACGTTATACAATGCGACTATTAGCCCGTTCCTCCTCAAAAGATGCCGATTTGCAAAAAATTCTGGAATATGTAGACAAATCATATACATCTATTGAAGAACAGGCTGCTTTCTCTATCTATAGTGCAACAAACTTAAATCCTCTATTTGACTTCCAATGGAGTCGCGACGGATTAGCTGCAAGTAAAAGTTACGCTGACAAGCTAATAGAACGCAATGACCCGAGATTACGCCGCATCTTCTGTATCGGACAAGGTAAGTTAACTGAAAACGAAAATGCTGTATCTATCCAAGTTACAGGTGCTGATGATCCGAGATTCCTGATGGCAGACAATGGTACGGCAGAGTCTGTCAAATACGAATATAACACTCCTATCTTCGTATACTCACAAACATGCCCGACCTTACTTATGAGCTATCATGAGTTACTCTTCCTGAAAGCTGAAGCATTAGCTCGGTTAAATAGAAAGGACGAGGCGGCCAATGCTTTAAAAGATGCTGTAATAGCAGCCATTGCAAATGCCGAAACAGGAGTTTCAGCTGCATTCAACGCCCCTACAGTAAAAAGTTATGGAGGTGTTAAAGAAACTACTAAAGCGATTACAGCTACTGAAGCAGAAGAGTATTTCACAAACAATGTAAAACCATTGTTCGATGCCAATCCGGTAAAAGAGGTAATGGTACAGAAATATATTGCATTCCTTGGAGCTTTCGGCGAAACAACAGAATGTTACAACGATGTACGTCGTTTGAAAGCAATGGGTGAAGAGTACATCAAACTAGACAATCCCTATAAATTCCCGCTTCGTGCACCTTATGGAGCAGATGACGTAAGTGCAAACCCGAACGTAGAAGCAGCCTTCGGAAACGGTCAGTATGTATATACCGATCCAGTTTGGTGGGCCGGTGGTAGCCGCTAATTAAAAGAATACTTTCTAAAGTATTGACCCAATCGAAAAGAATGCCCGGATTGCACTATGTAATCCGGGCATTTTATTCCTTAAATAATATCCAATTCTTTATTTAAAGCAGCCCCTCTTTCAAGATACCTACCAATATCGGGTGTAATCCACTAACAAAACACTCGACTGCAATCACCATCAGGATAAGCCCCATCAAACGCATCATCACATTGTTTCCCGTTTCGCCCAACACTTTGACCAATCGGGTAGAAGCGCGCAATATCAGAAAAGTAATAAAATAAATCAAAGCAATAATGCCAATTAGCGTTCCCTTCATCTCAATCGTATGGGCATCTTCCATTAGCACGATAGCATTTGCTATTGCGCCCGGACCACAAAGCATCGGTATGGCAAGTGGAGTAATCGAAATATCATCCGCATAAGTTTTAATCTCTTCGTCTTTCAATTTCATTGGAGTATACCGGGCCTGCAACATATCAAAACCAATCTTAAAAATGATAACCCCACCTGCAATACGGAATCCATTGGTAGAAATACCAAGGAACTTAAAAAGGAATTGTCCGGCAAAAACAAATACCATTAAAGTGATAAACGAAACGAAAGTAGCACGGCGAACAACAGCTTGTCGCTCCTTATCAGTCATACCATGGGTCATGGTTAAAAAGACAGGCATTGTTCCCAAGGGGTTAGTCAACGTAAAGAAAGAGGTAAAACAGAGTAAAGCGAAAGGTAAGAGAGCGTCCATAGTTGTATTTTTATGCGTTCTATATTGAACGCAAAAATACAATATATCTATAAATGTTACAATAGTTCCATCAACTCTTTCAAATCAGTCACTAAATAAGTAGGACGGAACGGAAAATCGGCACGCCCGGACACATTATAATAAGCCTGATGCATCCCTATGCCATTGGCACCTGTAATATCCGCTTCCCAACTATCACCTATCATTAGCGATTCACGCAGTTCGGACTGTGTAGCCGACAAAGCAAAATAAAATATTTCCGGCCAAGGCTTCATCACCCCCAGATCCTCCGAAAGAATTATTTTATTAAAATAGGTATCGATACCTGACGAACGCATCTTGCGGGATTGCAACTCTCTAAAGCCATTTGAAAGAATATATAGATTATATTTGGGTGCCAAATACGAAAGTACCTCTTCTGCATACGGCATTAACCGACTTTTAGTAGGAATGATCGAGAAAAAATCATCAGAATAACGTTTTGCAAGCATTTCATTATCTATACCAACAGCTTGTAAAGGATATAAAAAACGCTGTCGGTTCAGTTCCTCTTTAGTCACCTGTCCGTTTCCGTACTCAACCCACAGCTCCGTATTCCGTCTTTGGTAAAGAGAATAAAAATGAGAGAACGAATCGAAATACTGTCCCAGTCTATATTTGTCATAAACTTCCTCAAACGTATCATACGCATTTTGAGAAAAGGCCCAAAGAGTATCATCCAAATCAAAAAACAGGTTCTTATATTTCATATTAAAGTATCGGGTACAGTTCAAAAAGAAGGCACGGACTACTTGCTGTGCAATCCGTGCCCTTATCAGCTATAATTATTTTATACAATTTACTTAACTTGGATAACCAAATACTTAGATACACTCCAGAATTCTTTCGGGTTTGTGATCTTCAGAGTCAACTGGCCCTTATCATCTTTAACCAGTTCATAAGATTTGGCAGGATGAGTGGTGAGTAACTCAGCACGTTTTGAATATAACTTAATCTCCTTAGTAGTACGGATGTCAATCTGAGTAAAATAATCCTTGTTAAAATCGGCACTTTTCAGCACATCTCCTTTTTCAAGAATCTTCTGAGTCTTAAGTTCCGACTTGGTACCGAACACAAACCATGCGCTATTAATTGCTTTATCCTGCTCAGCTACGGTCTTGGCTTTTGCTTCGTTCTCGGCAGCCAACGATTCTTTATCAGCAGTCAGACCGGTTACAGCGGCATCCAATTCCTGAATACGGATATTCTTAGAAGCCAATTCAGCCTGAAGTTCCTCAATACGTTGAGTTTTGGCAACCAATTCCTGAGTCAAAGACTCAACGGCCTTCTTCAGCTGTGCCGAATTATTCTTACTACTCTTCAACATAGCCTGCAATTTAGCGATCTGTGCCTTGTTCTCTTCCATCTGTTTTGTGATGAATTCGATATCAGATGCTATTTGCTGTTTTGCAGTAGCAGAGTTCTCAGAGATAGTTCCACGAGTCAAATCTACGCGACTCTCGGCTGCATTTATTTTACGGAATCCTTCCTGAACCTCATTGAAAGTACCCATCATTTCATCCAATTCGGCGTTCCTCTGGGTCAACTCCATCAAAAGAGAATCATTTTCTGCCTTCAGGTCTTTACTTCCACCACCCAGGCCGTTACACGAAGCCAACATAGCTGCGCATACTAATAAAATTGCTAACTTTTTCATACGATTACATTTTACGTTTTTAAATGAAGTTATTATTAATCGTCTATTCCTGCAAGTACAATCACAATCTCGCCCCGAGGGTCGGTAGCGGTAAAGTGTTCTATCAGTTCACTCAAAGTGCCGCGAACCGTTTCTTCGTGAATCTTTGAAATCTCACGAGATACAGACACTTGGCGCTCAGGCCCGAAATATTCGGCAAACTGTGTCAACGTCTTCAACAAACGATGGGGTGATTCATAAAATACCATCGTCCTATGTTCATCTACCAGTGATTTTAACTTTGTCATGCGCCCCTTCTTCTGAGGCAAAAAGCCTTCGAAACAAAATTTCTCGTTTGGCAATCCCGACGCAACCAATGCCGGAACAAAAGCTGTAGCACCCGGCAAACATTGCACCTCGATACCGTTACGTACACATTCACGAACCACAAGAAAGCCCGGATCAGAGATTCCCGGCATACCCGCATCTGTGATCACTGCGATATCTTCACCATTCTGCAGGCGTTCCACAAGTTTGTGCCCTTTTTCAATCTTATTATATTCATGATAGCTGGTCATCGGTGTCTTAATCTCAAAATGATTCAGAAGCTTGATACTGTTCCTTGTATCTTCTGCCGCGATCAGATCTGCTTCTTTCAAAATCCGCACCGCCCGGAAGGTCATATCTTCCAGATTTCCTATCGGTGTCGCACATAAGTACAATGTTCCTGCCATCTCTTACTCCTCCATCTTATGCTCGCTCTTGTTCATCCCGTACATCTCAAGCAGTTCTTCTGTATAACTTCCATCCTTCTGATATACGATCAGTGGCGGCTCCACCTGCATTCTCGGATTTCCGCCTTTCATACCCTCGATCAGAACCATGTTCGGTTCTTTGTCTATATGCGGATATACCAGCCGCATACGTTTTGGCTCGATTCCGTATGCGCACATCTTTGTCATGATCTCCGGAAGCCGGAATGGCCTGTGGACCATGTAAAACCTTCCTTTGACCTTCAATAGTTTCGCACTTTCTCTTAATATATCATCCAGCGTGCAGAGTGCCTCATGTCTGGCAATATACAATGCTGTATTCTGATTCTTCAGTCCGTGGTCTCCGATCATGTACGGGGGATTGGTCGTAATAACTCCAAAAGAGGCGGCTCCGAATATGGATGCTGCCTCCTTGATATCTCCCGTTACAATGTCGATCCTCTCTTCCAGTCCGTTATGGCTGACGCTACGCCTTGCCATATCTGCGCTCTCCTCCTGGATCTCCAGTCCTGTATAATGCAGGCCCGGATATTTAGCTTCCAGAAGGATCGGAAGAATCCCCGTTCCTGTTCCGAGATCCAGTGCTTTTTCGTGCTTTTTCACATTAAAAGCACCGCATCCATTCCAAAACAGAACCGTCCCGGACTCTGGATGATCTCGTATCCTCTGATCTGCAGGTCATCCAGTCTTTCATTCGGAAGTAATTTAGTCATCATTTAACTTTGACGCTCCGTTCTTTTCTTCTAACGCCTTCAGTTCCTTCATCTCTTCTTTGGAAAGTCTTACGTCTTTCTTCTTACGTCTCGGCTTGAATCTCAGTTCTGCTGCCGGATACTCACGGATCTCTTTCTCGTCATTATCCAGTGTTACAACAACCTTCACCAGCTGACGGAGTACGTTAACAGACTGGACATCTCCTCTTAAGCCTTCCGGTGTTGTGACATGATCACCATTTGCCGGAAGATGGCTGTTCAGTTCTTCGTATGTCTCCTCTTCATTCGTCAGACAGCACATCAGTCTTCCGCAGACACCCGAGATCTTCGTCGGATTCAGTGACAGATTCTGCTCTTTTGCCATCTTGATCGATACCGGTGCGAACTCAGATAGATACGTATGACAGCAAAGTGGTCTGCCACAGATCCCGATCCCTCCGCGGATCTTCGTCTCATCACGCACACCGATCTGTCT
>OGXR01002336.1_pt1 | contig 12274 bp, 8 predicted proteins | sample 1576331 | NCBI WGS metagenome assembly OGXR01 (sample SAMEA3541473, study PRJEB24748) | human gut metagenome | biome: human gut; feature: human-associated habitat; material: faeces | place: China | collected 2012 | reverse complement strand
CGGGCCCCGGCCAGTGCGCAGAGCGTCGCCAGCATGGAGAGCCAGCCGAACGCCCGGACGGGGAGCCCGGCGCGCTGATAAAGGAGCTGGCTGAGAAAGACGGTGATGAACTGCGCGGTCTCCGCCAGCAGAGCGCTCCCCGCCAGGAAGGGGGTCATGGAGAGGCTCCGGCGGAGCAGCCCGCCCATCCCCGGCCGGGGCGCGGTGGCCGCCGGCTTTTCCCCATCCTCCTCCGGGTCGGTGAGCAGAAGTGTGAGCAGCGCGGCGGCAGAGTAGCTGAGCACAGTCCACAGGGCCCCCCGGCGGTAGTGCTCGCTCAGAAAGAGCGAGGCGCTCATCCCGGCAACCAGAAGGCCCGCGGTCTGCACGGCGTTCCAGAGTCCGAAAATGCGCTGGCTCTCCTTCTCTCCCACGCAGGCGAAGAGGTAGGCCGAATCGCATCCGGAGAGCCCCGCCAGAGCCACGGCCAGGATGAGCCGCTCGGCGAGGAAGTCCGGGAAAGCCCGGGCCTTCCAGAATACCACCTTGGAAAGGGCGAAGAGGGCCGAGCAGATCACCAGAGTCCGGCGGTGACCGATGCGGTCGGCCGCCCGTCCCCAGGGGATCTCCAGAAGAAGCATGGCGGCCAGGGAGATGGACTCCAAAAGGCCGGTCTGGAACAGTGTGAGCCCGGCCTCCAGCCGGTATAGGGTGGCTACGGGACTGTAGAAGCACAGTCCCTGCAAAAAATAGACAGCAAAAAGGAGCGCAACATTGCGCCGATTCCGTACCATAAAAATTCCTCCTGTTTCAGGCCTTGTTTGAAAATGGTTTACGAGCCCCAGGCATCACAAAGCACCCGCCGCGTTGCCAGCGGGGCAAAACAGGTGGAATTTTCAGGTGGGACGGCGCATATGCGGCGCTCCTCTCTTCAGGATTTCGTTATTCCCGGCCGGGGCTCTTCCGCAGTAGATATCCGGTCAGGGGTGGCAGCTCGACCACGGCCTCGCCGGTGTCCGGATCGGTCGGGAAGCACAGCAGGCCGCCGATTTCCGCGGCGGACCAGGGAAGGGTCACCCGGGCGCACTCCCGCCCGGCGTTGCAGGCGCACAGGACGGTATCCTCCTCCCAGGTGCGGGTGAAGGCCAGCACGTCTCCCTCGGCCGCCGTATAGCACAGCGCTCCCCTCCGCAAAGGGGCTAACTCCCGCCGGGCCTTCCCCAGGGCCCGGTACCAGGCGATCAGCTCGGCATCCTCCTCCCCCCAGGGGTAGGTGCGGCGGTTGAAGGGGTCGCGGTAGCCCTCCATCCCGGCTTCATCGGCGTAGTACAGGCTGGGACTGCCCGGCAGGGTGTATTGCAGGAAGGAGGCCATCTGAAGCCGTTCCACGGCCACCGGCAGCTGGTTCCGGGACAGATGGCGCTTGGCCTTTTCCTCCCGGGAGCCGTCAAAATCGTCCACCAGGGCGGTGAGAATGCGGGGGGTGTCGTGGGTGCCGAGGAGATTCATGTTGCAGGCCGCAACCTGGGGCGGGTAGTTTTCCAGAATGGACATCACGGTTTCCTTGAAGCCCCGGCCGCCGTCCAGGTTTTTGACGAAATTCAAAATGGCCGTGCGGAGGGGATAGTTCATTACGCTGTCCAGCTCGCCGCCGGTGAAGTAGGTGCGGCGCCTGCCGTAGGCAGACTTGTTGGACGCGTCCTCCCACACCTCGCCCAGAAGCAGGGCGTCGGGATTCAGTTCCTTGATGCGGTTGCGGAGAAGCTTGATGAATTCGTCAGGCAGCTCGTCCGCCACATCCAGCCGGTAGCCATCCGCCCCCAGCCGCAGCCAATGGGCGACCACGCTGTCCTCGTCCGTGATGATGTAGCGGACGAAGGCGGGATCCATTTTGTTCACCGTGGGCAATGTGTCAAAGTCCCACCAGGAATGGTAGACGTTCGGCCAGTTGTAGAAGGTGTACCAGCTGTAGTAGGGGGATTCCTTGGAATTGTACGCGCCCACGGACGGGAACGCGCACTCCCGGTTAAAGTACAGGCTGTTGGCGCCGGTGTGAGAATACACGCCGTCCAGAATGACCCGGATGCCCCGGGCGTGGGCCGCGTCGCAGAGGGCGGCAAAATCCGCCTCGGTGCCGAGAAGGGGGTCGGGGGTCTTGTAGTCGCCGGTGTCGTAGCGGTGGCTGGAAAAGCTCTTGGAAATGGGGTTCAGGTAGAGAATGGTAACGCCGAGATCGGCAATATAGTCCATTTTCTCAGTGATGCCCCGGAAATTGCCGCCGAAAAAGTCGTTGTTCAGCACCTGCCCATCGGGGGTGGGCTTCCAGTCCACTTCGTCGTACCAGTTTTTGTGGATGGTGTAGGGCTTCAGCTTCCCGGTCACATCGGCCCTTCCGCTGGCGTAAAAACGGTCGGGGAAAACCTGATAGATGGTTGCGCCCTTCGCCCAGTCCGGGGTGGTGAAATCCGCGGGGATGCAGCTCAGTTGCCAGAGATCCCCGGCCTCCATGTTGGTGTCGTCTCCCTGCTTGAACAGACGGAAGCTGCCGCCCTGCGTATCGATGACGAAATAGTAGAAAAACAGGCCGGGGAAGGGGATGGAAAACTGCCCCTCGAAAACGTCATACGCGCCCTTTTTCATCTGGAGCGTCAGAGCAGCATTCTGCGCCCAGGAGCCGTCCTCGTGATTAAAGACGCAGGTGACCTTCGTCGTCAGGACGGAGGTGGGAATATGGATATGCAGGGTGCAGACCTGCCCCGGCGTCAGGGTTCCGAAGGGGGTCTTGAACTGGGGCTGCTTGCTGTCGTAAAGGATTCTCATGGCGGTCTCCTTGTAGTAAACTCATTTTATCCATTATAAACCATTTTTCCGAAAAAGGGAAGCGCGGGAGAAAGATATTTTGGGAAAGCGCTTGAGAACCTGCGCCTTTGGGGACAGTATAACTCCGCCGTATGGCTGCGGCCATACGGCGGAGTTTTCTGCGTTATAGGGCGCTTTACCAGCTCAGCATATTCCGGAACTGCTCCATGTACCGTCCGGCGGGGACGTCCCAGCTGAAATCCGTCTCCATGTCCCGCTTCTGCAGGGCGCGGAAGGCATCCCGGTTGTGATTGTACAGGCCGAGGCAGCGCTTCAGCGACGCGAAGAAATCGTCGGCGTTGTAGCTCTGGAAGGTGAAGCCCAGGCCGCCCTCGCCGTTTTCGTCGGCGGGAGGAACGGTGTCCTTCAGGCCGCCGGTGGCGTGAACCACGGGGACGGTGCCGTAGCGCATGGCATTCATCTGGCTCAGGCCGCAGGGCTCGGACTTGGAGGGCATCAGGTAAATGTCGCCGCCGGCGTAAATCCGGGCGGCAAGCCCCAGATTGAAGGTGATCTGGGCGGAAACCTGATCGGGGAACTGATTCGCAAGGTCTTTGAAGAAGCTCTCGTACTGGGCTTCGCCGGTGCCGAGAATCAGCAGCTGGGCGTCCTCCTCCCATATCAGCCGCCGGGCGATGTAGCACAGCAGGTCAAGCCCCTTGTGACCGGCCAGCCGGGTGACCATGACCATCAGCGGCACGTCGGGCTTGACGGGCAGACCCACTTCCCTTTGCAGGGCGGCCTTCACGGCGGCCTTGCCCTCCACAAAGGTCTCGGCATTGTAGTGGGCGGGAAGCGCGGGATCGGTCTCCGGATTGAAGGTGTTCACGTCGATGCCGTTGGTGATGCCGGTGAGCTTCCAGGCGTTGCCCGCAAGGACGCTGTCCAGACCATGAGCATAGTAGGGATACATCAGCTCCCGGGCATAGGTCTCGGATACGGTGGTCACAAGGTCGGCAGTCTCGATGGCGCCCTTCATCACGTTGACGGAGTTACTCATGTCCAGGGTGGAACGGTACTCCCAGGGAAGCCCCAGCACATCGTCAAAGAACCCGGCGTTTGCCCAGCCCTGATATTCGATATTGTGGATGGTGTACATGCAGCGGGTCTTATAGAAGGCGCCGTGGTACATGGCCTTGAGATAAATGGGAATGCAGGCGGTCTGCCAGTCGTTGCACTGGATGATCTCGGGGATGAAGTTCAGGGCGATCATGGCGTCCAGACAGCCCCGGGAGAAGAAGGCGAAGCGCTCGCCGTCGTCCATGTCCCCGTAAATCGCGCCGGTGCGGGCACCGAAGTAATAATCATTGTCCAGAAAATAGACCTGCACGCCGTCATTTCGGTTGGTCAGCTTCATGATGCCGCAGTATTGCTGCCGCCAGCCCAGCTGCACCCGGATCTCGGCCACCCGCTCCACCATATAGGCGGCGTTGGTTTTGATTTTGTGGTAGTAGGGCAGAAACAGAACGACCTCGTTGCCCGCAATGCGGGCCAGGGCGGAGGGCAGAGCCTCCATTACGTCGCCCAGTCCGCCGGACTTGGCATAGGGTGCGCCCTCAGAGGCGCAGATGGCAATTTTCATACGGTTTCCCCCCGCTTGACGATGACAGGACTCTTCTTTGTCCCGATGAGCTTTGCCCCCGGGGTGACGGTGACGTCCTTGTCCAGAATGACGTATTTCAGTTCCGCGCCCTCGCCCACCACGGAGTCGTTCATGATGACGCAGTTTTCCACGTCCGCGCCCGGGGCGATGGTGACCTGCCGGAACAGAATGCTTTCCTTGACGTTGCCCTCCAGCATACAGCCGTCGGCCGCCAGACAGTTGGCAATCTGGCATTCCTCACCGTAGTAGGTGGGAACCCGGTCACGAACCTTGGTGTAGATGGGATGATTGCCGCCGAATATGTCGTGGCGGATGTCCCGGTCGATGAGCGCCATGGAGTTTTTGAAATATTCCTCCACGGACTCGTTGTACAGGGCGGCGCCGTCGAAGGGGTAGACGTTGACGGAGACCTTGCCCCGCTGCCAGCCGCCCAGAACCAGATCGCGATCCATGTGGAACTTGTCCCGGGCAATCATTTCCCTGGTCTGCTGGATGAGCCACTTCTTATCCACCACGAAGATGTCCATGGAGGCAACGTAGTCGGCGGGGGCGGCAAAGTCCACCAGCATATCGGTCACATTGCCCTTGCCGTCCAGCTTCATGGCAAGATCGATCATCTTTTCGCCGTTGCAGATGCCGGCCTTGGTGACCACGGTGATGTTCCGGCCGCTCTTGACATGGGCGGCGATGACCTTGGTCAGGTCGATGTTGGAAAGAATGGCGGAGTCGGTCATGATGACCAGTTCGTCATCGGAGCCGTAGGCCAGGAAGTCCATGGCATTGGCCAGAGACTCCAGCTTGCCGCGGTAGCGGTGAATCTCGGACTGGGCGTAGGGGGTCAGAAATTCCAGACCGCCCTCCTCCAGCTCTAGGCCCCACTCCTCACCGTCGCCGATGTGGTTCATCAGGGACTGAAAGTTGTGGCGGGAGATGATGCCGATATGACGGACACCGGCGCAGGCCAGATTGGACAGCGCCCAGTCCACCTGACGGTAGCGGCCGCCGAAGGGCAGGGAGGCCATGGTGCGCTTGATGGTCAGCTCGCCAAGACTTGCGTCGTTGGTAAATACAATACCGGTTACGTTCATTGCACTTTCCCTCCTGTTACAGCATGTCACCGGGCTTCAGCACGGTGTTGGCTTCCACGACAGCGCCCTTGGACGTGACGCTGATCTTTTTCTTTTCCCCGCCTGCATAAGCGCCGCCCACGATGGCGTTCTTGCAGACCTTGGAATCCTCGCCCAGAATGGCATGGCGGACGATGGCGCCGGACTCGATGACCACACCGGGCATGACGACGCTGTCCTCTACCAGCGCGCCCTCGCCGACGGTGCAGCCGATGGAGATGATGCTGTGGTGGACGGTGCCGTAGACCTCGGAGCCTTCGGCCACGAAGGCGTTGACAATCTCGGCCTGCTCGTCGATGTAGGAGGACGGCATGGCGGAGTTACGGGCATAGATGGTGGAGCGCTTGTCTCCCCGGAGCTGGAAGGCAGGCTCCTTGCCCAGCAGATCCATGTTGGCTTCCCACAGAGAATCGATGGTTCCCACGTCCTTCCAGTAGCCGTTGAAGGGATAGGCCATCATTTTGTGACCGGCGGCCAGAAGACTGGGGATGATGTTCTTGCCAAAGTCGTTGGAGGAATTGGCGTTTTCCTCGTCGGCGATCAAAGCGTCCCGCAGCACCTGCCAGTTGAAGCAGTAAATGCCCATGGAAGCGTTGGTGGACTTGGGCTTGGCGGGCTTTTCCTCGAACTCGTAGATGGTATTGTCGGGGTTGGTGTTCAGAATACCGAAACGGGAAGCCTCCGCCAGGGAGACGCTTCGCACGGCGATGGTGCAGGAAGCCTTGTGCTTTTCATGGTAAGCCACCATGTCGGCGTAGTCCATCTTATAGATGTGGTCGCCGGAGAGAATCACCACATAGTCGGGGTTGAAGCGATCCACAAAATCGATGTTCTGGTAAATGGCGTTGGCGGTACCCTTGTACCAGCCGGATTTCTTGTCGTGACGCTCGTAGGGGGGCAGAACCTGGGCGCAGGAATGGGTCTTGTTCAGATTCCAGGGCTGACCGTTGCCGATATACTCATTCAGCTCCAGGGGCTGATACTGGGTCAGAATACCAACAGTGTCGATGCCGGAGTTGACACAGTTGCTCAAAGGAAAATCAATGATACGGTATTTGCCGCCGAAGGGAACGGCAGGCTTGGCGGTTTTCTCCGTCAGAACCTTAAGCCGGCTGCCCTGGCCGCCGGCAAGCAGCATCGCAATTACGCGCTTTTTCTGAAAATACATGGTCACAGCTCCTTATGTAGATTTTTGAGAATCTCCCGTTTTTGGTGCCTCTCTCGGTTTTACGCGCATGTTTGTGGGGACATTTATCCACAATAATAAAATATCATATTTTCCCTGATTAGAAAAGGGAAAAATTATCTAAATATTGGTGAATGAATTCTGCGTTTTGCATAACGGACTGCCACGGGACGGGGACGCCGCCCGGGGGATCGACGCCCTTCAGCCGCTTTTCCATCCAGTTCAGGTCAAGCCACCTGCCAAACTTGAAGCCGCAGGCCGGAAAATGCGCCACGGTGCGGTAGCCGCGCTTTTCATGGAAGCGCATGGAGTTCTCGTTTTCCCCGCAGACGAGGGAGTAAAGAAGGCAATACCCCTGGGCGTCAAGGATCGCTTCCAGCGCGTCGTACAGCGCCTTCCCGATGCCCTTTCCCCGCGCCTGAGATTTAAGATAGATGGTCGGTTCGGCGCACCAGGCGTATGCCGCCCGGGAAAAGGGCAGACTTGCGTAGGCGTAGCCGAGAATCTGCCCGTCCTCCTCCCACAATAGCCAGGGAAATTGGACGGTGATGGCGCGGTAGCGGCGCAAAAATTCCTCCTCGTCCGGAGGATCGTATTCAAAAGTAGCGGTGGAGGTCAGAACATAAGGCCGGTAAATGGCAAGCATGGCGCTTACGTCCCCCTCGGCGGCAATTCGGAGCATGGGAAATCCTCCTGTTTTCTGCCGGAGCAGCCGACGGATGATGAAAACCAATATATTCTCATTTTACTATCCCAACTTCGTCCCGTCAAGGTTGACATTTCGCCCAAAGATGGGTAGAATAAAGAAAAACGTGATTTCAAAAGGAGGGATTCTCTTGGACGCTGGCGGCAACGGCAATATACCTGGACGAAGTAGAGTGCGGCTTGCCGTCCGGGTGAGTCTGTAATCTTTTGTCTGCGTAAATTGCCTATTCATCACCATAATAATGAATAGGAGGAATTACGATATGGCAGAGCGTTTTGAAATTGTGGAAAAAGCCCTCCTGAAGCTGCTGGAGGAGAAAAAATATGCAACTCTCCGGGATATCCTCGCGACCATGAATCCGATGGATGTCGCCGGACTTTTTGACGGGCTGGACGAAAAGCAGATTCCCCTCATGTTCCGTTTGCTTCCCAAGGAACAGGCGGCGGAGACGTTTGTGGAAATGGAGCCGGAGGCCAAGGAGCTTCTCATCCGCGGCTTCTCCGACAACGAGCTGAAGGAGGTTCTGGACGAGCTGTACGTGGACGACGCGGCGGACATCGTCGAGGAAATGCCCGCGAACGTGGTGCAGCGTATCTTAAAGCACGCCGACCCGGAAATGCGCAGCTCCATCAACCAGATTTTGCGTTACCCCGAGGATTCCGCCGGCTCCATCATGACCACGGAATACGTTTCCCTGCGCCCCCACATGACCGTGGAGGAGGCCATTCTCCGCATTCGCCGTCAGGGCGTGGATAAGGAGACCATTTATACCTGCTACGTTACGGAAAAGGACAGGACGCTCATCGGTCTTGTGACGGTGAAGGATCTTCTGCTGGCCGAAGACGACGAGACCAAGATCGAAGACATCATGGTAACGAACCTGATTTCGGTCACCACCCAGACCGACCAGGAGGAAGTGGCGGCGACCCTTTCCAAATATAACTTCATTGCCCTGCCCGTGGTGGACGGGGAAAACCGGATGGTGGGTATCGTCACCTTCGACGACGCCATGGACGTCATGCAGGACGCGGCCACCGAGGACATGGAAATCATGGCCGCTATGACCCCTTCGGAGAAGACCTACCTGAAAAGTACGCCCTTCGATCTGTTCAAGCACCGGATTCCCTGGCTGATGCTTTTGATGGTCTCCGCTACCTTTACGGGGATGATCATTACCTCTTTTGAGGATGCCTTGAGCTTGCTCCCGGTGCTGACCGCCTTTATCCCCATGCTGATGGATACCGGCGGTAACTGCGGCTCTCAGTCCTCCGTGACCGTCATCCGCGCCCTGAGCCTGGACGAGCTGCATTTTTCCGACCTGTTCCGGGTGATGTGGAAGGAAGCCCGCGCGGCGGTGCTCTGCGGCGCGGCGCTGGCGGCGGCCTGCTTCCTGAAAATTCTGCTGGTCGACCGGCTGCTGATGGGCAACGAAAGCATCAGTTTGCTTGTCAACGGCGTGGTGTGCCTGACGCTGTGCGTGACGGTGATTCTGGCCAAGTTCGTCGGCTGCACGCTGCCCCTGTTTGCCAAGCGCCTGGGCTTCGATCCGGCGGTGATGGCAAGCCCCTTTATTACGACCATCGTGGACGCCCTGAGCCTGCTGGTGTATTTCCTGTTTGCAAAGCTGATGCTGGGGGTTTGAGAAAATGAAAAACTTCGTATGATTTTGGTCATACGAAGTTTTTTGTTTATTCGGCCTTCAGGACATGCGCGCCCTCAAATTCCACATGGAGGGGCAGCATCTGCCAGCGATGCTCCGTGATGCTGTCCAGCTTTTTGGCAAGCTTTTCTTCCAGCCCGGGGTTGCGGGTGATGCACAAAAGAGTGGGGCCTGCGCCGGAAAGGCAGAAGGCCGCGCCCACGGTGCGCACCAGCGCCTCGATTTTTTCGTAGTCCGGAATGAGCTTTTTCCGGTAGTCCTGGTGGAGCCTGTCCTGCATGGCGGTGCGCAGGAGCTTTTCGTCTCCAAGCTCCAGCGCCTTGAGCACCAACGCGCCGTGGGAAATGTTGTAGATGGCGTCCCGGCGGTTGACCTGCTCCGGCAGAACGGAACGGGCAAGGGGGGTGGACAGGGTGAAATCCGGAATGAGAACCAGAAATTCCCACCCGGGGTGGAGGGGAAAGCTGACGCTCACCGGCAGACCGCCGTCCACCATGGACGCGGTCAGGCCGCCCAGGAAAGCGGGGGCCAGATTGTCCGGATGGCCTTCCATGGCGTTGGTGATGTTGAGAAGACCCTGGGTGGAGAGCTTATTGCCCCGCAGGACGTTGGCGCCCATGGCGCCGGCCACCAGCAGTGCGGCGGAGGAGCCGAGACCCCGGCAGATGGGGATATGGGCGTCAATGTGAATTTTCACGCCCCGGACTTCCTCGCTCAGGGTACCCAGCACGGCGCAGTAGGCGGTGTAGGCCAGATTGTCAGGCCCCGTGTAGGCTTCGTCGCAGCCGGTGATCTCCAGACCGGAATCGGTTTCTTCAAAGGTGACGTCGGTGTACAGGCTCAGGGCGCAGCCGAAGGCGTCAAACCCGGGGCCGAGGTTCGCGGTGGTGGCGGGAACGCGGATGGTAACTCGTTTCATGCAGCTTCTCCTGTCAGCTTACAGATGCAGGACATAGTCCAGCATGTCTTCCTTGTTGATGACGCCGGTGTGGCGCTCGGGCTTGCCCTGCAAACCCGCCAGATTCCTGGGGATGGGGATGCCCGTCATGGCGGACAGCCGCGCCATCTGGTCGAATTCGCTTCCGGAGGTGTCGCCGCCCACGGCGGTGAGAACCGCTGCGGGGAATTTGTAGGGGGACGCGGTGGACAGCACCACCATGGGACGATTGTCGCCGGTCTGGGAGGTATACTCCTCCGCCGCTGCCCAGCCGGAGGCGGTGTGGGGGTCACAGAGGTAGCCCCAGTCCCGGTAGACCCGGCTCATGATCTCCTGGGCTTTGGCGTCGTCGCAGCAGGCCGCCCAGAATTCCCTCTGAATCGTGGCCAGCAGCGCGCCGGGGACGGTGTAAACGCCCTCCCGGTTCAGCTCGTTCATCAGCCCGGACACCAGAGCGGTGTCCCCGGACAGCAGATACAGCAGCCGCTCCAGGTTGGAGGACACCAGAATGTCCATGGAGGGGGAGGTGGTCTTCAGCAGGGGACGGCGCTTGTCGTAAACGCCGGTGCGGATGAAGTCGGTGAGGACGTTGTTGGCGTTGGAGGCGCAGATCAGCTTCCTCACGGGCAGACCCAGCCGCTTGGCCAGGTACCCCGCCAGAATGTCGCCGAAGTTGCCGGTGGGGACGGAGTAGTTGACCTCGTCGCCCAGCCGGATTTTCCCGGCGTCCAGCAGGTCGCGGTAGGAGCGGAAATAGTACATGATCTGGGGCGCCAGACGGCCGATGTTGATGGAGTTGGCGCTGGACAGAGCGTAGGGCAGCTCCCGCCCCTGACAGGCGGCGAAGATATTTTTCACCCCGGTCTGGGCGTCGTCAAAATTGCCACGGACGGCCGAGACCGCCACGTTGCTGCCCTCCTGGGTCACCATCTGGGCGCGCTGCACCTGAGAAACGCCGCCGTCGGGATAAAAAACGCAGATGCGTACCCCGGGCACGTCCCGGAAGCCCTCCAGAGCGGCCTTGCCGGTGTCGCCGGAGGTGGCGGTGAGGATCATGATCTTCTCGTCCGCGTCGCCATCGGCCGGCGTGGTGTGCGCCATGAAGCGCGGCAGGATCTGCAGCGCCACGTCCTTGAACGCGGAAGTCGGGCCGTTGAACAGTTCGAGCACGTAATCGTCGCCCAGGGGCTTGAGCGGGGTGATGCGCTCGTCGGACCACTGTTCGCCGTAGGCGTCGGCGATGCACTGGCCCAGCTCCTCGGCCGTGAAGTCCGGCAGCAGCGCGCCCAGCACCTCGGCGGCGATTTGCTGGTACGACTTGCCCGGCAGGGAGGCCACGTCCACCTTGGTCTTGCCCAACGCGTCCGAAACGAACAGGCCGCCGTCATCGGCGATGCCCTTACGAATCGCCTGCTTGGCGGTCAGCGAATCGGTGGTGCTACGGGTGGAATGGAAGGTGGTTGTCACGATGAATCCTTCTGCCTGAAAGGGATGATGAATCCACATCAGTCTAGCGTGGGCCGTGGGCAGAAGGGCCGTCCGTCTCGCATAACCGACCGGTCGCACCGGCGAAAATCACCATTGCCATCGAACGGGGACCGGCCATATCATGAAACAGGCCGGCTGCAAACGGGCCATACGGTAAGGCGACAACGGCGAATCAATTGTCGCTTATACCAAAGAGCACCCATGACCGCTTCACCCCTTGCGCAGAAGGCAACCGATGCTTTCAACGCGCCGATCTGCGAAACCGATCCTGAGATCGCCGAACTGCTGGACTCCGAACTGGGCCGCCAGCGCAGTGGCCTTGAGATGATCGCCTCTGAGAACTTCGTGCCGCGAGCGGTACTGCAATGCCAGGGCTCCGTGCTGACCAACAAATACGCCGAAGGCTACCCCGGCCGTTTCTACCACGCCGAGGCGTACGGCGTGAACCCCGAGACCTTCCGCACCGACCCGGAGATCATCCGCCAGCGCACGCTCGCCGGTGCCAATATCCTTGCCGAACGACTACTGGCCGACGACGTCAAGGCCAACGGCATCTCCGTGCTGACCGGCGGCACCGATGTGCATCTGGTGATGGTCGACCTGCGCAACAGCGAGATGGACGGCCAGCAGGGCGAGGATCTGCTCGCCGCCTGCGGCATCACCATCAACCGCAACACCGTGCCCTTCGACCCGCGCCCGGCCTCGGTGTCCTCGGTCCTGAGAATCGGC
>OGXR01002331.1_pt1 | contig 12336 bp, 19 predicted proteins | sample 1576331 | NCBI WGS metagenome assembly OGXR01 (sample SAMEA3541473, study PRJEB24748) | human gut metagenome | biome: human gut; feature: human-associated habitat; material: faeces | place: China | collected 2012 | reverse complement strand
CCAGCGAGCCGAAGCGCCCGAAGGCGTCGGCGGAGAAGAGGAGCTTCTCTGTTTCCTCGTAGGCGACCATCACCTCGGGCCAGTGGACCATCGGGGCGAGCATAAAATGAAGCGTATGCGCGCCGAGGGGGAGCGTTTCACCCTCGCCGACCTCCAGCAAGCGGTCGTCTGTCGGTGCTTTCGCGCCGAAGAACTGGCGGAGCATTGTGAAGGTCTTGGTGTTGCCGACGAGCTTCATTTCCTGATATTTCTCCGCAAGGCGCAGGATGCTGCCGGAGTGGTCCGGCTCCATGTGCGAGATAACGAGGTAGTCCGGACTGCGCCCGTCCAGCTCGTGCGCGAGCTTGGCGAGCCATTCGTCCGCCGCGCGGGCGTCCACGCTGTCCATGACGGCGACCTTCTCATCCAGAATGAGGTAGGAGTTGTAGCTCACGCCCATCGGCTGGACAGGGTACTGGTTTTCAAAAAGGAGCAAGGTGAGGTCATCCGCCCCAATGTAGCGGATGTCCTTCGGTAATACCTGTGTTTCCTTTCGGGTTTCGTTGTTCATTGCACTCTCCTTTGCGGAATTTTTTAGCTGAGGTGTTATTTTTTCTCTGCGCACAAGCGCTCTGTTTCTTGGGGAACAACCTCCGAGGAGGAGCGCTCCTGCGCGAGCCGATCTTGATAGTCGCTCAGGTAGCGGTCGAGGTAGATCTTGTTGACGATGGCTGAGACGGTGTTGCGAAGAAGGTCCTTCGCGGCCGAGCGCGTCTCGCCAAGCCCCTGCGCCGCGGGAGCGACGCCGAAGGCTGCAAAGAGCATATTCTCAAATTCGTCGCAGAAGTAGTCATACGCCGTGCAGAGAGCATAGCTGCCCTCCTGTATGCCAAACATCAGGCGAAGTCCCTCGAGGGGGACGACAGGCTTGACCGCGGCAATGAACATCAGCCGTGCGAGCTGCTCGGCCGTGTAGACCTTTTTTTGGGGCGCGGGGATCAAGCGCTGCTTGACGTAGTTGCTCACCATCGAGGGTGACAGCTCCGGCTCGCCGAGCGGCGCGAGATAGGCGTTGACATAACGCACCACCTGCTCCAGATACAGCCCAATGTCGGGGATCTGCGCGTAGCGCGGCAGGCGGAAGGGGGCGATATCCGCCGCCATTTTGCTTTGTAAATTATTATCCATGATGCCATTATAGCGGCTTTCTGCACAAAGTTCAACGGCTTTGCAAAATAATTCAATCAGTTTTTGAAAAACGGTTGACGCAATAGTGGAAAACTGTTAGACTGTCGTTGTCGGCAGACGGTGCCGGCAACAGCAGTTTTCTTTTTTGGAGGATAACTATGAGTCAGATTCGCCTTGTCGCAGACTCGAGCTGCGACCTTCTTTCATTGGATGGGGTTGATTTTGTCAGCGTTCCGCTCACCCTTCGCACTGAGACGGAGGAATTTCGCGATGACGCCCGGCTCGACGTCGACGCGATGGTCGCGACGCTCCGCGCGACCAAGGGGCGCTCCTACAGCGCTTGCCCGAATGTTGCCGACTGGGAAAAAGCCTTCGGCGAGAGTGGGGATGTTCTCGCCTTTACGATCACAAGCAGCCTCTCCGGCAGCTACAGCGCCGCGTGCGTGGCGAAGCAAGGCTGCGAGGAACGCGACCCCTCCCGCCGCATCCGCGTCGTGGATACGCTCTCGGCGGGGCCGGAGACGATGCTGCTGCTGGAAAAGGCAGCCTCCGCGCAGCGCGGCGGCGCATCGTTTGACGAGGTGTGCCGCGTTGTGGAGGAGCTGCAACGGCACACGCACCTGCTCTTTTCCTTGGAGTCGATGCACAATCTCGCGCAGAACGGGCGCATCAGCAAGCTCGCGGCGACGGCGGCGGGCGTGCTCGGCATCCGCGCCGTCGGACAGGCGAGCGCGGAGGGAACGCTCGAGATGCTCGGCAAGTGCCGCGGCGAGAGGAAAACGCAGGAATTTTTATTGCAGGAGATGGAGCGGCTCGGCTACAAGGGCGGCAGCGTGCGCATCGGGCATTGCGGGAACGCCGCGTTTTCGCTGGAGCTGTATACGGAGCTCCGCCGCCGCTTGCCCAATGCCGATGTGCGGCGGTATCCGCTCAGGGGCCTGTGCAGCTACTATGCCGAGCGCGGCGGCATCATGATGGGCTTCGAGACATGAAAAAAGAAGGGAAGGGGCGCGCAGCGGAGCTGTTGCACCTTACGGTGCGCATTTTGACCCTGCCGCCCATCGTCATCGGCGTGACGCTGGCGATGCTGTACGCGCGGAGCGCAGAGAGGGGCAGCGCAGCACGGCGCTGGTCTACGGAGTCTGGTGAGCGGGGCTGCCGCCTTTGCACAGAGGGTGCGCCCGCGCCATTTGAACCAAATTGATTGCTCCCTTTAGGCTGCCGGAGGCTCTTGCCTTCGGCAGCCTAAATTCCTGTTTCCCTGCTTGTGCGGCGCGGCACAGGCGGCGCGGCCCGATACGGAAAGAGTCTGCTTTACAGACGGCGTCTTTTGTGGTATCCTGTCACTGTGAAACCAAGCGGAAGCAAGCTGCCGCGGAGACCTATCATCCTTTCGCGGCGGCGCAATGATAAAGTCAATGGCGAGGGACGGGTTCTCTTGCAGCTCAGAGAAGAGGTACGACGAGCCTTCCAGCTTTCGCCCCGGCGCGCTGCGCTGGCGAAGCGCGTTCGCCTCCCGGACGCGCTGCCTGACCTCAAACAACCGTCCGCGTCCGGAGATGCCGTAGCTCTTGAGAGAGGGTGTAACGGCAAGGCAGATGGTCTTGTCCGTCCGGCTCTCATCCGCAACAACAAGATTTGTGTCCAGAGGATCTAAGCTGCGCTCCCTGCACTCCACGGAGGCATAGAAGGATTTCAGGTCGATTGCGATATAGGTTCTGTCTTTCATTTTCGGCTGTCCTCCTTCCGCGATATATAAAGGCAGGGAGCTTATGCTCTGCCCATCAAGCTCTCCGTCCTATCAAAGCGGCATCGGCGTCCGGGCGATCAGAATGACCGCCAGAATCGCGCCCACAAATGCCGATGCTCCTATGGCTGCCAACACCTTTTTGCTGAGTTCCTTCTTCGCGGCTTTGCAGATCAGTGCGGCGCAAGCCATGCAGACAGCCGCAGCAGCAAGTGCAATGCCCAGCGTTTCCCATAGCCAAGAAAGTTCATGTAGGATTTTCATGCGATCATCATCTCCTGTTCGTTAAACTGGAATTTGTCCTTATAAAACATTTACTCCGTAACCGCAATCTTGATCACGCCGTCCAGATGGTTTCCAAAGATGCGGTATGCCTCTTCAATATCTGCAAGAGGGTATCTGTGCGTGATCAGCGGCGTTGTATCGATCTTGCCTTGCTCGATCAGGTTTAGGATTTCCGCGCAGTCGCAGCCATCCACACCTCCGGTCTTAAAGGTCAGATTCTTGCCGTACATATCGGGCAGAGGGAGTGCTTGCGCCTCGTCGTAGAGAGCAACCACCGTCACAACGGCATTAGGTCTGGCACACATCCACGCAAGTTGGAAGGTGTCCTTCGCTCCGGCGACCTCCAGAACCACATCCGCGCCGCCGTGATCCGAGTTGGCGTGGACATAATTCTCACATTCCTCCGGTTGGCAAAGCAGCACATCAGCATAGTGTTCCTTGACAAATTGCGCTCTTACCGGATCTTTCTCGCATACAATGATCCGCTTCGGCTGTTTCAACATCACGCAAAGCAGCGTACAAATACCGGTCGGTCCCGCACCGATGATCAGAACTGTATCTTCATTTGTGATCTCGGAGATACGAGCCGCCCAGAATCCCGTTGCCAGAATATCTCCTACGAATAACGCCTGTTCATCGGTCACGCTGTCGGGGATCTTGTTCAGTCCCTGATCGGCATACGGCACTCGGACAAACTCAGCTTGTCCGCCGTCGATGCGGCAACCTAACGCCCAACCGCCGTTTTTGTCGGTGCAGTTGTTGACAAAGCCATGCTTGCAGAAGAAGCACTCACCGCAGAAGGTTTCTACATTTACCGTTACCCGATCACCGGGCTTGACATTCGTAACTTCTGCGCCGACTTCTTCCACGATGCCAACCATCTCGTGACCTACGGTAATACCGGGAACGGCTCTCGGCACAGAGCCATGCTTGATGTGCAGGTCACTGGTACAGATGCTCCCCAGCGTTACGCGGACGATTGCATCCCGTGCATTTTTGATCTGCGGCTTCGGCTTGTCGGTCAGGGCAAACTTGCCGTGTTCAATATAGGTTAATGCTTTCATTTGTTTTTCAGTCCTTCTGCCCATTTTGCAAGGTCGGCACTGCTGACGGATGCCTTGAAGACCTTGCCGTCCAGCAATTTCGCTCCCTTGCAGCTCGGCAGCAGCTTTTCGTTGGTTTTGCCCATATCACTGCCACCAGAAGTTGCAAACGGAATGATGGTCTTACCGGTCAGATCATAGCTTTCAAGGAAGGTGTTGATGATCGTCGGCGCAACATACCACCAGATCGGGAAACCGACAAACACGGTATCGTAGTCGTTCATATTGTCTCGCTTACCGGCGATAGCAGGACGAGATGCCGGATTGTTCATCTCAATCGTACTGCGGGATTTCTTGTCCATCCAGTCAAGGTCAGCTTTGGTATAGGGTACTTCCGGCTCAATGGCGTAAAGGTCTGCGCCGATAGCCTCGGATAATTTCTCTGCCACCTTTGCGGTCACACCGCTTGCAGAGAAGTATGCAACTAATTTTCTGCTCATAAATGCCTCCAATTTCATTCGTCTTGATCCAGTCCGCCGTTCAGTACAAGGTACAGCAGTACCTCCATCATGTCAGCGATCTTTGCAAGCGTAATATTCTCATCTTTAGACTTGATAATCAGGCGGAAAACTGCATAGAAAACATCGTTTCGATCAAGCTCAGTTTCGATTTCAAATCGTTCGAGAAGGTTTTCGATGCGTTCCAAATCCGGTCCGTCTTCCGGCTTGAACGAATCCTGCATTCCCAGCAAGGATGCAAGCCGCTCATCTTTCATGATTGCATCGTATTCCACAAGCTGTTTCGCTTCTTCCGGCATCAGCTCATCAAAGTAGTTGATGAAGATGTGGACACGAATGCCACCGTTCTTGTCGGGAGAGAAGCAGACGGAGTGCGACTTATCCGCGATCTCCTTCAAAAATCCGAGGTCTTCCGGATCACCAAACTCTGCGAAGGGAAGGAACATATTGATTTCAGAATGCCAGTGATGGTAGTCAACAATTCCCTCAATACGACCACGATGCCGTTCCACAAACGCATCGCAGCGTTCCAGAAGGTACTCATAGTTCTTCTTGTCCTCAGGAATGATGATCTTTGGTATCTTGTCCATTGCGTCGGAGTACGCTTTCAGCATACCTCCGTTGACTGCACGGTCAAACACTTCATCGCACCATTCATCGTATTCACCTGACTCGGCTTCTCGATAATCCCGCTCAAAGATAATATCGTCCATAGCCTTACCCCTTTATGATTTTTTCAAGCTGCTTTTCGGTTGCAGCAGGAAGAAGCGATTGAAGGTGCTTTAGAATATGCTCTCTGGATTTTTGCGGATCTTCCCCGTATGCAGATGTGATGAAGTCATAACCAAAGAGGACTTCCGGTGTTGAATACTCTGCAACGCCCCAACCGTAGGGCTTGCCGTATTTGTCCTGCATATAGACGAAATCTGCAATGCAGACATAGCTTTGCATTTGCAGTCGTGTGATGCTGGTTTCGAAGCCGGTGTTTCCGCCTTTGTGGTAGTTTCTGGCTTCTTTCAGACGCTTGGAAAGGATTCTGCCTTCATCTGCTATGGTTTCATAAAGCTCCTTGTCTTTGTAGGATGCCAGACCGTCATCCCAACGGGCGTCAAAATCATAGCCATCGCGCCGGAAGTTTGCAAAGTCAGGAATCCACTCTCGGCTCACGAATCCAGCTTTCTTGTTAAATAGTTTTCCATAGAGGCATTTGCCGCTCCGTGCTGCCGGTCCTTTCCATTCCCACGGACCGTCCGCGTCATCTGCAAACCACAACTCCGGTGGGCATAGCTCTTCAACAGAGAAACCGGGAATCTCGTTTCGGAAGAAGGGCAGGAACCCGTATTGCTCAACGGTGGCAATCAGGTCATCGGCGCTATGTAGTTGTCCTGCGTATGCTTCAATCATTGTTGCTCCTCTTCATAATACCTAAGACAATCCTCATTACAGGATTGTGTTGGTTTCGACAACAGGCATCCCATATAATGAATTTATCAGACAGGAAAGTCCTTAAAAACATCTAATATCGCTGTTTTCATCCTTCCGGTTTGATCTGCTTCAAAAAGTCTGCATGAGGGACATAAGGCAAGTTCAATCCCCATCCCATATGATTCATTTCATTTAACTTAATCAGCATCAGATTGATGTTCGTTCCCATCATTGCTGAGAGCTGCACCACATCATAGCCTTCTTGCATATACTCAACCAATTCGTCATTGTCGATGATGAGATGGGCAGCAAAAGCATTTGCCTCGTATTCCGGCTTAGATCGCATATCGAACAGCGTAAACTCCGGCAAGGCATTTCCTTTCTTGGCAAGATCGCGGTGGAACACATCATGTCCGATTTCATGACCGCAGACCATCTGCATGACCATGTGTTCCATGCCGGAGTTCAGCAGGATATGTCTTTCTTTGTGCCGGTAGGTATACATTCCCAGCAGATCGTTCAGCGTGTCTATGTAATGCACATAGATACCAAGCTCACGGGCGATTTTCAATGTATCTCTCGTGCCGCAGCTTCTCACAATGCTGTTTGCTTTTTTATAAATTTCCTCGGAGCGAATGATCACGGAACGCTCACTCCCTTCAAGTTGCAAGTTTCCATTTTGATTATAGCAAAGGAATAGTACGATAAAACGGACAGTTAGGCGTTTGGATCGCTGTCAGTCGCTTTATATTTCTTCGGTGTGTATTTCTCGACATTACGAGCTTTGGACTCCCAGTAAATATCCTGCAATGCCTTCATCACAGCATCCTTGTCCTGTTCGGACAGTATGCCTCCGGCAAATAGACCCGACATACCATCAATCAAGTCCTGCGCCTGTTTCATTCCACGAGTGCCATATTGCTCGGATGCCTGAACGACAAACGCATCGTCCTCGCTCAGAAAGTAATTGATGTCAACACCGAAGAAGTCAGCGATTTTCTTGTAGTTATCCCTTGTCCGAGGGAAAGAAAGATTGTTTTCGTACCGGGTGATCATGCGTCTGTTGATACCTAAACCGTCAGCTACCTGCTGCTGAGTCAGGTTCTTTTTTTCTCGCTCTGCCTTGAACTTCTCACCGAATGTCATTTTGGTAATCACTCCTGTTCACAAAAAGTTTGCGACATTGAATTGCTCAAACCTATTGACAAGAGCATTTCAAATGCGTATAATAATGCTGTGAGTATTTCAACTACTCATATTCTACTCGGAACTGCTCATCCTGTCAAGGGGTTGAGCAAAAATACAAGAAAAAGTTACAATTCACGGCTGCGGTTTCCCCGTAATCCAGCCGTGAATCTGAGAAACGGAGTGAGGATCGCAAAATGGAGTGTCAATGCAGGAAAGCCTATGTGTCGGTGAATGTGGATGTTGACGAAGAAGGAACGGTGCATCCCCGTTTTATCCGATGGAAGAACGGTCTGATTTTTCAGATCGATCAAATTCTTTACAAGTGCCGTGCCAGCTCTAAGAAAGTTGGCGGCGGTGGTATTCGCTACACCGTCATGATTCGAGGAAAGGAGTCTTTTCTGTTTCATGAAGGAGACAAATGGTTTGTCGAAGCAAAGGAGAGCAGCTAATGATTTTATCCCACAAGGAAATAGAAGAAATTGCCGCAGCCGTAACAGAGGACTTTAACGAGTTCTTTTTCGGCTCTCAGGTTGAAGAAGTCCAAGCTCCAAGGGCTACGCCCATTGACCAGCTTGCAAAGGACTATCTCGGTCTTACCGTATCATTCGCAAAGCTGTCGAAGGACGGGAGCATCTGCGGACTTACGGCTTATGCCGATACAGAGTACGCAGTTGAGGAAGGAGGCGCTATCCGCAAACTTGCGCTCAGGCAAAATCAAGTTCTGCTGGATGAGAGTTTTATTCAGCCCGGACAAGTTCGGGCGCTTTGCGGAAAACGCAGATTCACATTAGCGCACGAGTGCGCCCATCAGATTCTCTATCAGATGGAGAGTGATGATGTCAAACAGGCTTGCAGAAAGAAATACGCTGCAAGGACAGCCTACTCCCTCCGGGACTTGAAGACTCGTGAGGATTGGAATGAGTGGCAAGCAAATGTACTGGGTGCGGCACTTCTAATGCCGCAGAAGGAAATTGACCTTGCCATGTGGTTTTTTGCCGGAGGTAGGAAGCTCATGTGCTATGAAGGGCGTTTCACCTACAATGACAGACTGACATTGACAAGGCTCTGTGGGCAACTCGGTGTCTCAAAGTCTGCCGCCGTAATCCGGCTCAGGCAGCTCGGCTACCTCGAAGACATGGCATACAGTGATTATGCCGATCCGTTGGAGGTGCTGACATGAAGCGAAATATCCGCGTCAAGGACCCATCCCCGGAGATGCTTGTCAAGATCAGACGGGCGCGTCACGCCATCTCATCACAAGAGATGAGAATTATCAAATGCCCATACTGTGGGCATAGTGCAATCCATGTTTTTGAGGACACACGAGGTCATGTCCAAGCTAAATGTAAAATGTGCGGACGAGAAACCGTGTTCAATGTCCTCAGTATGAGACGGTTATTCCTCAACCTCAGATAGAGGTAGAGATAACAAATAAATATTTTTGATAGCTGTGCTGTGGAGCCGCTGATTGGTGAGTCTTCCTAATGCCGCATGAACAGAGTGTTCGCACTCTGTTTTATCGGCATGGGATCATGAACTCACCGGTCATGCGGCTCTTTTTTTAGTCTCTTCCATCCGCTGCTCTGCGATGCAGCGGAAAGGAAGAACTATGAAAACCCCAATCGAATTTGACTATGACCTCTGGACTACGGAGGACGGCAAGTGCATGGTGCGCGTGAAGCAAACCGGCGAAGTATGCGAGGTCAGCAGAGAAACAATGAAGATTCTGCGCAACGAAGAAAAGAAACTCAGACGCTCTATGTCGGGAGTACCTGTCATTGGATGTGAAGAAGAGAAAACTACCTTACTTTCACTTGACTATGTGAGCTATGAAGGCGGCGAAGACATGAGTCCAGCTTGGCTGGCTGATCCTTTGGATTTCGAGAACGATGCTCTTTTTCACATTCGGCTCAAGGAGTTCAAAGCCGTTTTAACTCCTTTAGAGTTAAGCGTTTTTGAATGCTGTATTGTCAGGGATTTGACCATGCGAGGCTATGAAGAAGAGTTTCATGTGGACAAGTCAAAGGTATCAAGGGCAAAAAAGAGCATTCAGGAAAAATATAAAAAATTTTTTTGATTAGCGTGAGACAAAACGCAAAAAAATGTCCGTTGTAGTGTGAAGAGGGCGAACAAGCCTCCTTCGCGGTTCCTTGACAACTGAATAGTTCAGTGCTGCGGATCTTTCCTCTTTTCTCGAAGCAACTTATCTTCTGCCGCCAAGACCTCCAACCGGAGTGAGCGATCAACAGAGAGATTAAACAGCCGTGTGGTGCGGCTGCTTGCCATGATGGAAAAGTTGGGTACAATGATACTTCCGTTTCTTCTTTTGAAGGGGCGGCTCGGAGCGATCCTCGGAGGGGTGAGAGTCCCATGATACCGATTAACCGTTGGTAGTCCGCAGCATTCCCTATTCAGCAGGGGTGCGAGCTGCAAATATGCTGATACAAAGAACACTGTAACAAACACCCGCAAGGGTTTATCAGTGAATACAATGGGCAGCAGTCCATCACGGGTTGCTGCCTATCAATTTGCTGATAAGGTGTTCTCGCGGCTTTACGCATAGAAAGGGAAAATTTGGTCAGAATATTTATTGTAAAGGCGGTGATTGTATATGGCGAATGAGCAGAGCAAGAAAGACCTTCTTGAGTCGTTGGTTGATATTCGTGATGTGAAGATTGACAGGAGCAAGCCTGTTGAAGAGCGTATGAAGTCCTATGTAGAGCAGATCAAGAATCCGTATTTATTCAAGGTCGGCAATACAATCGTCAGAGTTTCCTACGCCAATACTCAGGCAACCATCAATGATAACTTCGTAAACCTTCTGGCGAGTATGTAAAGCAAAGGTCGAAGGTCCCGAAATGAATCTTTTTTGTGAACAAAGCAAATAAGGCTGGAATCTTGGTTGAAGATGTGCTATAATAAGCATGGACAAAATCAGTGAACACCACTGCCTACATTTAGTTTTCGGGCTTTCTGACCGGAATAATGTAAGGAGTGGCGTTTTATGCTGAAATTATCTTTAGACAGAGATTATAAAGCCGCCATCTACCTACGATTATCGAAGGAAGATGGCGATTTTTCTTTTTCCGGTGAGAAACTTGAGAGTGACAGCATTTCCAATCAGCGGTTGTTGATCATGGATTATCTCAAGAAGCACCCGGAAATCACAGTAGTTAAAGAATACTGCGATGACGGCTTTACCGGCGCAAACTTTGAGCGTCCTGATTTCAATAAAATGATGGATGCGGTTCGAGCCGGAGAAATTGACTGCATCGTGGTCAAAGACCTTTCTCGTTTTGGTCGTGAGTATATCGGATCTGGTGAGTATATCCAGAAGATATTTCCGCGCCTTGGCATTCGTTTCATAGCGATCAATGACCATTATGACAACGCCCAACCGGGTGCAGCGGATAACGAGCTGGTCTTGCCCTTCAAAAATCTGATGAACGATTCGTACTGCCGCGACATTTCTATCAAGGTCAGAAGTAATCTTGAAGCCAAGCGTCGGAGCGGTCAGTTTGTCGGCACCCGTGTTGTATTCGGATATATGAGATCACCGGATAACAAAAATCAGTTGGTCATCGATCCCGAAGCAGCATCCGTGGTGCAGGAGATTTTCAAATGGAAAGTGGAAGGATTGTCTCCGGCTCAGATAGCCGATCAACTCAACACAGCAAATGTACCGTCTCCGATTGAGTACAAAAAGGCAAAAGGCTCTAAACAGCGCACTTGTTTTCAGACAAAACAAGTAGCCTTATGGAGTGCCGTTGCAATCTACCGCATTTTGAAAAACGAGATTTACACCGGAACGCTGGTGCAAGGAAAAACAACCTCTCCAAACCACAAGGTTAAGAAGACTAGTTGCTCATCAGCACCTTCAGCAGCGTGACGCACCGCCCATCAGCGGAGAAGGTATGGCAGCAGCCGGCGATGGACGAGGTGGTGTTGCCGATATAGCCCTGCCGGAACCCGCGGCGGACGCCGCTGGAGGTACAGGCGGCGTCATACTTGGCTGCGTCCGTCAGAATCTCCAGCTTGGCAAGAACATCCATCTTCACCGTGCCGCAGCGTGGCGGCGGGTATGACGGGCGGGCTGTTCAATATAGTCTACCACCCGGAAAACCTGGGAAGCCAAAGTGGATACGCCTACCAGCATAAAGAAAAAGCTCCAACCGATCATAACACGTTCCTCCTATCGAACAAATGTTCTTTACCTGTTTCTATCATACATCGAACAGATGTTCGTGTCAAGAAAAACTTGTCAAAAAAAGAAGAATCCCCTGCCCTTTTTTCAAAAGAGCAGGGGATTTATGAGCTGTTTTGCCGGAAATCGCGATTACTGGCACTGAGCCAGAGCGTTCAGCAGATCGTCAATAGCACTTTCGGGAGTGGCCCAGCTTGTGACGAAGCGATACATGATGTGCTCCTCGTCGATGACCCGCTCCACCTGAAACTCAAAGCCCATGGCGGCCAGCTTCTCGGCGGTCTGGATCTTCATGACCGGGAACTGCTGGTTGGAGGGGGAGGGAACCGGGAACTCATAGCCCAGCGCCTTGAAGCCGTCCCGCAGGCGGAAGGCCATATCATTGGCGTGACGGCCGATGTCGAAGTAGAGATCGTCCTTCAGCAGCGCCTGGAACTGTACGCCCAGCAGCCGGCCCTTGGCCAGCATACCCCCATGCTGCTTGATCATGTAGCGGAAATCCTTCTGCAAGCCGGGGTTGGTGATCACCACTGCTTCCCCGAACAGGGCGCCGCACTTGGTGCCGCCGATGTAAAAAACATCGCACAGCCGGGCGATATCCGCCAGCGTCACGTCGCATTGGGGGCTGGCGAGGCCGTAACCCAGCCGGGCGCCGTCCAGGAACAGGGGCATGTGCCAGGCGTCGCAAACCTTGCGCAGGGCCTCCAATTGGGCCTTGGAGTAGATGGTGCCGCACTCGCTGGGCCAGGAGATATACAC
>OGXR01002314.1_pt1 | contig 12395 bp, 15 predicted proteins | sample 1576331 | NCBI WGS metagenome assembly OGXR01 (sample SAMEA3541473, study PRJEB24748) | human gut metagenome | biome: human gut; feature: human-associated habitat; material: faeces | place: China | collected 2012 | reverse complement strand
ATGTATCTATATTCCATAACACTACTACTTCCTTTCTTATTATATTATACATTATAAAAATAACTTGCTTCTAAATCCGCTTCATGTAGCATTAATGCTAGTGGGTATTTTTTAAAAGCTAGTCCTAATGGTGCATAATTTTCCTTTGGTTCTGAAAATCCCATGTGCCATCTAATACTGTACTTTTCGTCATTTGTTAATTTTATATATTCTGTTAGCATCATAACTGATTTTTCTCCATGTCCATATGGTATAGTATCATCTATTGTATAGTATGGTACTTTCTCCCACTCTCCAAAGCTATTTTTAGCATTTCTATAATCTGTTTTATAATAATTTGCTTTGCATATATCATGTAGTAATGCTGATATTATTATGCTTTCTTCTGGCACTTGAATGTCTTCTATATTATTTTTGATTTTGTATTTTAGTATTTCATATACTTTAAAACTATGTGCTGCAAGTCCACCTTCATATGCTCCGTGAAATCTTGTACTTGCTGGTGCTGTAAAGAAGTCTGATTTTTCCATAAATTCTATTACTTTATCTATTCCTTCTCTATTAGTTGACTTTAGTAGCTTTATAATTTCTTCTTTCATAATATCTTTTTCCTTCTTTCCTTTTCACTATATCTTACAATATCACATTTTGTATTATTTTGTCTACATATATTTATCTTTTGCAATATATTTGATATACTTAATTCATTATGAAAAATATAGAAAGATATAAACATTTTAATAATTATTTGAAAAACAAATTTGGTGAGAGAACTTTAAAAATTTGTATTGATGGGGGTTTTACATGTCCAAATAGAGATGGATCTAAAGGAGTTGGTGGTTGTATTTTTTGTAGTGCAAGAGGATCTGGCGACCATATAAAAAACTATGATATCTCCAAACAAGTACAAGATTATTTTCAAAGTTACAGGTCTAAAAGGGCGAATAGATTTATTGTATACTTTCAGAATTTTACCAATACTTACGATTGTATAGATAATTTGAAAATGAAGTATGATTCTGCATTAATTGATGACCGTATTGTTGCTTTGGCTGTTGCAACTCGTCCAGATTGTATTTGTGAAGATGTTGTTAAATTACTAAAAAGTTATTCTAAAAAATATTATGTATGGGTTGAGCTTGGATTACAAACATCTAACGATTATACTGGAGATTTGATTAACAGATGCTACTCTAGTGCGCAATTCTCTAGTGCTGTAAAACTTTTGAATGAGTATGGTATTGATGTTGTTACACATATAATGATCGGGCTACCTAATGAAACTCGAAATGATTTGAAAAATACTGTTTCTTTTATTAATCAGCATAATATACAAGGTTTGAAAATACACTCTTGCTACGTTATTAAGGGTACCAAGCTTGCAGATATGTATACAAACAAGGAATATGTTCCAATTACTTTGGATGAATATTTAGAAGAAGCAAGTTACGTTTTAACTCATATTAGTCCTAATATTATAATTCATAGAATTTCTGGTGATGCTCCTAAGGATTTACTTTTGGCACCTGAATGGAATCTACACAAAAAGTGGATAATGAATGGATTAGATAAAAAATTAAAACAAGAAAATTTATTTCAAGGTATGTATTATAAAAAATAATTTGTATCATATTAATTCTTTTGCCTTCATATTATTTTATGGGGACGTGATGTTTGTGAAAGAATTAATTTACAATAGGCAAATGGCCTACGAATATGCAAAAACTTGGGCTTTTAAGAGAAATCCTAAGTATTATAATTTTGATCCTGTTGGTGGAGATTGTACTAGCTTTGTTTCTCAATGTTTATATGCTGGATCAAAAGTTATGAATTATGATAAAAGACTTGGTTGGTATTATATAAATGGAAATAGAAAGTCTCCTTCTTGGAGTGGCGTAGATTTTCTTTATAAGTTTCTTATTGGGAATAAAGGTGTTGGGCCATTTGGTAAAGAAATACCTATGAATGATTTACAAGTTGGTGATATTGCTCAAATTTCTTTTGATGGTACGCATTTTTCTCATACTGTTATTGTAGTAAAAATTGAAGATCCCAATGATATTTCTAGAATATATACTTCTTCTCATACCTTTGATACTTTTGAGAAACCTTTGGGAAATTATGATATTTCAAAAATTAGATTTATACATATTGTGAATGTTCGTTCTTTTTAGTTTGTTAATATTATTTATAATATTCTAATAAGTAAAATAGGGTAAAGCTTATAGTGCTTTACCCTATTTTTATTAAATTTCTCTATTTATTTTATGTGTTGGAAATTCTCCTTCTTTTAATATTTCCTTAATTACATCTGGTTTAATTCGATAGTCATCTATTTTATTTAGATCTATCCATTCATAGTTTAAATATTCTTTTCCTTCTACATTTTTTATTGTTTCTTCTATTTGTTTATCTTTCTCATCTTTAAATTCTGCTTTGTGAACAAATAGGATTTCATGGTATTTCTCTCCTTTTAGCTCAAAAAAGTTTTCTACTGTTGCTATATATCCTGTAATTTCAACTTCTTTTCCAGTTTCTTCTAGTATTTCTCTTTTTACTGCGTCGTATGAACTCTCTCCTATTTTTATTCTTCCACCAACTACAGCATAATGGTCTGCATTTACGTTTTTATGTAGCAATACTTTGTTATTATGTATTATTATCCCTGCTGCCCTCATGTTTAACTTGTAGTCTTCTACTTTTAATGTAATATCCATACAATAAATTCCCCCTAACATAATTATTTTAATATATTTTTTATATTAATTCACCTTTCATTATCTTCTACGTCTTTTACTAAGGCTGTTTTCATGTTATTTCTCTTTCCACCATAAATATCACAAACCAAGCTATTGCCTATTACTAACACTTTATCTGGAGTTAGATCCATTTTTTTACATGCTTTTCTAAAATTCTTCTTTAAGGGTTTATTTGCAAAACCTATATAATCTATTCCTTTTTTTGCAAAATACTCTTCTATTTCTCTATCTATTCCATTACTTAATACTATGATTTTAATTTTCCCTCTTAAGCTTTCTATCCAGTCATCATTACATTTTGGAATGTTTTGTAGATCCTTTCTTAAGGTATTGTCAACGTCTAATATTATTCCTTCTATTCCATACTTTTGTTTCAATTTTTCGATTTCTTCGGAATTTAATTGATCTAACTTGGATATATGTATGTCTGGCTTTATTACTCTTGACAGTACTAGCTGAACCATTTCAAGTATTTTATCTGCTATTAGTTCATCTAACGTTTTCATTTTATCTCCTATTTTCATCAAAGCTCTTGTTTTATATGCAAGAGCATTAATATTATATTATTTTTTTAATACTTTAATATATAAAATTACCTTCCATGTATTCTGACATTTGTCTTTTTGCATGAAAGGTAAATCACACCTTGTTATTTATATTGAGCCTGGTGTCTTACTGCGATATAGCCATTGTCTTTTGGCTCTATCCATGCATCAATCTCAACCCATCCACTCGCAGAATCATACATCTCGCGAAGATGTTCTAACACCCGCTCTGCACCGCGCACGGTATCTTTTACAAGTGAACTGCGGAATTTTTCCTCAAATACGAGGTGTTTTCCGTTATAAGTCTCTGGTGCTTTTTCCATAAAGATGTCCTCCTTTAGGTAAATCTTATTTTATTATAGCACGTCTTCCAATTGCTTGCAAGTTATTGACATTTTTACGTTGATTGGTATAATATTTTTGTATAAAATAATAAATAAAAGAAGGGAGAAAAATAATGAAATCAACAAAAGATTTAATAAAGAATCAAAGTGGTATAACTCTGATTGTGCTAGTGATAACTATTGTAGTACTTATAATTCTTGCATCAATATCCATCTCTTTATCTATAAATAAAAATGGTATATTATCTAAAGCTCAAGATTCTAAAATATTAGCAGAAGATAAAACCGCAGAAGAGAAAGTAAAATTATCGGTTCTTACTGCTATAGCAAATTCTGAAGATGGCAAATTATCTGCTGATAAATTAATAAATGCAATTGAAACTGATTATGGATCTGATTATGGAGCTACGGCTAAAAAAACCGGAGATGGTTTCCCTATATTAGCAACAATAGATAATAAAAACTTTTTGGTAGATAAAGACGGTAATGTAACTCCATGTAATTCAGGTAATGGATCTGAAAATTCTCCAAAACCAACTGAAGGTATAACTGTTGTTAGTGGAGACGGTAAAAGTGTTGGAGATGTAGTTTCTATTAACTCTAATCAAAATACTACAGAAGAGTTTTATATTATTGCTTATGATAGTGATACTCATGTTGCTACTGCTATTGCTAAGTATAATTTAAAGGTAGGAAATATTTATGATCCGACTAGTGAAAAATTAACTCCAATAGATACTACTTCTTCAGATTATGGTTTACAAGATAGCACTATGAAGGGACATGATTTTTCAGCTGAAAATCAACCATATAATGGGGTAACAAGTTTTTCTAATTCTCTATATTGGTATGATTTTCCTAATAATTCATATACTTTAGATAATTCTACGGTGGATAATCATACATGTCCTTATGTTTATAACCGTCAATCTAATATATATAATTACCTAGAAAGCTATAGAGCAAAATTAAATAACATTGTATGTGATGTACGTTTAGCGTCATATGAAGAAATTAACCCATTAAAAGACAGTTATACATGGGCATATACATCAAGCTATTGGTTTGGATCATCGAACGGTAAAACAGGCGGTAATATTTATTTTATTGGCAGCAACAATAATAGCTATATATATCAAAGCTCAATTTATTCAGCTGAAACTGATTTTGGTGTTCGTCCTGTTATAACCTTTATTTTATAAAGTATTGGATTAAAGTTGAGTAACTATATGCATTTAGTTACAATGTTTAATATATTATTTATTTTATTAAATGATGAAAATCCCCTCATTTTAAACACTTTGTTTAACAATGAAGGGATTTTGTGATATATTTAATTTTGCATTGTTTATGTAGTGGCTTTATATTTAGCAGTTGATATTGCTCTTGAATAACTGCTTGAAAATATTTCATCAATATTTTTCAATTCTTTTAACTGACTAATTTCCTGAGCTTGTTTCTCACCTTTTGCTGAAAGTATAATCTTCTCATTTGCAACTTGACTGTTTTCGAAGTTGTTACTTACTCTTAATTGGTTAGCATGTCTTATTAAAAATATATGTTTCATTTTACTCTCGTATAATCAATTATATAGAAATATTAATCTATTTAATTGATTAATCCCTTTCTCTCCTAAATTTATTTGACTTTATTATATCATTTTTTTATATTTTAATGTTCTTTTTCTTTCTTTTATTATAATTATTCCTAAATATCCTGTTCCATTTATTGATATTTCAAACTCAACATCTACAGCATTAAATCTCATTATTAAGTCTTGTTTATAGCTTTTTATTTTACTCAATTTAGTACCCGGATTCAATTTGATTACATATGTTACAGAATTTATACCATAAAAGATATCATTGCATTCTATGTACACATTGAAACTTTTAAAGAATCCCTCTATTTCTTGTTTTTTATAAATAGGATCTATATTATCTTCTATATTTTCTCTTTCCAATAGATTATAATCTGGGAATTTATATAACATCTCTTCCACTTTATACACCTCTTTATTTGCTATGTTTTTTAATCTTTTTATATCCCCAATAACCGCCTCCGCCTAATGTTCCTAATGCTAAAATTATGCCAAGTGGATTTGAACCTTCTGAATTAGTACTTGAAACTATATTAATATTGTTTTGAACATTTTCTGTTGTTATGTTATTTACTATATTATTCCCCTCTCCTTTTTTATCTGTACTTTGAGCCTCTATTGTATTTTGAGTTTTACTGCTTGAGTATGTTGGACTCGTACTTTGTGAGGTTACGGTTGAGGTTGTGGTTGACTTTGAGTTCGCGCTTGAGGTTGAGGTTTGATTCGATTCGGAGTTTGTGCTTGAATTAGATTTTGAGCTTACGCTTGAACTTAATTTTGAACTTGTTCTTGAGTTAGAGCTTGTACCTGATTTTGAGTTTGCGCTTGAGTTAGAGCTTGTGTTTGAACTGCTAGTTTTAGAAGTTGTTTTACTATTTTTGTTAGCAGCTGTTGATGAATTAGATGAATATGGGCAAACTCCGTTAGTATGCAAATGAGCTGGATATCCTCCACAATGATAATGATAACTCCCTAATCCGCTTTTATTTTTATTATCTTTATGGCCTCCATTTGAATCTGTTTTCCCAGAATGTGCAAATGTTATGTTGCATATTGCTATTGAAAAAACACAGATTAGAACAATTGTAACAATCTTTTTAACCTTATATTTCATATTTTTATTCCCCCTAAATATAATAAAAATTATACAATAATGGCATTGCAAAATTTGTCGAACTATAATAGAAAAAGCAGAAACTTTAATTTTTATCATACTTTTTGCATCTATATTTTGAGTTAACTTATAGAATTTTGATATTTTTGAAGAATGTATGGTATAATATGGACAAATTTATTTGTGAGGAAGAATAGAAATGTGTAGTAATATTTGAAGTAATTTTAAAGGAATTTCTTTATCTAATGATAACTACATTTTTTTGAATTGCATAAAGGGTAATAGAGAAATATCAAGACTCCATGACGATATATATCAAAAAATAATACCAAATCTTTTAAAGAAGTCTGTCAAATATATTCCACATATAACACTTGGGCAAGCCAATAACCTGAAAGATTTCGCAGATTTCAATTACGAATTTACAACTATCATTGATGAAATTTCGATTGAGTTAATTGGAGATCATTAGGAATCTATTATTATGAAAAATATAAAGTTAGGAGAATTATAATGAATAATTTGGAGTATTTAAATAAAATTTTAGAAATACAGATAGATAGGCCTATTGGTTGCAAACATCCAAAGCATGGATTTATTTATCCTGTAAATTATGGTTATGTACCTAATACAATAAGCGGAGATGGCGAGGAATTAGATGCTTATGTTCTAGGAATTTATGATCCTTTAGAGACTTTTACTGGAAAGTGCATAGCAATAATTCATAGAATAAATGATAATGATGATAAATTAATTATTGTCCCTGAAAATAAGGAATTTACCAATGAAGAAATTAGAGTACTAACTGATTTTCAAGAGCAATATTTTAAAAGTGATATCCTAAGACCTAGTGATTATATAAATTGGAATAAAAATATCCCAGAATTATCAGTAACGAATTTAGAAAACAGCTTAGAATTTTACAAAACTGCTGGTTTTAAAATAGAATATGAAAGACCGGAGGATAAATTTGCATTTATATCCTTAAGTAACATTTAATTTATGCTACAGGAATTATCTAATAATGACAAGTGGAGTATTGGAGAATTAAAATATCCTTTCGGAAATGGAATAAACTTTCAATTAGAAGTTAAAAGCGTTGATGATATATATAATAATTTTAAGAATAACAATTACTCAATAACTTTTGATATAGAAGAAAATTGGTATAGGCAAGATGATAAATTGTTAGGTAATAAAGAATTTCTAATACAAGATCCTGATGGTTATTTATTAAGATTTACAGAAGATTTGGGAGAAAAGAATAGTTAGGATTTTACATACTGGATAGGATCCACAGTTCTACTTGAACTGAGGTAGCTGTAGCTCTTACTATGCTACACAATGAGTGCTTTGTAGGAAGCCACCATGAATTTTTTTACATGGTGGCTTTTTCTATTGATATATATTTTTTATTTATATAATTATTGTTTGATTTGTTAATCAAATTAGTGAGTTACGTATAAACTCCTAATTTTGCTTTTGTATGAAATGTGCATTTTGATATTGTGACTATGGTGGTGGGTGGTTTGGACCTTCGGGTTATGAGGGCGACATGCCCGTTTCTTGTACTTTAGTGAAATCAAAGGTTTCGGCTGGTATTTTAACACATTCGGGGTTTTTGGCATAGCAAACATTTGTGTGATTTTTTGTGCTTTTTTGAGAATTTTTTCCCCAACTTTTTCCCAATTATTTTTAGCAAATATTGGAAATCAAAATGGGAAACCTGAAAATTTATTTTGGAGGTTTTTGATTATGAAAAAAATAACTTATCACAAAGAAGGAGATTATTTAATTCCTGATTTAATTGTAAAAGGGACTAATTCTGATTATCATATTGGTTTATATGGTAGATTAAGATTAGGATATTTAAAGAAAAATAAACTTGGTTTATATACTGATTTAATATTAAATGCTACATTACCAGAACACCTAATTGAGATTGATAAAAGTGCAAATAAAAGAGTAAAAAGTATTATTAATGAACTTGCTAAGAAAGAAAATGTTGACGAAAACTTGAAACAAAATAACCAATTAGAGTGGGTTAGATGTATGAATAATATTAAGAATAGAGTTGAAGAAATTGTACTTAATGAGTTAATTTATTGTTAAATAAAATCTGTAAAAAGTGGATTTCTTGTCCTAGCAAGCACTGAATTTGTTCACACGAATTTTTCGTATTTTCAAATTCTATGCAATGGGACAAGTCCCAATCCCTTTTATAAAATATTAAATGTTAGGAGAATTATTATGATAAATTTTAGAGAAGTAAATGATGATGATATATTAAAAGAATGGTTTGATTTTAGAGAAGAAACTTATTTGTGTTATGCAGATAAACAAGATAGGGAAAACGAATTTAAATTTGATTTTTTTAGGGAGAATATTTTGAAGAATATTCCTAAGCAGAATAGAACTTATGTTGAGAAACAACTTGATCTTCTTTATGATGATTTTATGAGGTATTTGACTTATATTACTGAAAAGTATTATAGGAATGGGTTTGTGGATGGTTCTCAGTTAGTTATGGGTTGTTTTGATAAATGATTATATCTTAAAGTGCAAATTTTGCACTTTAAAGGCGAGATTAATTCTCGCCTTTACTTTCTATTATATTATCTGAATTGACTGCTAATACTGGTCTGCCGACATTATCATTTATATGTCTCATATACTTTAAATAATTATTTTTAGCTTTTGTCCTTATATATTTTATTTTTTCTTCGCTTGGATTATCTTTAATATTAGTTATTAGTCCTTTTATCATAATATCTATTAATTCTTCATCATAACAACTTTCATTTGGTTCTATTTCAAATGTATTTCCAATAATATTTTGCTCTTCTTCATCTTTTATGTAAAAAATATATTTTTCATCAGTAAATTTATCTAATAATAGTTTTAATCTAGAATCCTGTAAAAATAAATTTGAATTTGCAATTATATCCTGTAATGCTAATGTTAAACAATTCATATATTGATTTGCACTATAGATTCCTCTACCATTGTCCTTCAGGATTGTAGTTGATACACTTAATAAATTATCTATATTAGTTGAATCTATATTATCTTTTAAAAATTTAATACTTTCATTTTTATTTGGTGCTAAATTAGGATCTGCTATAGATATAGTTCGATTTAAAAAACTTTCTAAAAATTTTCTCATATAAATTGCTACTCTATATAATTTGTGTTTTTCAATATAACCATTATCTTCAACACACTCTATACTTGTATATAAATCATGTATTAATTTACTTCCTAGTTTTATATCATCCATAAATATAAAATTAGTATCAATTTTTATAGCTTTATCAGAAAATAACCTTATAAATTCAAAATGCTTTTCGTATTTATCATTTTCTAACTGAATTACTGCATAGTCTATATTATGAGATAATAAAATCACATTTGAAATTTTCTTATCTTCTATTATATCTTTATAAAAATAATCTTCAATTATTGCTTGAAATTTAAAAAAATTTCCCCAATCATTACTATTTACAGGATCATCAAGAATTAATACAATTTGTTCATTTTCTTTTAATGATGACAAAACATTTTTTACATAGCTAAAGAAAATTATTAGTGCTAATATATTTTTTTCACCTTCACTAATATTATTTAAAAAATTAGTTTCATTTGAAGTTATTTCTATTGTAGTTTCCGCGTTATCTGCCCTGCTTAAACTTGAATTAATTACTAATTCAAATCTTGGTTCGTAGATGTCTTCAAATTCTTTTATATAATCCTTAATCTTACTTATATAATCTTGAGTATCATTTTGTATTTTATCCTTACATTTCTTTTCATCAATTATTAATTGATGCCTTATTAATAAGTTTTTTATTTCTTTAATAAACTTATCTGATGATAAATATAATTGATATGCTTTAAATAATTGTGTTTTTTCTTTTTTCTCTTCTTGAATTTTTATTTTCAAATAATTTGTTGCTTTTTCTAACAAGTTAATAAAATCATTTAATTGTTTTATAGCATTATAAGAGTATTTTTTTTCTTCTATTTCCTTTTGATATTTTAACTTAAAGGCATTTTTCTTTTTAATTAAAATTCTAAAATATTGTTCTTCCTTTTCTCTTTTAACAGTTTCATATACATTTTTTTCTATTAAATTATTATATTCATATTCTAAATTGTCTAAATCTGCTATTAATTCATTTATTTGTTTTGCATACTCTTTTAAATATAATAAATATTTATTCTTGGCTAATGTGGACTTTTTTTCTTTTAAATCTTTACTTATTTCATTTTTACAATATAGGCAACTATTAAACTCAATTTCCTTATGAAAATTATCTCCATTTGTAATCCATGTTTTTACTTCTTTTATGTTTATTCTTTTTCCATCTAATATTCCTCTTAGATATTCGTCTTCCTCAGTTTCTAATTTTAATATAATTTCATATAATTCTTTACTTGCCTTCAAATTATCTAATTGCTCATTAATGTTTTGTATTTTTTCATTTATAAATTCAATTTTAAAATCATCAACAAATTTTTTGTTAAAATCATCAACTATTTTATTAAGGGATTTTTCTTTATTATCATAACATTCTCTATAAAATTTTAATAATTCGTTTTTAACCTCGTCATCTGTATATGTTTTATCAATTTTCCCCAATTCTATTTTATCTATATAGTTTTCATCATCTAATTTTAATGAATCTATCTTTATATCATTCTTTTTTACCTTTTTTATAACATTTCCAAAATATTGATTTAATAAATTATCATCCACATATTGTAAAATATAATTTTCATAATCTTCTGAATAGTCTTCATCTTTACTAATTAACTCAATAACTATATTCTTAAAATCATTTTTAAAATTATTAACATTAAATTCTAATTTACTATATTCTCTTATTTTTTGTCTTAAAAAAATAAGTTTTTCGTTATCATCTTTACTGGAATCGCCCAAAAATATTTGTTTAAGTTTACTTTTATTTTTTGTGTCTGATTTATATGTTCCATCTGATGTACTTATATAAATATTATTATTTACAAAGTCTTGATTAAAAACCAAATGAATTTTATTAAAATCATTATCTGGTATTATTTTTCCGTTACCAATTGCTCTTGAAAAAGTAGTCTTTCCAGTTCCATTTGGTCCATATATAAAGGTATAATTCTTATCAATATTAATTTTTATTTTTTTATTGTTCTTTAAATTCTTATATTCATACTCCATATAAAATTCCCCCTTTATATTGTATAACATTTGATATGCGAAATTTGTCGAAATGTGTAACTTTGTATCAAAAAATGCAAAATCAATTATTCTATTACTTTTATATCTTCATCTAATACTTTTATCAATTTCCAAGAATATGTATTACTAGCTGGAATATAACCATTAAAAGTATTCCCATTTGCATATTTTATATATCCATATGTTTTGCAATGTTCTCCATTTGGATTAATTTCTATTGAATTAACAATGCACCAATTTCCAGTATTCCAACTATCTCTCATAATCATTATCTTTTTAAAATTACTTTCTCTAACCAAAGATAAAATAGTATCATATTCACTTTTATTGCTCATAACAATCACCTCTTTCTATTCCAAATTTCATCTAAACTATTTGTTATCCTAATTTTTTGAAAATCATTAATTTGATCTTGTAATTTCTTTAAATTAATCCTTTCATCTTCTCTTACCTTTTCTTTAACAATGCAATTATAATCTTTATTAAGTAAATTCCAACTAATTGCAGCTTTTAATAATTGATTTAGAACACTCTTTGTCTCATTAATTGTTACTTTTGATGGCTTAAATGTATAGTTCCACCTTCTTTCATTATTGAGATATTTTTCAAAATCTTCAATTTTATTCTTTCTAAAATCTTTTAGTTTAGTATTTCCTAAGTATTCATTTATTATTTTTAATCTATCTTGATAATTACCATAAGTATTATAAGAAATTTTATTATACTTATTTTCAAGGAAAAGTAAACTTAACTCGGATATTGTCATATTTGAATCAATAATTATTTTTTTTCTTTTATTG
>OGXR01002312.1_pt1 | contig 12411 bp, 8 predicted proteins | sample 1576331 | NCBI WGS metagenome assembly OGXR01 (sample SAMEA3541473, study PRJEB24748) | human gut metagenome | biome: human gut; feature: human-associated habitat; material: faeces | place: China | collected 2012 | reverse complement strand
AATACGATATTCTGCGCCTGCTTCTTTCCGAACAGGGCAGGGTGTTTTCTCCGAAAGAAATATACAAGCGCGTGTGGAACGATATTCCGCTGAACAGCGACAACACCGTTGCCGTACATATCCGTCATCCCCGCGAAAAGATAGAAATCAACCCGTCCGAACCGCGCTATCTGAAAGTTCTGTTCGGGCAGGGTTATATGATTGAAAAGGTGAGGGACAGATGAAAAATTTTCTTCGCTCCGTCGCGGGTAAGACAGTTCTTTTTGTTCTTGTTATAATTATGTTCGTCACCGCCGCGGCGGGTATGAGCCTCATATGCGCGCCACCCCGCTCTCGACGGCGGCCCGCGCCACGGCGGCGGCTATGGCCTCGGCCACGCGCGGGTCGAAGGCGTCGGGGATGATGCGCTCCGGCGCAGGCTCGGCTATGAGCCCCGCGAGGGCCTCGACGGCGGCGGCCTTCATGGCGGTGTTGATGTCCCGCGCCCGGACGGAGAGCGCGCCCTTGAAGACGCCCGGGAAGGCAAGGACGTTGTTTATCTGGTTCGGGCAGTCGCTCCTGCCCGTGCCGGCGACGGCCGCGCCCGCGGCGAGGGCCTCGGCGTAGCTTATCTCGGGCGTGGGGTTCGCCATGGCGAACACGACCGGCCCCGGGGCCATGGAGCGGACCATCTCCTGCGTCACGAGCCCGCCGGAGGAGACGCCGATGAAGACCTCGGCCCCGCGCAGGGCGTCCGCGAGCGTGCCGGAGACGCCGCGCGGGTTCGTGTCCCGCGCGAGGGCGAGCTTGTGGCCGTAGAGGCCCTCGCGCCCGGCGTACAGCGCGCCGCGCCTGTCGCAGACGACGATGTCCCGCGCGCCGAGGGCGAGCAGCATCCGGGTTATGGCCGTGCCCGCCGCGCCGGGGCCGTTCAGGACTATGCGGCAGTCCGCGAGGCGGCGGCCCGTGAGGCGCAGCGCGTTTTTGAGCGCGGCGGAGACTACGATGGCCGTGCCGTGCTGGTCGTCGTGAAAGACGGGTATGTCGAGCTCCCGCTCCAGCGCGGCCTCGATCTCGAAGCACTTGGGGGCGGAGATATCCTCAAGGTTGATGCCGCCGAAGGCGGGCGCGAGCGCGCGGACGGCGGAGATGATCTCGCCCGGCCCGTGGGCGTCGAGGCAGATGGGCACGGCGTCCACGCCGCCGAACTCCTTGAAGAGCAGGGCCTTGCCCTCCATGACGGGCAGGGCCGCGAGAGGGCCTATGTCCCCGAGCCCGAGCACGGCGGAGCCGTCCGTGACGACGGCCACGAAGTTCCCGCGGGCGGTGAGCTCCCAGGCGGCCTCCGGGCGGCGGGCGATCTCCCGGCAGGGCTCGGCCACGCCGGGCGTGTAGGCGGTGGAGAGCGCGTCGCGGTCCCGCACCGGCACCTTGGCCGCGAGCTCTATCTTGCCCCTGTGCTCCCTGTGCAGCCGCATAGCGGCCTCGTTGTAGTCCATGCTGCCAGCTCCTTAAAAACAGATGCGCCCCCGCAGGGGCGAGCCCATTATATAACACTCCCGCCCGGATGAAAACATTTTTCTCTCCGCGCGGACTTTTTCCCCGCCCCGCTTGCCGATGCAGTGCGGGCAATGATATAATATGGTATTCGGGAGGTGTTCAAATGTCTGAGCCCTACGTCCTCGGCATCGGCGCGGCGAATATCGACGTCCACGGCAAAAGCCGCGCGCCCATCGTCATGCGCGATTCCAACCCCGGCCGCCTGCGCACCTCCGCCGGCGGCGTCACGCGCAATGTGCTGGAAAACCTCGCCCGCCTCGGCGTCCGCACCCGCCTGGTCTCCGCCGTCGGCGCGGACCTCTACGGCGAGATGGTCCTGCGCCAGTCCGCCGCCGCGGGCATCGATATCTCCGAGGTCCTGACCGTCCCGGGAGAGGCTTCGAGCTGCTACATCTCCGTCCTCGACCAGAAGGGCGACATGCTCGTCGCCATGTCGGACAGCCTGTTTGTGCCCGGGGCGATCAGCGCGTTTGGTCGAGAATTACGGTCTGTCCGGATAGCCTGCTTCGCTCGGCTTCGAAGCATATCCGGTGGCTTTCGACCGATTTTCCGATTGATGTGCGGAAGCGGTGCTCCCTGCGGCTGATCGTGTCGACGAAATCCTCGACCAGATTTAGGTCGGCTCCGGCGTGGAACGGCTTGCCGAGTATGCCGGAGAAGTCGTAGACCTGCTCTTCCCCGCCCCGGAATCGGCGCACGCGCAGGATGCGTTCGTCACCGTCGATTTCGCCGTGAGTCAGCCGTATGTGTGTCTCTCGCTGGTCGCCGAGGGTGAAGGCATCCATCGAGAAGGAGATCGTGACGTCGTTTTCCATTTCCATGGATACGATCTGGTGGTCCACCACGTCGTTGTCGCAGCGGAACACGCATCGGCCGTAATCGCCCGTGCGCAACTGTCGGAGTATGACCTCGTCGAGCGTCGCGCCTTCCGGGACGTCGAAATTCGAAATCCAGTCGCGCCGGTTATAGTAGAGGTCCACTGCCGAGTAGGGGCACTCCTTTTCCAGCGGGCAGTCGATGCACCGGGGCGTGCTTCCCTTCGGGGCGTTTTCGGCCCGGAACCAGCGCAGGGACCCGAACGACGATAGTTTGCGGCAGCGCGCCTCGGTGAGCCACAGCAGGAAGTCGATGTCGTGGCAGCATTTCGAAATCAGCATCGGGTTGGTGATCTCCTCGCGGCGCCACATGCCGCGGACGAATCCGTGTGTGGTTCGGTCGAGCCCCACGGCTGCGTGGTGGCTGATTGATATGATCTCTCCCAGCTGGCCCGAGTCGACGATCTCCTTGATCTTGATGAAATAGGGATGGTATCGCAGGACGTGGCAGACGCCGACGATGACCCCTTTGCGCCGCGCCGCTTCGGCGATGCGGCAGCATTCGGGCAGCGACTGCGCGATCGGTTTTTCGAGCAGGACGTTGTAACCCGCCTCGATGGCCTTCATGCAAGGCTCGAAGTGCATGTTCTCGGGCGTTCCGATCAGGATGGCGTCGGCCGGGACGGGGTTTTCGAAAAAGCGTTCGTAGTCGGCGAAGCACTCTTCGGGCTTCAGTCCGAATTTGGAGGCGACTGCGTGGCGGCGGATGTCGTTGAGCTCCGCTACGCCGACCAGTTTCATCCGGTCGGGATTCCGGATCGCGTATTCGAGGTATTTGTTGGTACGGTTGCCCGCCCCGATGGCTACGATCGTGACGGGCTTCGTTTCGCTTGTTCGCTCCATATGTCTTCTGCTATTCCGTCGTTTCCGTCATTTCCGTCGTTTGTTCCTCTTCGGCGGCGTGCTTGCGCTCGGTCCGCTCCGCGAGTTTGATGCTCAATTCATACAGCCCGTATAGCGGCAGGATCACCAGAATGAGGCTGAATATGTCGGGCGGGGTTATGATTGCCGCGACGACGAGCAGTATGACGAACGCATGGCGTCGGTATTTGCGGAGGAATCCGGCCGAAACCAGCCCCATGCGGGTCAGGAAGTAGATCAGCAGCGGCAGTTCGAACATGAAGGCGCAGGCTATCGAGACGATGATGACGGTGGTCAGGTAGTCGCTGATGTCGAACATGTTGGTGATGAACTCGCTGGCCTGGTAGTTGGCGAAGAAGTTGATCGACAGCGGCGCCATGACGAAATAACCGAACAGCAGCCCTCCGAAGAAACAGAGCGACACCCAGAATACGAACAGGTGGGTTCCCTGAATCTCCTTCGGCGTGAGCGCCGGGCGCACGAAGCGCCAGAACTCCCACAGCGTGTAGGGCATGGCCATTGCCAGTCCCGTCAGGAGCGAGATCTTCATGTGGAGGTTGAACTGCCCGGACAGCGAAGTGTTGATGATCGAGAAACGGTCGTTGGCGATGCGGAAGGTCTCCGGATCGGTGTCGAACGACGTGCCGAGCACGCTGTTGAGCCATTCGGCCATATGCGCCCACTGGGCGCCCACCCATGTCAGCATGCGGTTGGTGGGGAAGTCCGGGCTTTGTGGCCCGAACAGCACCGTGTCGATAATGAAACTCTTGCAGAAGAAGGCCACCAGTCCGATGACTCCGATTGCCATCACCCCTCGCACCAGATGCGGGCGCAGGGCGTCGATGTGCTCGAAAAAAGTCATCTCCGTCGACTCCGGATCCTTTTTTTTCATGTTCATTTGTTTGCCGCCGCGGAACAGGTGTGATTACTCGGTCTTTCCGGAGTCGGATTTGTCTCCGGGTTTGTTGTCTTCGGCCGTATAGTCTTTGTTGACGGCATCCTTGAATTCTTTGACGCCGCGGCCCAGTCCGCGCATCAGTTCGGGGATTTTCTTGCCTCCGAAGAGCAGGATGACTACCAATACGATTACGATGATCTGCCCGTAACCGATTGCACAAGGGATAAGCATGGTTTTTTCTTTTAGGTTTTTATTCTGAACTCGACGGCGCGGAGGCTGCGCTCCGGCCTATTCTTTGCAAATATAACACAATTTTTGCGATATTCGGACCTGCTGTTCGCAAAAACCCGCCCGAATTTCGGGCGGGTTCGCTTTCAGAGGGTCAGGGCTATTTTTTGGTTTTCGCCGCAGGCAGCTCCTTGATTCGTATGTTTCGGAACTTGATTCCGGCTCCGTGTCCGAGCAGTCCGATGTGTCCCGAGGCGTTGAAGAGTCCGGGATGGTTCTTGTGGTCCACGGTGTAGGGGTTGTTTTTCCCGCCGTCGGGGGCCACGTTGTGTCCCTGGCAGGCCTGCCGGATGTCTCCGTCGAGAATCACCTCGCCGTTTACCGTCACGGTGATTCGGTCTCCCACGGCGCGTATCTCCTCGACGTTCCATGTTCCCAGGGGCGGGAATTTCACGCGTTTGGCCGGAATAATTCCGTAGACGGATCCGTGCTGCTGGTATACGCGCAGGTTCTTGTAGATCGGAGCGTCGTGGTCGAGCACCTGAATCTCCATGCCGTGATAGGCGGCGTCGACGCCCATGGGGGTGCGTATGCCGATGCCGTTGTTGACGCCCTCTCTGTCGAAGGCGAATTCGAATCGCAGGACGAAATCTCCGTACTCCTTCTTGGTGTAGAGGTTGCCCGATCCGCCGTACTGCGCCGTCACGTAGATCGTTCCGTCGACGGGGACGTAGTTGGTGGTGTTTCCGGTCCATTTGTGCATCGAGGTTCCGTCGAAGAGCACTTCGAAACCTTCCGCGGCCTCCTCGGGCGAGAGTTCGAAACGCGGCGTCGGGGGCAGCTCGCGGACGTACATTTCGCGGAAGCTGACGGGAGCCGTGCCTCCGACGAGCAGGATTTGACCCTCGGTGTAGGCGGGGATTTCACGGTTGCAGGTGTTTTCGAGAATGACGTTGTTGCATGTCGTGATGCCGTTCAGCACCACCGTCACGCGGTCGTTCACCACCCGGACCTCCATCGTGTTCCACTCTCCGGGGCGGTTGGCGGCCGCGGGAGCCGTGTTTTCGTGGAGCATGTTGCCCGTCAGCGCTCCGGCGTTCCGGCCTCCGAGGGCGATTTGCGGGATCGAGCGGATGCCGAGACCCGCCTCGCCGTCGGTTTTCCATTCGACGATCAGACAGAAATTTTCGTACTCCTTCGCCGACCCGAGCGTCGGGGTTCCCGTCGCACCCGTGAGCACGCCGTCTGCGGCGTTCCATGTTCCGGCTGCCGCTGCGTCGGCTTCTTGCTGCGCCTTGGCCAGCGCTTTGGGCTTCATCGCCCGGCGGGCGTTGGGATCGCCGGCCACGGCTTTCCACGCTTCCGGGGCGAGGGATGCCGGAACGAACCCTTCGGCGGGGAGTTTCGCCAGCAGACCTTTGATCTCATCGACGGCGTAACCCGCATCGGCGTCGGATTTGGCCAGTTCGGCGTAGACCTCCTGCGCCTTTTTCAGAGCCGAGGCGACGATCTCTCCGCCCATGTCGGGGTTCTTCGCCGCCGCGGTCTTCACCGCCAGCGCCGCCGTTTCGGCCGTCGCGGGGTTATCCAGATATTTCACGGCGAGCACCAGCACCGGGAATTCCGGGGTTTTGGCGAGCGCCTTGAGCAGTTTGTTCTGCACCTTGGCCGAGGGGTTCAGTTCGAGGGCGCGGCGGTAGAGCTGGTATTTGCGGACGCCCGTGTCGGCGGATGCCGTCACGAACTCCGTATATCGGGCCAGCGCCGCGTCGGTCCACGCGGGATTCCGGCGGGCGAGGTCGTACAATACATCCACCATTGCGGGATTTTCGACCGTCAGCAGGGCCGCGAAGGCGGCTTCGCGGTCATCGGCAGCCAGCAGGGCGTCGATCGCCTCTTTGCTGGCGGCCTGCGCCAGCAGGGGGTAATAGCGGGCTTTCGCGGGGGCGGAGGCGATCCGGGCCATCGTCTTTTCGTATTGGGCGGCGGGCGTCTCCCGGGCCAGCGCATTTTTCAAGCCGGCTTGCAGGGCCTTCACGTCGGCCTCCTGCGCCTTGTTCAGCAGGTCGCACAGACGTTCGAAATCTTTCGGTGAGGCGACGCCTGCCAATGCGTCGTATGCGGCGGCCCGCACGGCGGCATCGGGGGATTCCAGCAGGGCGAATACTTTGTCTGCGGCGGTCGTTATGCGGCGCATCGCCACGAGTTTCAGGGCGTTGGCCTGCGTCCGCGGCGTGCCGTCGAGGGCGGCTGCGAAAGCGGCGTTGGGCTTGCCGTTGAAGGCTGCGAGAGCGGCCGACGCCTCCCGGGCGTGCGGTCCGTCGAGCTGGGCGACGAGGGCGTCGAGGGCCTCTTGCCCGCCGATCCGGCCGGCGGCGCGGATGGCCGCGAGGGCGAGTTCCGGATCGGACGACGCGATGGCGGCGATGACCGTCCCGGCCTGCGAGGCGGCGTGGCGGCTGCCGAACCAGCTGATAACGTCGGTTTTCGCCGCGTCGTCTTTCAGCGACGGCAGTTTTCGGGCGATCGCGGCGTAGAGGTCGTCGTCGGCGAACTCCGCGGCGCAGTCGAGCGCCGCGCAGCGGTAGGTCCGGTCGGGGTCTTTCAAGGCGGCAAGCACCTCTTGCGTCCGTTTTTTGGCATCCGCACGCAGGGCGATTTCCAATCCTGCGATCCGTATGTTCTGCGGCATGCCGGTTTTGCGCAGGGCCTTGGCGGCGGCGACGGCCTTGCTGTTTCCTGCAGCCGCGAGCCGTGCGAGCAGGGCGACGTAGGCGCCCGTTGCGTCCGTTTTCGTGAAGGCGTATCCGTCGGCCTTTGCGGCTGCTGCGAGCGGCGCGATCGAGGCGGCTGTGCCGCACTTGGCCAGCGCGTTATAGACAGCCTCTTTCGTCGGCGTGCCGGTCTTGGGGTCTGCGGCCCATTTCAGCAGCGCGGGCTCTGCGGCCGCAAGGCGCTTCTCCGCGGCGGCATAGGCCAGCAGGGCGTCCGGGGCCGGGCTTGCGTCGATCAGTGCGAGGATCTCCCCGTCGGTTCCGGGCGTGGAGATCAGTCCGCGCACGGCGTAGTCGGCGAGGTATTCGTCCGCGGCGTATTTCACGAATACGGGGGCTTCGGCCGCCGTTGCGCATAGTTGCAGCTGCGAGAGCAGGAATGCCTGGTTGGGTTTGTCCGTCGAGGCGGCGACGGCGTCCGTCAGTCCGGCGCGGATCTCCCGCGCCAGCTCTTCGCGGCCTGCGGCGGTCACGTAGCTCACCACCCCGTTGATGGCGTATTCCACGGGGGCGTTCTTGCCTTCCGCTGCGGGTACGAGCATGGCGGCCATCATCCGGATTCCGTCGGCTCCGGTCGCCGCGAGTTCCTGCATCAGGCTGTCGAACGCCTTGGGCGTCTGGGCCGGGAGTTGGGCCAGGGCGTCCGCAACGATCGTTTCGGCGGTGCGCTGGCGCGCGTCCTGCGCACCGGCTGCGAAGGGCATCAGGGCGGCGAGGAGTATGGTGATAAATATCTTTTTCATGTTTTTTTCAGGTTTTGGACGTTATCAGATTTTCCACGGCGTGCGCATCGGCTGGTCGATGAGCCGGTTTGCGGCCTCGTCTCCGACGAAGAGCTGCTTGTCGGGATCGAAATGCAGCGTGCGGTTCAGGCGCAGGGCGCATGCCCCGAGGTTCACGAGCGTGGAGCTGCGGTGTCCCTTGAGCTCGTCGAGGGCGAAAGGCTCGCGGTTGCGCACGCATGCCAGGAAATCGGTGTTCTGCGGTTCGGGGTCGGGCATTTCGGCGATCTTCTCCATGACGTCGGGAATCGTGCACTCGAAACCCTGATACACCTTGCCCAGCGGACCTTCGATGTAGGGGACCTTGCCCTTGCTTTCGTAGCCCTCGCCTTCGAGGACGATCTGACAGCCGTCGTCGTAGGTGTATACGATCTTGCGCCAGATGCCCACGGCGTCGGGATGCTGCTGCGGAGCGTCGACCTCGATCTTCACGGGCGAGGTGTCGTCCTTGCCCAACAGGTACTGCACGGGGTCCATGTAGTGCTGTCCCATATCCGTGAGTCCGCCGCCGTCGTAGTCCCAGTAGCCGCGGAACGTGGCGTGCACGCGGTGTTTGTTGTAGGGTTTGTAGGGCGCCGGGCCGAGCCACATGTCGTAGTCCAGCTCTTCCGGGACGGGTTGGGGCTTGAGGTTCTCCTGCCCCACCCAGAAGAATTTCCAGGTGAATCCCGTGGCTCCGGAGATGGTCACCTTGAGGGGCCATCCCAGCAGGCCGCTGTCGACGAGTTTCTTGAGCGGTTCGACCGTCGTGCCCAGTCCGTAGAAGGTGTCCTTGAAGCGGAACCAGGTGTTCAGGCGGAAGATGCGTCCGTTCTGCCGGACGGCCTCCACCACGCGCTTGCCCTCGCCGATGGTGCGCGTCATCGGCTTCTCGCACCAGATGTCCTTGCCGGCCTTGGCTGCCTCGACGGCCATGATGCCGTGCCAGTGGGGCGGGGTGGCGATGTGTACGATGTCGACGTTGGGGTCGGTGATCAGATCCCGGTAGTCGTGATAGCTTTCGAGGGTCTTGTCGAACTTCTTGCGGCCCAGCGCGATGGCGCTTTCGAGGTGTTTGCGGTCGACGTCGCAGACCGCCACCAGGCGGCATGCATCGTTGGAGGTGAAGTGATAGCTGCTCTTGCCGATGCCGCCCACGCCGATGATGCCCTTCGTGAGCTGGTCGCTCGGGGCGACGAATTTGGTGCCTCCGAGCACGCTGCGCGGCACGATGGTCAGCAGCGCCAGCCCGCCTGCCTTTTTCAGAAAATCTCTGCGGTTACTCATAGTATTTCAGGTTGTGTTTTTTTTTGGATGCAGTCAATAAAATAGGTAGAGAAAACAGCGGTTCCGTCGGATGGGAACCGCCGTTTGTTTACAGGGTCGTCAGCCGGATGTTGCGCCAGAGGACCTTGATGCCTCCTCCGTCGTGAATCTGCAAGGCGATGCGTCCCTGCGCGGCGCCGATCTTCGCGTCGGTGATGTCCGCCATCTCCTCGCCGTTGAGCCACGTCTGCACGCGGTCGCCCTGGACCTTCAGCCGCAGCGTGTTCCAATCCCCCTCCTTGAGAATCGACTCCTTCTCGTCGGGAATCTGCACCAGCCATCCGCGGCCGTAGGACTCGTAGATGCCCGCCGTGTCGTGGTTCTTCGGAGCCACTTCGCACTGCCAGCCGTGGACCTTCACCGGCGGCTCGACGAACGAGCGGAAAAAGACGCCGGAGTTGCCGTTGGCGAGCTGCTTGAACTCCACCGTCAGGTCGAAATCATCGTAGTATTCGCGCGTGGCGAGGTAACCGTATTTTTTGTCGGGACCGCTCTCGCAGACGAGGTTGCCCTCTTTATCCACGTACCATTTCTCGGTGCCGTAAGCTTCCCAGCCCGTGAGGTCCCTGCCGTTGAAAAGTTCGACCTCCCGGCCGGTCTTGCGCGGCAGCTCCTTGATTTTCAGATTGCGGAACGAGGCGGGGTAGCCGTGGTCTTGCAGACAGATGACGCCTCGCTGTGCCAGGCCGTATTCGGGAGCCGTCTCCCATTTGCCGCTGTTCTTGCGTGCGAACCAGTCGTCGGTCCAGGCGTCGAATTCGAGGATTTTGCGGCCGTTGAGCCAATGCTCGACATGGCCGTTGTCGCAGACGATGCGCGATGTGTTCCACTCGCCCTGCGGATTGACGACGAGCGAATCGGGGTTCGGGAGATGCATGGCGTAGTCCACGCCCAGCCGCTGCCACGGTTCGAGTTTCGTCGGGGCGTTCTGCGCCTCCCAGCCGTCGTTGTCGATCAGCTGATATTCGGGTCCGGTGACGTAGGGAACCGCGAAATAGGGGTTCTCGACCACATGGTAGAGCATGCCGCTGTTGCCGCCCGGGGAGAGTTTCCAGTCCCAGTCGAGAATGAAGTTCTCATACTGTTTTTTGGTGACGATGTATCCCGAAAGGTCGCTGCCGTCGCCCGCGGCCTGGATGCAGCCGTCCACGACGTGCCACGGCTGCGTGAGCGAATCGCCGTTGAAGTCTTTCCATTGGTCGAGCGTCTTGCCGTCGAAGAGCAGTTGCCAGCCGTCGGCGATTTCGGCTTCGGTGAGGGTGTTGTGACGGGGCCCGCACGAGCAGAGGCAGGCCGCGATGATCCCTGATCCGGCCAGCGTGCGGAGCAGATTTCGGAATGAGTTTCGTTTCATGTTTTAAGTAGCTTTTAATGTTTCATCGACTTAATTCGTATTTACGTTCATGGCGCAGAAGATTTTCAACTACGTGTGCAATTGAGAATAATTATGATCTGCGAAGTGACTTACGGTTTTTCAGTTATCTGCGCACGGCTGTTCCCTGGCAAGAACTTCACGAGTACGACGCCGTGGGACGCCACTTCGGTCTCGAAGTGGTCGGAAGTTTTCATCAAGTCCTTCTGTTGCCAAAGGTCGCGTACCGTCTGTTCGCCGCGCAATCCCAACTGGCGGAGCGAAATGCCCATCTTCGCCGGTTGCGAATCCTGGTTGAAGAAGCCGATGGCCATCGAACCATCCTCAAGGTGTTTGGCATAGATTACTTGCTTGTTTTCCTGCCAGACGGGGTAAGCCTGTATGCCCAGCGGGTCTTGGTTGACGTCGTTGACTTCATCGTTGGTGAGCAGGCTCATCGTGAAATCATCCATCTGTGCGATGTCGCAACCGATGAGCATCGGCGAGGCGAGTAGAGACCAGAGGCTGATGTGCGTATACTGTTCGTCGGCTGTCAGTTTCGTGGGATGCAATTTGGGGCCCCAGCCCACCATCCCCACAACCAACATGTCGGAATCGGCCCAATGGCCCGGATGGTTGAAAGCCAGCCAGCGGTCCTGCGAGAACCCGATGCGGCTTATGCTTTCCCATGTATCGCGGATGTCGCCTGTCGTGCGCCAGCAGTTCGCATAACGTTGCCAGACCGGAGCGTCGCCGTAGGGTGCACTGTTCGAGAGGCTGAAGATGATGTCGCGATCGATTTTCCTGAGCATGTCAAACATCTCCCTGACGTGGTAGTAGTTCAACGGATGCCAGTCGTATTTCAGGTAGTCAATTCCCCATTCTGCCCACTGTTTTACATCGGCCTCCACAAAAGAGTAAGGGCCGTGGTGCCAAACTTCACACCGATCCTCCCAGTAGTTACCGCCCGGTTTTTGATAACGATAGTTCTCGTTGTGCAATCCTTTTTCGATCCATTCATTTTCGCCATCGGGACGGTCCGAGTAGCTGCCGATGTGAGCGGCATAGGTACCGATCCACGGAGTCGAGTAAATGCCCACCCGCAAGCCCATGTCGTGAATCTCGCGCGTGAGCGCCGCCATGTCGGGAAATTTTTTGTTGGGCTGAATGGCGTTGTATCGGCCTCCGCGCCGGCCTTGCCAACCGTCGTCAATGTTGATGTAGCTCCAGCCGTGGTCGGCAAGCCCCTTTTCAACCATTGCGCGTGCCGAAGAAAGTATCTGTTCCTGTGTGACGTCGCGTGCCCAGCAGTTCCAACTGTTCCAGCCCATCGGTGGGGTGAGAGCGATTTCGTCACCCACGACGATCCGCAGGTCGCGTTCATAGCGCCCCAGCGCATTTTCGGCGCTCAGGCGGACGGTGTATTCTCCCGTTTTCTTCACGCGGCCGGTGATTCGACCAGTAGCGGGGTTGAGTTTCAGTCCCCGAGGTAGTCCTTCGGCCGAGAAGATCATCGGGCGGATACCCGTCGCTGCGATCGTGAAGAGAAATTCCGAGCCTGGACGCACACCGAAGATACGGGCACCGTTGATGCGTGGTGTTGGAGCTGCTTTCGGGGTCAGGATGTATTTCGACAGGTCAGATGCTCCCTGCACCACATCCTGTTGGGCCGAGATCTCGCCACAGATCGCAGTAAGAATCAAAATCATTAGAAAAGAGATGCGTTTTTTCATGATTTATTTTAATGCTGAATTCAAGTTCCAAATGCAACGGAATTCATATTAATAATTTGTTTAAA
>OGXR01002301.1_pt1 | contig 12480 bp, 10 predicted proteins | sample 1576331 | NCBI WGS metagenome assembly OGXR01 (sample SAMEA3541473, study PRJEB24748) | human gut metagenome | biome: human gut; feature: human-associated habitat; material: faeces | place: China | collected 2012 | reverse complement strand
GCGACAATGCAAAAGAGGTGAAAGGCGCCATCGGCATGCCGTCGGTGATTCGGGTCGGAGACCGGCTGGCGATGTTGTACGACGGTGCTCCGGGCGAGAATTTCGGCCATATGGGGCGCGGTATTTGCCTGGCTTGGTTGAAATTGCCATTGGTTCCCCCGACAGAATGATAATATAATTATAGTTATGTCCAACGAAAAAGAAACGAATCCCGCCGCCGGGCTCAAAGAGGTCCCGTATGCGGAAGCCGTCGAAGGCGCCAAGGAGTATTTTGGCGGAGATGACCTTGCCGCTACCGTGTGGGTGAGCAAGTATGCGCTGAAAGACTCGTTCGGAAAAATTTACGAAAAATCGCCCGAGCAGATGCACTGGCGAATTGCCAACGAGATCGCGCGGGTTGAGGGAAAATATCCCAACCCGATGGATGCTTCCGAGGTTTACCACCTGCTGAAAGATTTCAAGTATGTGATTCCGCAGGGCGGCCCGATGACCGGTATCGGCAATAATCTGCAGATCGCTTCGCTGTCGAACTGTTTTGTGATCGGCCACAAGAATCCGGCCGACTCGTACGGCGGTATCATCCGCATCGACGAAGAGCAGGTGCAGCTGATGAAGCGGCGCGGGGGCGTAGGACACGACCTTTCGCATATTCGGCCTACGGGCAGTCCTGTGCTCAACAGTGCCCTCACCTCGACCGGTATCGTGCCCTTTATGGAACGCTATTCGAATTCGACCCGCGAGGTGGCGCAGGATGGGCGGCGCGGCGCGCTGATGCTGTCGCTTTCGATCAAGCATCCCGATGCCGAGAACTTCATCGATGCGAAAGTCGAGACCGGAAAAGTGACCGGCGCGAACGTCTCGATCAAGATGGACGATGAGTTTATGCGTGCGGCCAAAGAGGGTAAAAAATACCACCAGCAGTTTCCGATCGACTCCGATCAGCCGATGTACGAAAAGGATATCGATGCCCGGTCTCTTTGGAACAAGATTATCCACAATGCATGGAAGTCGGCGGAGCCCGGCGTGCTGTTTTGGGATACGATCCTGCGCGAGTCGGTGCCCGACTGCTATGCCGACGAGGGTTTCGTGACGGTTTCGACCAACCCCTGCGGCGAGATCCCGCTCTGCCCCTACGATTCGTGCCGCCTGCTGGCGATGAACCTGTTGAGCTATGTGGACAACCCGTTCAAGGCCGATGCGAAGTTCAATTTCGACAAGTTCAGGGACCACGTATACAAGGCGATGCACATGATGGACGACATCATCGACCTCGAACTGGAAAAGGTCGAACAGATCATCGGGAAGATCGCCGCCGACCCCGAAGACCTGGATGTGCGCCGCGTGGAGCTGGAGCTTTGGAAGAAGATCCGCGAAATGGCGCGGAAGGGCCGCCGTACGGGTCTGGGCATCACGGCCGAGGGCGACATGCTCGCCGCGCTGGGTCTGCGCTACGGCACGCAGGAGGCGATCGACTTCGCCGTCGAGGTGCAGAAGTGCCTCGCTCTGGCGGCTTACGGCGCTTCGGTGAAGATGGCCGCCGAGCGCGGCGCCTTCCCGGTTTACGACGCCGCGAAGGAGGTGAACAACCCGATGATCGCCCGTATCCGCGAGGCCGATCCGGCGCTCTACGAGGAGATGACGAAGGTGGGCCGCCGCAATATCGCCATGCTGACCATCGCGCCCACGGGAACCACGTCGCTCATGTCGCAGACCACTTCGGGCATCGAGCCGGTGTTCCGCACCGTCTACAAGCGCCGCCGCAAGATCAATCCTTCGGACGTGGACACCCACGTCGATTACGAGGACGAAACGGGCGAAAAGTTCCAGGAGTACAACGTTTACCATCATAATTTCGTCAAATGGCTGGAAGCCAGCGGATACGACACGTCGAAGCTGGCGACGATCTCCGACGCCGAACTGAACGAGTGGGTCGCCGCGTCGCCCTACCACGGCGCCACGGCCAACGACATCGACTGGGTGGCCAAGGTCAAGATGCAGGGCGCCATCCAGAAATGGGTGGACCATTCGATCTCGGTGACGGTGAACCTGCCGAACAACGTCTCGGAGGCGTTGGTGGCCGATGTTTACCGCACGGCTTGGGAGTGCGGCTGCAAGGGCGTCACGGTCTACCGCGACGGCTGCCGCGACGGCGTGCTGCTGGAGAAGAACTCCAAGAGCCGGAAGAAGTGCGAGGAGCATCCCGGCGAGGTGCAGAAGCGTCCCAAGTCGATTCCTGCCGACATCGTGCGGTTCAAGAACGGCACGGAGGACTGGATCGCCTTCGTGGGCTTGCAGGGCGGGCGTCCCTACGAGGTCTTCACGGGTAAGATCGAGGAGGACGCCATGTTCATTCCCCCGAAGATCAAGAAGGGCTTCATCATCAAGGTCCGCGAGGCGGACGGTACGAAACGCTATGATTTCCAGTACACCGACCGTTACGGTTATACGAACACCATCGGCGGCATTTCGCGTCTGTTCAACGAAGAGTTCTGGAACTACGCCAAGCTCATTTCGGGCGTGCTGCGTCACGGCATGCCGATCGAGAAGACCGTGTCGCTGATCGAGTCCCTGCATCTGGACAGCGAGTCGATCAACACGTGGAAGACCGGCGTGTGCCGTGCATTGAAACAGTATATCGTCGACGGCACGAAATCCAAGGGTAAATGCCCGAGCTGCGGACAGGAGAATATGGCCTATCAGAACGGCTGTCTGACCTGCATGTCGTGCGGCTATTCCAAGTGCGGTTGATGTTTGTTTCCACCTGATTTGTGTTCTAAAAAGCCCCAATGCCCAGGCATTTGGGGCTTTTTACATTTTGAAGCCCTCTTTTTTCTGTTTTTTTGACCGGATTTGAATGGTTTTTGTGAAAAAATTGTGTACTTTTACGACAAGTATGTAAGACGTATTAAAGATGAATATTATGAGAAAGATTTTCTTGACTTTTTTGCTCGTGGCTTTCGCCTCTGCCGCATTTGCCGAAGGAACGCCGAAGAAGCCGAGCGTTGCCGGATTCGTGTCGAACGGATTCTGGGATAATTGGGAGATTTCGGCCGGTTTCGGAACCGGCACAGCCTTCTCCAACGGCGGTAACTCCGGCTCTTGGGGCGACCGTTTCGGTTTCGAGGGCAACCTGTCGGTGACGAAGTGGGTGCATCCGGTCTTCGGTATGCGCGCTCAATTGCAGGGCGGATGGTTCAACAACTTCGATTCCCAGATCGGCAAGATGACGTGGCCGTACATGTTCGGACACTTGGATTTCATGGTTAACGCCTCGAACTGGATCGGCGGTTACCGTGCCGACCGTGCGTGGTATGCCGTGCCGTTCGCCGGTTTCGGTTACATGGCTTCGAACTTCACGGACCGTAGCCAGCGTGAGAATGCATCCGGTTCGCGTCAGGACTTCGCCTTCACGGCGGGTCTGCTCAGCAAGTTCCGCCTGTCGCCCGCATTCGATTTCAATATCGAACTCAAGGGGTTGCTCGCCAAGTCGGATATTTGCCCTGCGGAGATGAACGGTTCTTATCTGGCCGGACTTTCCGCTACGGCTGGTATCACCTACCGCTTCAACCAGCGTGGCTGGGAGCGCGGCGTTCCGGGCTATACGGCCGATGACATCCGTGCTTTCCAGAATGCAGTGGCTGCGGGCAATTCCGCCCTCGAAGCCGCCCGGTCGGAGAATGCGGATCTGGCCAACAGACTGAAGGCTGCCGAGGCCGAGGCCGACGCCGCTAAAGCCGCTGCCGCCGCTGCTGCTGCCAAAGCCGCCGCCGAGGCCGCTGCCGCACAGAAGGTGAACACCCTCAGCCCGACTTCGATCATTTTCTACGATTACAGCATGTCGAAGCTGACGCCGAAGGAGAAGACCCGCCTCGAACTGATGGCCGACCTGATCAAGAGCGGTCCGAAAGACCGGGTCTACAAGATCGAGGGCCACGCCGACCAGCAGACGGGTACGGCGGCAGGCAACAAGCGCGTTGCCGAGAACCGCGCCAAGAGCGTTTACGACTTCCTCGTAAAATGCGGCGTGAACCCCAAACAGCTGACCTACGAAGGCAAGGGCAACGCAGCCAATGTTTACGAGAACAACCAGAAGGCCAACCGCGCCGTGATCATCAAATAAGGCCGGGCCGTATTGGGGAGGGCGAATGGAACCTTCCCGCCATAGAGAAAAAGATGCTCCGTTTGCGGGAGCATCTTTTTTCATATATATATTATATAAGGTATGCTTTTTTGCCGAACCCGGACTTACCGGATGATGACGGCGTTGACGAGCCGTACGCCCGAACGGCGGTTTATCTCCTCCTTGAGCGCCTCGCGCTGGTAGAAAAGTTCCGAGCGCAGGACGCTCGACTGTATGCGTACGTACAGGATGTGCTTTTCGAGCCGCAATTCGGTGGTGACATCCGCGGCGTGGTTGCCGACAATCTCGCGCCATGTGTCCGGCAGTTTGCCTTCGGCGACTTTCTCGGCGATGTAGGGGCGTTTGAAAAACTCCTCCAGCAGGTCGCCCATCAGCATGGTTTTGGTTCGTCTCATGGCTGTTCGTCGGTTGATTCGGGTTGTACGGATCGCTCTTTTTCCGCGCCTTTCGCGGAATCTTCCGTTGCATTTTCCGAGGCGTTCTCCGGGGTGTTTGCGGCGTTTTCAGCTGCATTCCCGGCCGGGCCTTCCGCCGGATCTTCCGTCGCGGCCCGCTCCTGCGTCACGGCGCCTTCGGCGACTGAAAAGAGCGTGTAGTCGCCGCCCGCCTTGTCGAGAATCCGTTTCAGGCGTGTCGGGTTGCAGTCGGTGATCAGGATTTGCCCGAAGGTGTCGTCCGAGACCAGCCGGATCAACTGTTCGACCCGCCCGGCGTCGAGCTTGTCGAACAGGTCGTCCAGCAGCAGGATCGGGCGTTCGCCCTTCGTCTGGGCGACGACGGCGTACTGCGCCAGTTTGAGGGCGATCAGGAAGGATTTCTGCTGTCCCTGCGATCCGTATTTGCGCAGGGGATAACCTCCGATTTTCAGCACCAGGTCGTCGCGGTGAATGCCTGCCGTCGTGAATTCGTTGACGATGTCCTTCTGCCGCGCATCGAGCAGTATCTCCTCGAACGGACGGTCGTTCAGCTCCGATTTGTAGTGCAGTTCGACCTGCTCCCGGTCGCCCGAGAGGATGCTGTAATAGGCCGCGGTCACGGGTTGCAGCCGCTCGGCGAACTCCTGCCGCCGGGCGTGGATGGCCTTGCCGTGTTCGCACAGTTGCATGTCGTAGATTTGGAGCATGGTTTCGTCGGGCCGGGTTTTCAGCAGGCGGTTGCGTTCGGCCAGCACGGCGTTGTAACGCATCACCGAACCGAGATAGGCGCGGTCCAGCTGCGAAATGAAGGCGTTGAGATAGCGTCGGCGCTCGTCGGCGGCGTCCGAGATCAGCGCGCTGTCGGCCGGCGACACGATCACCGCGGGAATCAGTCCCACGTGGTCCGAAAGCCGTTCGTACTCCTTGCCGTTGCGCTTGAGCACCTTGCCGCCCTTGCGCGAGAAGCTGCACACGATGGTTTCCCGCTTGCCGGCATCGCTCGCATAGGTCCCTTCGACGAGGAAGAAGTCGGCGCCGTGGCGGATGCTCTGCCCGTCGGTCATCGGCAGCGACGACTTGCACATCGAGAGGTAGTAAACGGCGTCCACGACGTTGGTTTTGCCCGCGCCGTTGTCGCCCACCAGGCAGTTGATGCCGGGGCACAGCGCGAGTTCCTCCTGGGAGATGTTTTTGAAATTCAGCAGCGCTATTTTCTTCAGATGCATAGGACAAAAATACAAAAAATCCGGACACGACATTGCACATTGTGAATAGTTTTGTATCTTTGCAAACTATCGTACGAATTATAAACTAATAACACAATAAGCAATATGGCAAAGCAGAACGTCGCCGAGCAGGAAACCCTCGGCGAAGCAATGAACAAAACGGAGTTGTTTTTCGAGAGGAACGGCCGGACGATGTCCTACGTTTTCCTCGGTCTGCTCGTCCTCGCAGCCCTCGTTTTCGGCTACCGCTCGCTGATCCTCCAGCCCCGCGCCACGAAGGCCGCCGAGATGATCGCCGAGGCGCAGAACCGTTTCGAAGGCGAGAACCCCGATTTCGAGACGGCGCTGCTGGGCGACGACAACGCGGCCGGTTTCCTCGACGTGATCGAGAAGTACGGCTCGACGCCTTCGGGCAACCTCGCCAAGCATTATGCGGGCATCTGCTACCTGCGTACGGGCGATCTGGAGAACGCCGCCAAATACCTGGCGAAGTTCTCGCAGTTGAAAGGTATCCCCGGGGAGCTGATCAACGCACAGAACTACGGTTTGCAGGGCGATATCGCCGTTGAGCAGCAGGACTACGCCAGGGCGGTGAAGTTCTACGAGAAGGCCGTGAAGGCCGCCGACAACAACCTGACGGCCCCGATGTACCTGCGCAAGGCAGGTCTTGCGGAGCAGGCGCAGGGCAATGAGCAGAAAGCCGCGGCTTTCTATGAAGAGATTTTGACTTCGTATCCCGCCTCGATGGAGGCCCGCGATGCGGAAAAGCTGCTCGGCAGCATCAAATAGCGAAAGACGATGGCGACCAAGAATCACAACCTTTCCAAATTCGACTCACCCCTGCCTTCGGCCGCTGACATGCGGTTCGGTATCGTCGTGGCCGAGTGGAACCGCGAGGTCACCGAGGCCCTGTTGGAGGGAGCCGTGCGCACGCTGCGTGCCGCCGGGTGCCCCGATATGAATATTCAGGTCAAATATGTCCCGGGCACGTTCGAGCTTTCGCTCGGCGCGCAGTTCTTCGCGGAGTATACCGACGTGGACGCCGTCATCGCTCTCGGATGCGTTATCCAGGGCGACACGCGCCACTTCGATTTCATCTGTCAGGGCGTGACGCAGGGCATTACGCAGCTGCAAATCCAGTGGAACATGCCCATCGCTTTCGGCGTGCTGACGGTGGGCGACATGCAGCAGGCCCTCGACCGCTGCGGCGGCCGTCACGGCAACAAGGGCGACGAGGCTGCGGCCACGGCCATCAACATGGTGAAGTTGCAGATCGACATGGAGGCGGCTTCGCCCGACCATGAACCCGACCGGCGCAATATCAACTGATTGCCGCTTTCTGGCGGCGATCTTTCGCACATCCTTTAAACGAGGCGGATGGACAGTACCGAAGTACATTCCATCCGCCTCGTTCTTTTGCTGTCCGGCGTTCGTTCGTCTGATCCGTTCCCGCCGCTCGCCCGGACTTGTTCAGCTGTCGCCGCTTCGGCCGGTCATTGGGCCTTTTCGAGCGTGATGCGCTCCGAATAGCGGCGTCCGAAACGGTCCGTGGCGACTACCTCGATCGTCTGTGCCGAAGCCGAAGGACGCGCTTTGAAATAGAAGTCCGAGATGCGGGGATGCTGCGATTTGGCGAGTTTCCGCCCGGCGTTTTTCAGAGAGTCGAGATGCGCCGCATAGTCGGGGTCGATGATCTGGATGCGCTGCATTGCGCCGCGGTAACGGCCGTCCTCGTACCAGACGACGGTCCAGCAGGGGTCCCAGTTCCAGATTTTGGCCACGACGCTTCCGGGAAACGCTTCCACCTGCCCGGGCTGCCATACCCGCAGTTGCCGTACGGCCGGAGACCCGAGGCTCCGGTACTCCCACGAGAACTCTCCGCCGCACTCGCGGAAGAGCTGGTAGCCTTTGGGCGTGCCGTCCTTGTTGATCGGGTCGTACCACAGATTTCCGCAGATCTGTGCCACGTTGTGCTCCACCACTCCTTCGCGGATGTCGTAGTTCGAGTTGACGTGCGTGTGTCCCGTGATGAAATGCAGTTCGTGGCCGGCGAAGGCGTCCATCAGCCTGGCGGCCGACTCCATGACCTGATTGCCTTTCCAGGCCTTCATGGCCGGGGCGTGCATGGCCACGCAGACGCGCGACCCGGCGGGCAGCCGCCGGGCGTATTCCGCGGCCCAGGCCAGTTGCAGCGAGTCGATCTGCTCGTCGTATTTCTTCGCTCCGTGGTAGACGATGTCGTCGAGGACGATGTAGTGGGTCCGTCCCATGTCGAAGGCGTAGTAGGTGGGGCCGAAATGGTTCCGGTAGTTCTCCGTGGCCTCCCGGTCGGTGTATTTGTTCCGGTCGTGGTCGTGGTTGCCGATCACGCCGTAGACCGGTATTCCGAGCGATGCGAACTGCTCGCGGACGCCGGCGAACAGCTCCGGAGAGTCCCAGACGATGTCGCCGAGCAGCAGCGCCGCCTGTGCCGTGCCCCGTTGCTTTCCGAGGGCGGTCGCGCGTCGCAGTTCGGGGATGATCTCGGTTCGGAGCCGGTCGAAATGCGCCGCGGTTTTGGGCTGCGGGTCGCCGATCGCCAGCAATTCGTAAACCTCGCCCGTGGCCGGCCACGGACGCAGCTCGAAATCGTAACGCTTCGTGGAAGCGGCGTAGGGCCGGAAGAATTGCGGGATGTCCTGCTCCATGGGGGCCAGGTAGCCGGAAGGGGTTACGATGCTGATGAACAGTGCGTCGTCGTCGGCGTCGAGGGTGAAAGTTCCGTCGGCGCCGCTTTCGGTGAAGGAGTGGCCGTCCGTGACGGTGACGCCGGAGACCGGCGTCCCGGCGCATTTGACCGTGCCCCGGATCGGGCGGGCCGTAACGGCTGCGCCGAGGCAGCAGACGAGCAGCAGGACAATGAATCGTTTCATGGTTTCGGTAGGTTTTGGGTTTCGTTCTGATCGGTGCGGGCCGCTAAAAGAGGCCCAGGTTATCCAGGAAGATCAGCAGCAGCACCGCCGGGCAGACGTAGCGCACGAGGAAGATGAACACCCCGTAGATACGGAATTTCAGCGTGCCGTTGTTGCTGATTTCGGCCTTGAGTATTTTCCGGTCGAGGCGCCAGCCGACGAAAATGCAGGTGAAAAATCCGCCGGCGGGGAGCAGGATGTTGGCCGTGAGGTAGTCGAGCGAGTCGAAAATCGTGAGTCCGAAGATGTTCCATCCCTTCAGAACGCCCAGCGACAGCGATGCCACGGCGGCCAGCGCCATGCAGGCTCCGGTCGTGGACCATGCGGCGGCCCGCCGGCTCATGTGCCACTCCTCGTGCATGTAGGCCGTGATGACTTCGTGTAAAGAGATGGTCGAGGTGAGCGCCGCAACGACCAGCAGCAGAAAGAATACCGACGACCAGACCATGCTCAGCGGCATCGAGTTGAAGATGCCCGGCAGGGTGATGAATACGAGCGACGGTCCCGACGAGGGTTCGATGCCCACGCTGAACACCGCCGGGAAGATCACCACGCCGGCCAGCACGGCTACCAGCGTGTCGAGGATCGTGACGTTGAGCGCCGTGTGGCGCAGGTTGGTGTCGGGTTTGAAGTAGGAGGCGTAGGTGACCATCGTGCCGATGCCGATCGAGAGCGAGAAGAAGGCCTGCCCCAGCGCCACGAGCACCGTCGAGGGCGTCACCTTCGAGAAGTCGGGCCGGAACAGGAACCGAAGCCCCTCCTCGCCGCCGGGCATCAGCAGCGAGTGGATCGACAGTGCGATCAGGATGACGAACAGCAGGGGCATCAGCACCTTTGCCGAGCGTTCGATGCCTTTCTGCACGCCCATCGCGATGACGAAGTGCGTGGCCAGCACGAACAGCGCGGTGTAGAGCACGGGCCGCCACGGGTTCTGGATGAAATTCTCGAAAACGCTCTTGTATTCGTCGGCGGTGGTGTACCGGGCAAGGCTTCCCGTCACGGAGTGAACCATGTATTCGGCGGTCCATCCCGACACCACGAAGTAGAAGCCCAGGATCAGGAACGCCGCCACGACGCCGTTGTAGCCCAGGAAACTCCACTTGGGGGCGAGCGCCCGGTAGGCTCCCACGGCATTGCGGTGCGAGGCGCGTCCGACCGAGAATTCGGCCACCATGATGGGCAGTCCCAGCAGCAGGACGCAGAGAATGTAAATCACCAGAAAAGCTCCGCCGCCGTTGTCTCCGGCGACATAGGGGAACCGCCAGATATTTCCCAGCCCCACGGAACTTCCGGCCGCGACGAGCACGGCGCTCAATTTGCCGCCCAGCGTTGCGCGGCCGTGTGAATGATGCATATATCGGTTCTATTTGAAAAACTGCGCGCACGCGGCTGCGTGCGCGCAGTTTTCTATTTCTCCAGTACGACGCTCACCTTCTCCAGTTTGCCGCCGAGCGGGGGCGCCAGTTTCGAGACGGTGCATTTTACGTGCCGGACCTGCCGGAACGAGGCGTAGACCGCCTCGATGATGTTCATCGCCACGCGCTCGATCGTGCGCTGGGTAATGCGCATCTGGAGCGAGACGACTTCGTAGACCGTGAGGTAGTTGACCGTCTGTTCGACGCTGTCCTCGGCGGCCGCGTCGCCCAGGCAGGCCGTGATCTCCAGGTCGACCGTGAAGCGGTTGCCGACCTTCCGTTCGAGTTCGTAGCAGCCGTGCAGCGCCCGGAACTCCATGCGCTGGAGAACGATCCGGTATTCCATCCTATTCGGCGATCACGAGGTAGTAGTTCTTCTTGCCGCGCTGCACGAGCAGGTATTTGCCCGCGATCAGGTCCGCGTCGGTCACCGGGCGCATCGCGTCGGCCAGCTTCTCCTTGTTGAGCGACACGCCGCCGCCCTGCACCAGCTTGCGGCACTCGCCTTTCGAGGCGAAGATGTCGCTTTTCTCGGCGCAGAGGTCCACGAACGGGATGCCGGCCGCGAGTTCCGTGCGGGCCACGCGGTACTGGGGCACGCCTTCGAACACTTGCAGCAGGGTCTGCTCGTCGAGACGGTGCAGAGCCTCCGACGTGGCGCCGCCGAAGAGGATGGCCGAGGCCTCGACGGCCTTTTCGTACTCTTCGTGCGAGTGGATCATGCAGGTGATCTCCTCGGCCAGCCGTTTCTGCAATACGCGCAGGTGGGGAGCCGCGTCGTGCTCGGCGATGAGTGCGTCGATGGTCTCACGGTCGAGCAGCGTGAAGATCTTGATGTAGCGTTTGGCGTCCTCGTCGCTGACGTTGAGCCAGAACTGGTAGAACTTGTAGGGCGATGTGTAGCGCGGGTCGAGCCATACGTTGCCGCTCTCGGTCTTGCCGAATTTCGTGCCGTCGGCCTTGGTGATCAGCGGGCAGGTGATGCCGAAGGCCTCGGCCTCGGCGCCCAGCTTGCGGCGGATCAGCTCCGTGCCGGTGGTGATGTTGCCCCACTGGTCGGCGCCGCCCAGCTGGATTTTGCAGTTCATCGTCTCGTAGAGGTGCAGGAAGTCGTAGCCCTGAACCAGCTGGTAGGTGAATTCGGTGAACGACATGCCGTCGCCCTCGCCGTTGAAGCGTTTCTTCACGGAGTCTTTGGCCATCATGTAGTTGACGGTGATGCACTTGCCGATGTCGCGGATGAAATCGAGGAACGTGAATTCCTTCATCCAGTCGTAGTTGTTGACCAGCGCGGCGGCGTTCGGGGCGTCGGAGTCGAAGTCGAGCAGTTTGGCCAGCTGGCGTTTGATCGCCTCCTGATTGTGACGCAGGGTCTTTTCGTCGAGCAGGTTACGCTCCTGCGATTTGCCCGAGGGGTCGCCGATCATGCCCGTCGCACCGCCTACGAGGGCCAGCGGACGGTGGCCGCACATCTGGAAGTGCTTGAGGATCATCACGCCCACCAGGTGGCCGATATGCAGCGAGTCGGCCGTGGGGTCGATGCCCAGGTAAGCCGTCGTCTGTTCTTTTTCGAGTTGTTCCTTTGCTCCGGGCATGATCGTGTGGATCATGCCGCGCCATTCGAGTTCTTCGATGAAATTCTTTGTTGCCATTATTGCGTTATTTAATTTTCACTTTGTTTTTCGGTGGAAGCGCAGTTCGGAATCTGCTTCCGTCTGACGCTCCATCGCCCATAAATCCCGCTTTTTAAGCGGGTTACTCCACTTCCAAATCCAATGCTTTGCGGAGTTCCGCGATCAGCGGATTCTTTTCCGTCATGTATTTCACCCGGTCTTCGAGTTTGATCGGGCGTGCGGCCCGAATTTCCTCGTTGACGACCACTTCCAGTTCGATCGCTCCCGTGATGCCCGCCAGTTCGGCGATGCGCATCAGCATCCCTGTCTTGCTGCGGAGTATCTCTTCGCGCAGTTCGCTCGTCGGCACGCTCAGCGAGATCGTGTTGCCCTGCACCCTCATCAGTTCGAAGGCCGGGACGAACCGCGGACGTCGTTCCCGGATGAGGTTCAGGATCTTTTCCCGGGCGCGTTCCAGTTTCCGTTCGCACTCGGGGTCGATCGTCGCGACCTCCGGTTCGGCCGTTTCCTGCTCGGAAGGCTCCTCGTCCGGATTGCTGCCCGCCGAGGCGAGCAGTTCCGAAAGGGAGGTTCCCGAGATCAGCGGCCTCCGCACGGGCTGGGGCGCGGGTTTGGACGCTTCGGGCCGTGCGGCCGGAGCGGGAGCGGGTCCCGGGGCGGCTGCGGATTGCGCCGGCGTTTCCGGCAGGGCTGCGGC
>OGXR01002300.1_pt1 | contig 12481 bp, 7 predicted proteins | sample 1576331 | NCBI WGS metagenome assembly OGXR01 (sample SAMEA3541473, study PRJEB24748) | human gut metagenome | biome: human gut; feature: human-associated habitat; material: faeces | place: China | collected 2012 | reverse complement strand
AACTGTATATAATAAACTTGGATATGTAGATGATAATGAACTTCATTTATCAAAAAGAGTGAAGAAGTAAGTCAAATTAAGATTTGTCGAACTGATACTAAGGGCGCACTTCTATACGGGTTAAACCCGTATGTGCGCTCTGCGAGACCGAACAGCTCGGCCCCCTGAATATCTGGGGTGCGTCACTGCGTTCCGTACAAGGGGATCCATCCCTTGCGCCGCTATGCGGCTATCCTTACATGAAAAAAGGCGTGATCACTTTCGTCACGCCTTTTGCCTATTTAACTGTCTTACGAACACCCCGCTAAACGCCGAGGGTTTTTTATTTGCTTTTGTTCTTATGCCGTCGTCGACAACTGCGTGACGGTGATAAACGCGTTGTTGAAAGACGCGGTGTCTGCCGTCGTGTTGTAAATCGACAGCGTGCCGGGCGATGAAAAATTCAGATAAACCGTCTTCGCCGCGGACGTAATCCCCGTGTCGGAACCGTCGTAAACAACGTTGTTCGAGGTCGCTCCGTTGACGTACAAAGTTATGGTTTTCTGGGTTGCGCCCGTGGTCGACGCCGCGCCGCCGAAAGTTACGAGATATTCGCCAATCGGCACGTTTACGGCGTTATTTGATACGGTAAACGTCCCGCCCGTGCTTTGTGCGGTCTGCGAAATCGGGATAATCGTGTTGGTTGCAACGCTTTCTGTTGCGGTGTTTTCCGCATGAACGGTATAGCTTACGCCGGCAGGTCCCTGCGGTCCAGTTGCCCCGGCAGGTCCCTGCGGACCGACCGCGCCCGTCGCACCTGTTAAACCTTGCGGTCCCTGCGGTCCTGTTGCGCCGGCAGGTCCTTGCGGTCCGACAGGTCCGGGCACGCCTTGCGGACCGCGAAGTCCGTTGAAGCCGCGAGGCCCCGGTATTCCTTGCGGTCCGACGGGACCGCGTGGTCCTGCTATCACGCTGCAAAGTCTTGCGGGCGGATTGCAAGGATAAATATTGTTTCTGCATAAACAACCCATAGTTTTACCTCCGAAAAAATATGTAAACAAGGGCTTTCGTTATATCCTATGCCGACGCGCTTCGGCGTGTGATTTTCAATGGTTTGACATCATAAAAATAATGTGATATATTTTATATATTCTTTTATGGGAGAATTGATAATGAACTACGTAATAAGCACCGACGCGTGCGCAGACATGCCCGTCGGATATGAAAAGGAACATGATATACCCATCGTTCCGATGCCGTACTCTTTGAAGATGCCGAAGGGCACGCTGAAAAAACTCGACTTTATCGGGAAGGCGAACACGGAGTTCGATATTGTGGAATGCCGCACCGACACGACGGGCTTTATTCAGAACATGAAAAAGTTCTTTGACACACTTCGCGCGGGGGCGATTCCCAAGACGAGTCAGTCCAACGCTGAAATCACTTTTGAAACGCTTGAACCTTACGTGAAAGCGGGCAACGACGTTTTGCATATCGCGTTTTCGTCGGGCATGAGCGGCAGTTTCAACTCCGCTTGTATCGCGGCAACCGAGCTTATGGAAAAATATCCCGGACGCACGGTGAAAGTCGTTGACAGTCTCGGAGGCGTCGGCGGCGAAGGGCTGTGCGTAATGGACGCGGTGAAACTTCGCGACGAAGGCGTGAGCATTGAAGACGCGCACAAAAAACTTACCGAATACGCGCCGAGATATCATCATTATTTCACGGTCGGCGACAAAGCCTATCTTGCAAGAAGCGGCCGTATCTCGGGCATCGAATACATGTTCGCAACCCTTCTCAATATCCAGATTATTCTGGGACTTGACGGCGAAGGCAAGGTTTATCCCGCCGCAAAGGTCAGGGGAACGAAAAACGTATACAAAAAGTTTTTGGAATTGTTTGAAACCGAAAAGGGCGACGAAGACAACTCCGAAATCATTTTGTGCCACGGCGACAATCCCGACGGAATCAAACTTCTGGGCGAAATGATGACCGAAAAATTCCCCGAAATCAAAAAAATCGATTACAACTACGTCAACCAGATGGTGGGCAGCAACTCGGGCCCCGACAGTCTTGCGCTTTTCTTCCACGGAAAACCGCGCGCGATTTACAAGAGGTAATAAAAAACAAAAGCGAGGAAAAAATCCTCGCTTTTTTTATGCGAAAAAGCAGTTATTCGTTGAAATCTTCGCGACTTAACGTTTTTCCGCTTTTTGCCGATTGATAAATGACGTAATAGCCTTTTCCGTTTTCGTCGTCGGTCAGTGCCAGCCAGTCGCAGACGTTTTTGATTTCGTCGGGTGGCGGGCTCTTTTTATCGTACGGCACGCCGTAGCAGATGTATTCGACCTCGTCAAGGTTGAAAATCAAGCCCACGACGTAATTGCCGTCGTCGCCGCAAACGTTCACCCATTTGCTGTTCGGAACGGCGTTTTCAAGGTCAGTGTTTTTTGGAAAACAAATAAACATTTCGTCAAGTTGCGGCTTTACGGCAAGGTAAAAATCGTTGCCCGTAAAACTGTTTTCTTTTGCGAAATCGGGGGCGGAAACGCTTGCGTTTTCCACGCGAAAACCCGCGTCTGAGGCATCTTGCGGCGGCTCGTCGGGCAGTGAAAACCTTGCGGTTTCGGCGGTTTCGGACGCGGTTGACAAATCGACGTTTTCATCTTTTTTCCGTGTTTTTTCGACGGGGTTTTCTTGTTTTTTCACCGCCGATTTTTTGCGGTTTTCCGTTTTCTTTTCAAAGTCGGATAACAGGTTGAAACAGCGGAATTTGTCGTTTCCCGTCGTGCCGAAATACAAGGTTTTGCCGTTTTTTGCGATAACGCAATCTATGTTGTCGGAAAGCGAAAGGGTGCCGAGATTTCTTTCTCCGTTTTCTGCATTAAACGACAAAATTTTGTCGCCGATTCGTATTATCATCGTTGCGTCCCGAACGTCGTCAACGTGCAAAGACGTGTTGAAAACCGTGCGCCCGCCGTCGGACACGAAACGCAGAATACCGCTGCCGACGCCTGTTCTGACGTCGGATAAAATCATAACTTTTTTCTGAAAAGACATATTAAATTCTCCTTTTAAGAAATAATATGTGCCATGCATTAAAAAAATGCGTCTGTTTTGAAAACAACAAAACAGACGCTTTAAGTTGAAAAAAGATGTTATAAACCTATTGTTTTGCAACAACGGTTGCGGAAGCGATGACGGAGATGCCGTCGCCCGCGCCGACGAGACCAAGTCCTTCCGTCGTCGTGAAGGCAAGCGACAAATTGTCCTTGCATATCGAAAGAGCGTGTGACAACGACGTGCGGATTTTGTCGAAATACGGGTTAAGTTTCGGGCGTTGACAAGCGACCGTTGCCGAAACGAATTTCACGACGTAACCGCGCATATCTAAGCGCGATAACACTTCTTTCAAAAGAAGCATGCTGGAAATTCCTTTGTATTTTTCGTCGGTGTCGGGGAAAAGAACGCCGATATCTCTTTCGCCGATTGCGGTAAGAATCGCGTCCATTACGGCGTGCGTCAGAACGTCCGCGTCGCTGTGACCGAGCAGTCCTTTTTCAAAGGGGATTTCCACGCCGCCGAGCACGAGTTTCCGATTTTCGACGAGCTTGTGCACGTCGATACCTATGCCCGAGCGGTACGGGAAAGTTTCAAGGTCGGAAAATCTTGTGATTTTTACGTTCTTCACGTCGCCGTCCACGGCTTTCGCATCGTCGTACAAAGTAAGGTAAACCGACGCGTCGTCGGTAAATGACGAAGAATTGCGGGCATAAGCGGTTTTCAGTTTTTCGGTTCTGAAACCTTCGGGTGTCTGAACGCGGCGGAAATCTTCGCGGTCTGCCGCGCGGTATCCGTTTTTCACGTTCGCGATGCTGTCGTCGAGTTTTATCACGGGGATTGCGGCATCGATGTCGTTCAGCGCGTCAAGTACGTTTTTTATCACGTTGTCGGAAACAAAAGGCCTCGCGCCGTCGTGGATAAGAACGAATTCGGCAGTTACGCGTTCAAGGGCGCGTTTCACGGTGTCGGTGCGGGTGCTGCCGCCCAAAATCACGGTTACGTTTTCGTATCCGTCGAAAAGCGAGCGCGCGCGGGCAAAATTCTCGTCGTTCACCGCGACGATTATTTTTTTAAGACCGGAAAAAGCAAGAAAGGGCAATACGGAATTTTCAAGCACCGTACGGCCGTTTACCGTGCAGAAGAGTTTGTTGAGGTTGCCTGAAAAGCGGGAACTCTCGCCCGCCGCCGGAATAATTACGTCAAACATCAGTCGTCGATCACCTCATACAAATCTGTTGCGTTTGCCTTGTTTGCGACGTCGGGCGTTGCAAGGATTCTGATTTTTACGGTGTCGTTGCCGAAATGCACGACGACGATATCGCCCGCTTTGACGTCTTTGGACGGTTTCGCGTCGCGGCCGTTAACCTCGATTCTGCCGCCGTCGCAGGCGTCCTGCGCGACGGTGCGGCGTTTAATAATGCGTGAAATTTTCAAAAATTTGTCGATTCTCATTATTTTTCGTTTATTTTTGTACTTTTTTTATTTTATTTATAAATATATAAGCAAAAACGGTTGACATCTTGCGCGACTTCGTGTAAACTCGTAAAATGCGTAAAAATATGAATAAGTATATTTTTCTTTTTCGAATCAGTCGGAAAGGGTAGGGGCGAATGTCGCCTTTTTGCGTTGTCGTACTGAGGTTTTAGCCCTCGCGAGGTGCATCAAGACATAACCTTCTTATGCACTTATCTCATTATAATGCACGGTAGCAAAAATTTCAACATAATTTCAAAATTTAATTTCCAGTAAAAAAGGAGTTACACGATGTCAGAAGTAAAAGTTCACAAGGTAAAGTATGGCAATACCGAGCGTTACTCTTTCAGCAAGATCAAAGACGTGCTCGATATTCCGTACCTCATCGAAGTTCAGAAGAATTCGTACAAGAGTTTCCTCGAACACGGCATCAAAGACGTGCTGGACGAATATTCGCCCATCCGCGACTTTTCGGGACGTATGGAATTGTCCTTCATCGATTACAGACTCGACGGCGAGCCGAAGTATTCGGTCAGGGAATGCAAAAACCGCGACGCGACGTATGCCGTGCCTCTTAAAGTAAAGGCTCGTCTCACCAACCTCGAAACGGGCGTTATCGAAGAGCCGGAAGAAATCTTTATGGGCGATATTCCTTTGATGACGGACAGCGGAAGTTTCGTCATCAACGGCGCGGAACGCGTTATCGTCAGCCAGCTTGTCAGGAGCCCGGGCGTTTATTACAAGGGCGAAAGGGACAAGAACGGCGTAATGCGCTATTCCAACCAGATGATTCCTAACCACGGCGCATGGCTTGAATTCGAGCAGGACGCCAACGGTTTGCTTTGGGTACACGTCGATCGTCAGCGCAAAATCACCGCAACCACGCTTTTAAGGGCTTTGGGTTACGGCACGGACGACCAGATCAACGCCGTATTCGAAGAAAAGATGATTGCCGACACCTGTGAACGCGATCCGCAAGGCTCGCACACCGAAGAAGCGGGCAAAATCGACCTGTTCAGAAGAATGCGTCCCGGCGAAGTTCCCACCCTCGAAGGCGCGAACATTCTCATCAACAATTACTTCTTCGACAATCGTCGTTACGACCTTACGAGAGTCGGCAGGTATAAGTTCAACAAAAAGTTGAGCCTTGCTTCCCGTATCGAGGGACAAAAAATCACCCGCGACGTCGTAAGCGTTCTCACCGGCGAAATCCTTGCAGAAAAAGGCGAGGTCATCACCGAAGAAAAAGCGAAAGAAATCCAGAACAACGCCGTGAACGAAGTTTACGTCGAAGTTGCCTCTGCCGAAAAAGACGGCGAAAAGAAAACGATTGAATTCAAAGTCATCGGCAACAACACCGTCGACCTTGACGCAATCGTCGACTGCAATCCCGAGGAACTCGGAATTCTGGAAAAGGTTTATTATCCCAACCTCAAAAAACTTCTTGACGAAGTCGAAGGCGACGAAGCGCGCCTTGACGCAATAAGAAACAACGTGAAAGAACTTGTCGTAAGACACCTGACGCTTGAAGACATCGTAGCGGCAATCACTTACAACCAAGGTCTTTCCTATGGTCTCGGCACGACCGACGATATCGACCACTTGTCTAACCGTCGCGTCCGCTCCGTCGGCGAACTTCTGGAACATCAGTTCGGAAAAGGTATGCTCCGTCTTGAAAGAGTTATCAAGGAACGTATGTCCATCGCCGCCGAAACCGCCGATATGAAACCCTCGACGCTTATCAACACCCGTCCCGTGGCAAGCGCGATCAAGGAATTCTTCGGAAGCTCCCAGTTGTCGCAATTCATGGAACAGCCCAACCCCATTGCGGAACTCACGCACAAACGTAAAGTTTCCGCTCTCGGCCCCGGCGGTTTGTCAAGGGAAAGAGCCGGCTTCGAAGTCCGTGACGTTCACCATACTCACTACGGTCGTATGTGCCCGGTAGAAACGCCAGAAGGACAGAACATCGGTCTTATCACTTCGCTTGCTTCGTACGCACGCATCAACGAATACGGATTTATCGAATCGCCGTACAGAAAGGTCAAAAAACCCGACGGCATCGTTACCGACGACGTCACTTATATGGCGGCGGACGAGGAAGATAAGTACGTCATCGCGCAAGCCAGCGAAACGCTTGACGAAAACGGAAAATTCATTCACCAACGCGTTACGTGCCGTATCCGCGAAGATATCCGCGAGGTTGACGTAAGCCGCGTCGACTATATGGACGTATCGCCCAAACAGTTGGTATCCATTGCAACCGCTCTTATTCCGTTCCTTGAAAACGACGATACGAACCGTGCGTTGATGGGCTCGAACATGCAGCGTCAGGCAGTGCCTCTGCTTCGTCCCGAAGCGCCGATGATCGCAACCGGCGTCGAACATAAGATCGCATACGACAGCGGCGTGCTTATCATCGCCAAAAACGACGGTATCGTAAAATACGTCGACGCAGACAAAATCGTCGTGGCTCGTCCCGACGGCGAAGACGATACTTACTACACCTCGAAATTCGTACGCAGCAACCAAAGCACCTGCATCAACCAGAAACCCATCGTGGTCAGCGGTCAGAAGGTGACGAAGGGTATGATCCTTGCGGACGGTCCTTCAACCCAGAACGGCGAACTCGCGCTTGGCAGAAATATCCTTATCGGCTTCATGAGCTGGGAAGGCTATAACTACGAAGACGCGGTACTTATTTCCGAACAACTCGTACGCGACGACGTTTTCACCTCGATCCACATCGAAGAATACGAAAGCGAAGCCCGCGAAACGAGACTCGGCGAAGAACAAATAACGAGAGATATTCCCAACCTTTCGGAAGAGGCTCTTAAAAACCTGGACGAAGACGGTATCGTCAGAGTCGGCGCGGAAGTCAGAAGCGGCGACATTCTCGTCGGTAAAGTCACCCCGAAGGGCGAAACCGAACTTACGCCCGAAGAAAGACTTCTTCGTGCAATTTTCGGCGATAAAGCAAGAGAAGTGCGCGATACGTCCCTTCGTGTGCCTCACGGCGAAAGCGGTATCGTTGTCGACGTGAAAATCTTCACAAGAAAGAACAGGGACGAGCTTGCTCCTGGCGTCAACAAACAGGTGCGCGTATATATCGCGCAAAAACGTAAGATTTCGGTCGGCGACAAGATGGCGGGCCGTCACGGTAACAAAGGCGTCGTGTCCCGCGTTCTTCCCAAAGAAGACATGCCGTTTATGGCAGACGGTACGCCGCTGCAAATCGTGTTGAACCCGTTGGGCGTTCCTTCCCGTATGAATATCGGTCAGGTTCTTGAAGTTCACTTGGGACTTGTCGCGAAAATGCTTGACTGGAAGATAGCAACCCCCGTATTCGACGGCGCGTCTGAAAACGACATCAAACAACTTTTGCAGGAAAACGGACTTCCCGAAGACGGCAAAATTCAACTTTTCGACGGCCGCACGGGCGAACCTTTCGAAAACCGTGTAACGGTCGGCTACATGTACTACCTTAAACTTGCTCACCTTGTCGACGACAAGATTCACGCAAGAAGCACGGGTCCGTACAGCGTGGTAACGCAGCAGCCCCTTGGCGGCAAGGCGCAATTCGGCGGACAGCGTTTCGGCGAAATGGAAGTCTGGGCGTTGTACGCATACGGCGCGGCAAACATTTTGCAGGAAATCATCACCGTTAAGTCGGACGACGTCGTGGGACGTGTCAAGACTTACGAAAATATCGTGAAAGGCAACAACGTGTCCGAACCGGGTATCCCCGAATCGTTCAAGGTTCTTATCAAAGAATTGCAATCGTTGGCTCTTGACGTCAAAGTTCTTACCGAAGAACACGACGAGGTCAAACTGCGCGACTTCACCGAAGAAGACGCAGACACCGTTGCGTTCAACGCGGATAAGAAAGACGAAGAACTTGCGGAAGTCGACATCGACGACTTGTTCAAGGTTGACAACGTTGACGAAGGCGATCTGTTCGGCGACAATCTGTTCGACGACAGCGACGCTGATTTCGATAACGATATTTTCAAGGATATGGCCGACAACGCGTCGGACGATGCTGAGTAAGGAGGTATCGGCATTATGTATGAATTAAGTTCTTTCGATTCAATGCAAATCGGTATTGCCAGCCCTGAAAAAATCAGGGAATGGTCGTACGGCGAGGTTCTTAAACCCGAAACGATAAATTACAGAACACAAAAACCCGAGCCCGGCGGACTTTTCTGCGAGAAAATCTTCGGGCCCACGAAAGACTGGGAATGCCACTGCGGCAAATATAAACGCATCCGTTACAAGGGCGTCATCTGCGAAAAGTGCGGCGTCGAAGTAACGAAAGCGAAAGTCCGTCGCGAACGTATGGGACATATCGAACTTGCGGCGCCCGTATCGCACATCTGGTATTTCCGCGGAGTTCCTTCGCGTATCAGCCTTATGGCGGATATTTCCCCGAAGGAGCTTGAACAGGTTTTGTACTTCGTATCCCATATCGTTCTCGATCCGGGCGAAGTACCCGAAATCCATAAAAAACAAGTCCTTACCGACCGTGAATATCGCGAACTTTGCGAAAAATACGGCAGCAAGGCTTTCCGCGTCGGAATGGGTGCGGAAGCGATAAAAGAACTTCTTATCGAAATCGACCTCGATAAGGAAAGCAAAATGCTGAAAGACATCGTCGCGAATTCCGTCGGACAAAAGAGATTGCGCGCGGTAAAACGTCTTGAAATCGTGGAAGCGTTCCGCATCAGCGGCAACCGCCCCGAATGGATGATTCTGGACGTTATCCCCGTTCTCCCGCCCGAACTTCGCCCGATGATTCAGCTTGACGGCGGACGTTTCGCAACGAGCGACCTTAACGACCTTTACAGACGCGTTATCAACCGTAACAATCGTCTGAAACATCTGAAAGAACTCGGCGCGCCCGACACCATCATTCACAACGAAAAACGTATGCTCCAAGAAGCCGTCGACGCTCTTATCGATAACGGCAGAAGGGGCAAAGCGGTCACCGGCAGCGGCAACCGCGACCTTAAATCGTTGTCCTCGATGCTGCGCGGTAAACAAGGTCGTTTCCGTCAGAACCTGCTTGGTAAACGTGTCGACTATTCAGGTCGTTCCGTTATCGTCGTAGGGCCGGAACTGAAACTTTATCAGTGCGGTTTGCCCAAAGAAATGGCTGTTGAGTTGTTTAAGCCGTTCGTAATGAACAAACTTGTGGAACGCAACATCTGCCATAACATCAAGAGTGCGAAACGCTTTGTGGAGTCGATGAAACCCCAGGTATGGGACATTCTGGAAGAAGTCATCAAGGATCACCCCGTACTTCTGAACCGTGCTCCGACGCTTCACAGACTTGGTATTCAGGCGTTTGAACCCGTCCTTGTCGAAGGTCGCGCAATCAAACTTCATCCGCTTGCCTGCGGCGCGTTCAACGCCGACTTCGACGGCGACCAGATGGCAGTCCACGTACCTTTGTCGATCGAGGCGCAAGCCGAAGCCAGAATCCTTATGTTGTCCACCAACAACATTTTGAAACTTTCGGACGGTCACCCGATCATCTCTCTTACACAAGATATGGTAATAGGTTCTTATTACCTTACTATCATACGCCCGGGCGCGAAAGGCGAAGGCAAAATATTCAGATCCCCCAACGAGGCGATGACCGCTTACAGAAACGGCGTCATCGACCTTCAAGCAAAAGTCGTAATGCGCGTTGAAAAGGAAATCGACGGCAAAGTGTACAGCAAACGCCTGACCACTTCCATCGGTCGTTGGATTTTCAACGAAATCATTCCGCAGGATTTGCATTTCGTACCGCGCGACACGCCCGAACAAATGCTTGACCTCGAAGTCGAAGGGCTTATCAACGAAAGCAAGGGCATTATCGCTCTTCGCAAGCAGGAACTCAACAAAATCGTCGATAACTGCTTTAAGTACAAGGGCGCAACCGAAACCGCAAAAGTCGCCGACGCTATCAAGAGCCTTGGCTATAAATACTCGACTTTGTCGGGCGTAACGACAAGCGTTTTCGATATGCATATTCCCGAAGGCAAAGAGGCAATCATCAAGAAAGCCGACGACGCAATCGTCAACGTCGAAAAGAACTTCCGTCGCGGTATCATCTCGGAAGACGAACGCTACAATGCGGTTGTCGAAACCTGGAAGAAAGCCACCGACGAAGTCACCGAAGAACTTAAATCCGAAATGGATCCCTTCAACCCCATCTGGATGATGGCGAACTCCGGCGCTCGTGGTAACATGGGACAGATTCGTCAGCTTGCAGGTATGCGCGGACTTGTTTCCGACCCGTCGGGCAGAACGATCGAACTTCCCGTCAAGGCAAACTACCGCGAAGGGCTTTCCGTTCTTGAATACTTCATTTCGTCGCACGGCGGACGTAAAGGTCTGGCGGATACCGCTCTTAAAACGGCTGACTCAGGTTATCTTACCCGTCGTCTTGTCGACGTATCGCAGGACGTCATCGTCAACGAGGACGATTGCGGCGACACGAAAGGCGTCGAAGTCACGGCAATTTACGACGGCAAGAACAGGCTTGAAACTCTTGCGGAACGTATCGACGGCAGATATACGGTGAAACCCGTCCTGCATCCCGTCACCGGCGAGGTGCTTGTGGAAGCGGATACGATGATCCTTCCCGACAAGGCGCAGGAAATCGACAAAATTCTTACCGACGAATGGATTAAGAACGGCTCCGATCTCAAAAAACTGCCGAAAGTCGCAATCAGAAGCATTCTTTCGTGCAAAACACGCCACGGCGTCTGCGCGAAATGCTACGGCAAGAATATGGCGAGCGGCAACCCCGTAAAACTCGGCGAAGCGGTCGGTATCATCGCGGCGCAATCAATCGGCGAACCGGGCACGCAGCTTACGATGCGTACCTTCCACTCGGGCGGCGTTGCAACGTCGGACGATATTACGCAAGGTCTTCCCCGTGTCGAAGAATTGTTTGAAGCGCGTCGTCCCAAGGGACAGGCGGTCATCGCGGAAAACAGCGGCGTCGTAACCCGCACCAACAACGACCGTGAAATCATCGTTACGAGCGCTGACGGCGAAACCAAATCGTACGCGATTCCTTACGGCGCGAAACTCAAAGTCGATAACGGCAGCAAGGTGGAACCGGGCGATCCGTTCACTCAAGGTTCAATCAACCTGCAAGATATGCTCCGCGCACGCGGCGTAAAAGGTGTACAGGATTACGTAACGAAAGAAGTCCAGTCGGCGTACAGAAACTCCGGCGTCGATATCAACGATAAACATATCGAAGTCATCGTCCGCCAGATGCTCAGAAAGGTCAAGATCGAGTCGCAGGGCAGCACCGATATGCTCCCTGGCACGCTCGTCGACATCTTTGAGTACGAAGACGCCAACCAAAAAACCCTTGAAAACGGCGGAGAACCCGCAAAGGCAAAACGTACGTTGCTCGGTATCACGAAAGCCGCTCTCGCGACGGAATCCTTCCTGTCGGCGGCATCGTTCCAGGAAACCGCACGCGTACTTACCGACGCCGCAATCAAAAACAAAATCGATCCGTTGCTCGGTCTGAAAGAAAACGTTATCATAGGTAAACTTATCCCCGCCGGCACCGGTATGAAGATTTACAAAAACATCACCACCGCTCCCGTTGTGGATCATCCCGAAAAGCCGATTACCTGCACTTTCGAAGATAAGGAATTCGACGACACCCTCGGCGATTACGACAACGAATAACAAATACACGGCGGTCACATCGGAAGTATATCCTTTTTGACCGCCGATTTTTTGGAGATACTATGAAAAGACTGTTTACATCAGAAAGTGTTACCGAAGGACATCCCGATAAGGTTTGCGACCAGATCGCGGACGCTATCCTTGACGATATTCTTGCAAAAGATCCCGGGGCTCACGTTGCGTGCGAAGTTTGCGCGACGACGGGCGTCGTGTTCGTAATGGGCGAAATCACGGCGGATTGCTATTCCGACATCTCGAA
>OGXR01002294.1_pt1 | contig 12512 bp, 12 predicted proteins | sample 1576331 | NCBI WGS metagenome assembly OGXR01 (sample SAMEA3541473, study PRJEB24748) | human gut metagenome | biome: human gut; feature: human-associated habitat; material: faeces | place: China | collected 2012 | reverse complement strand
TGCTCTTCCGATCTGAAAAATGAGTAACGAAGAATCAATAAAAATATGGAAAAGAACATAGAAAACATGGATTTTTCGGGAAACAGAAAAAAAGGGAGAAGTGTTTCGAGATGGAAACAAAGAACAAAAACAAAAAGAAAGCCATCATGCTTGCTGTAATTGGTATTGCGATTGTCTGCATTTGTGTCATCGGAGTTTTTGCAAAGAAAGCGTATGACCGCCATCAGGAGGAGCTTCGTTTACAGGCGATTGAAACAAAAAACAGTGAGATTGATGAGGAATATCAGAGATTTGAAAAAGAAGAAGACAGAAATAGCGTTGTAGTTTCATAGTATCATGTTTTTAAAATTAATCGACTTGCCAGGTCAGCACAAAGTCCGGATGCAGGAGATATCGGATCTCAAATTTACGCTGCTCCGGCGTTCTGTACTCTTCAGCTGAGAAAGCTCCTTTTTCAGCAACCGTAAAAGGGAAAATACGGAGATGTTCACGGAAATCAACCTCCGCCGTGTTCATACACTTGAACACCACTTCTTTGGCCGACCAATGGAGCAACAACGCCCAGGTATCCGTCCCCTGATATAAAGATAGAGGTTCATCAGCACGCATATACTTATGCGCCACCTTATGCACCCGTTCACCGTATTGCTCTATATCAATGCCCACTTCCTTACCGGCTTCACCGATAATCACCGATACATATCCACGCGTATGAGAAATACTGATAGATGCAGATTTATCTGCCAGATACGGCTTCCCGCTGGGATACCGCCGCGCTGAATTTTTTTCGTGTTCCCATAGCCCTCTCCTTCTTCCTGCCTTCAGTATACCATAGTTCATGCCGCTATGGGTCATTTCCTTGTCCACTTCCTGGTCAATGTCATTAAGTTTGCGCACAAAACGCTCAATCACTTATGATGGTGATTGAGCTTTTTTATTTCAGCGCAGGGGGACATATAAAAACAATATTTCTCAAAAAAACACTTGACAAATCAATAAAAATCGAAGGCTTCGCCTTGAAAATGATGACATTTTTTAGGGAGGCCTTCCAAGTGAACAGAAAATCATATCCAGAACGTGTTCGGTCCGCATTGTTCCATGCAATAAAGAAAACCGCCGCAAATTTAGACGCATGCGTAAAGGTCCCGGGAAAAGATTTTTCAAGAAAGAGAAAACTTCCACTGCAAACGATGCTGCTAATGCTGATCGGCATGGGAGGCGGAAGCCTTTCAAAAGAATTATATGATTGGTTTGGATACACATCGAGCACAGCAACTGCTTCCGCGTTTGTCCAACAACGCAATAAAATCCGCTCCAAAGCTATCGAAATGATATTCAACGAATTTGTCGCATCGGCGATGCCGACTATGACATTTCGAGGGTATCGTCTTTTTGCGGTCGATGGATCAGATCTATGTTTACCATCAGATACAACCAATAATTTTTCTCTAATTAGGAATAACACTTTTATTTTCTGTATTTTGAGGGAGTAAATCCATAATACCTTTTGAATATTTCAATCAATCTACTGGGGTTGGAGTATCCAACAATTCTTGAAATTTCCGCAATGGTGAGGTCGGTCTGAATAAGCATATGCTCGGCTACAGAGATCCTTTTCCTCTGAATGTATTCAGTAATGGACATATTATAAACTGACTTAAATAGCTTTTTCATTTTGCTTTCACTCATACATGCAATGGTGGAAAGCGTCTGCAACGTAATATTAAAACTGTAATGTTCGTCCATGTAATGCGTTAGTTCATCTAATGCCTGCAAATCTGTTTTGTTAATGGGCTGGCCATTCTCTTCATTTAGTCTGTTTTCTTTCAAATATGAAGCAAGATAAGAGATGATTTCATATATTTTTGCTTCTACTGTAATTCTGGACGCTTTCATGGAAAGCAGATACTCATATAGGCTTTGCATAGCATGATTAACATTTGGTAAATAGAATTTCCCTTTTTCTTTGAAAAAATCAGAAAAGTTCACTTCAAGATCACCGGAAATTTCCTGGAGATACTGTTCAATAAATTCCTGGTCAACCTGCACGGTAATACATCTTAATGGAATCTGAGGATGATAAATAGCTTTATACTTTTCAGATGGTTCATAGCAGCGCAATGTATTCGGAGAAATATTTTGATACGGATAGAATTCATCTCCTGCGCCACTAATATAGAGAGCAAGTACATAACCAGACCCAATATGTTCTCCGACCATAGTTTCCTGGTTAAATCTTATATCTGTCGCTGTAATGATGAAATCGTGGTGAACCTCACTCGTCCATTGAAATCCGGTTCCATATTTTGGGTTGATCTTATAATATGTTCCGTACTCTATTGGATTCTTTATCGATTCAACAAAGAAATCATCTCGTTTAACTTCTATCATTGGCTCCTCCCAAAGATACCTCGTTTAGATTTATTAATACCTTGTTTAGACTTTATATCTGTTTTGCCCTTTACAGTTAGCTAAAACTAATTATAATGAAAGAGGTGATGTATGTCAAACCGTTTTTAAGCAAAAAGAGGTGTATATTTGAAGTCAATGCGCAGTTTATATAAAAAACTATTTCATTATGTCCAAGATAAAAGAATTTGGGCATATTTCTCCATGGCACTATCTGCCGCTGCCGTCTGCTCATATATGGGAGCATATTGGTTTCTGTGGCAGTCCATTGTGTCTATTCTGGTTATTCCCGTATATGAGAAGGCTATGTATGACGCAATTATTGTAGTCATACTTATGATTTTACGAGGTATTCTCAACATTGCATCGGCAACGTGTTCCCACTACTTAGGCTTCCGGCTTGAAACAAACTTAAGGAAAACTGGGCTTCATAAATTATTGGATGCCTCTTCTTCCTTTTTTGACCATAACAGCTCTGGAGAGATTCGAAAAATTATTGATGATAACGCAGCAGAAACACACAAAACAGTGGCCCATTTGATTCCGGACAACGTCACTGCTGTTATGACGCCGGTGTTAATGTTTGTGCTGATGTTTGCAATAGACTATCGCCTTGGTATTCTCCTGATCCTTACAACTGTGATTGGTGTTCTTCAGTATCGTAAAATGTCCGGTGGTACTGAATTTCTGTCTGGCTATTCAGCGGCGCTTCAAAAAATGAGTGCGGCAACAGTAGAATATGTCAGAGGAATGCAGATCATAAAAATCTTCGGTGTAACTGTACAGTATTACAAAACTCTGATTAACTCGATCAAAGAGTACAAACAGTACGTCTATCAGTATAGCCTCAGCTGTAAGAATCCCTACGTCGGATTCCAGGTTCTGTTTAACGTGTTTTATGCTTTTGCTGTACCAGCCGCAGTTGTATTCATCAGCTATGGAGAACCTGCTATGCTAATCCTGGCAAAGATTGTTTTCTTTGCTGTGTTCTCCGGAGCTGTATTTACTTCTTTCACATCGATCATGTTTACGGGGCAGGATAACTTTGGCGCACAAAATACGCTGAATCAGCTTGATGAGCTGACTACTTCTATGGATCAGGCAAAGCTTCCACATGGAAACGAAGAAACCTTCCAAGATTTCAATATTGAATTTCGTCATGTTGACTTTAAGTATGATGACAACTTCGTGCTGAAGGATTTCAGCCTGACACTTCATCAGAATAAAACTTATGCGCTCATCGGGTCTTCCGGGGGAGGAAAATCTACCATTGCAAAGCTGATTTCAGGTTTTTATCCTGTCGATGGCGGCGAAATTCTGATTGGTGGAAAGAACATTCAGAGTTATTCTGAAAAAGCTCTCATTCAGAACATCGCATTTGTTTTCCAGCGCAGTCAATTACTAAAGACCTCAATTTACGAAAATGTCCGAATCGGAAATCCTCAGGCAACACGGCGGCAGATTATGGATGCACTTGACGCAGCGAACTGCACATCCATCCTTGACAAATTTCCCCAGCGGGAGATGACCGTCATAGGGGCAAAGGGCGTATACCTTTCCGGTGGTGAGGTGCAAAGGATCGCCATTGCAAGGGCTATTCTAAAGAATGCGAATATCGTCATTATGGATGAGGCTTCTGCAGCTGCAGATCCGGAAAATGAATACGAGTTGCAGCAGGCTTTCCAAAAACTGATGAGTGGCAAAACAGTTATCATGATTGCACACAGGCTGTCCTCTATTCAGAATGTAGACCAGATCCTGTTTGTCCAGAATGGAAAAGTTGTGGAACAGGGAACCCACAATGAACTGATGGCCTGCAATGGACGTTATAAGGATTTTCAGGATGTATACTGCAAGGCAAATCAGTGGAGGTTGGCATGATGAAGACATATCTAAAAAGAGCCTTCCAGCTGAGTGATTCGGGTGTGAAGGGCCTTGCAAAATCAATCTGGTCATTCTTTCTCTATTATGTTTCTTTTGTACCGCCGATGATCTGTGTTTTTCTGTTTGCAGACAGGCTGTTGAATGGAAATACCGGGAAACCGGTGGTATATCTCCTGTTTATGCTGGCAGCGACCCTGGTGATGTACTTAGTTATTAACTATAACTATAAAACGACCTATGATGAAACCTACCAGGAATCTGCAAATTTAAGAATTGATCTGGCGGAACAGCTTTCCAAACTGCCCCTATCCTATTTTTCAAAGCACAATTTGTCTGACCTTGCTCAAACAATCATGGCAGATGTGGCTTCGATTGAGCATGCTTTTGCGAACGCAGTGGCTAATTCCATAGGGTTTGCAATTTACTTTTTGGTTATCAGCGTAGCCCTTCTGATCATGAATTGGAAATTAGGTCTCTGTGTATTGCTTCCCGTTCTTACTTCTGCTTCGGTTCTTTTCCTGACAAAGAAACTGCAGGTCAGAGATGTAAATAAACATTATGATAAGTTGAGAGATATTTCCGAAAGCTTTCAGAATGCAATCGAACTGAATCAGGAAATTAAAAGCTATGGGTTGAAAGAAAAAGTAGAAGCTCAAATGGACCAGCAGTTGGATGAGTCAGAAAATCTTCAATGGAAAGCTCAGATCACCCAGACGATTCCTGTTACAATCGGCCAGACTTTATCTATTCTTCCTATTGGAATCACGGCGACTGTTGGCCTTTCAATGCTCGCCTCCGGTCAGGTAAGTATCCTGATTCTTCTGGGCTATATTATTATGGCGGCGAAACTCAGCGGGGCCATGGGTGGTGTTTTGCTCTATCTGACGGAAATCTTTTATTTGGACGCAAGAATTGCCCGGATTGGTGAAATCAAGAATCATGAACTTCAGGGTGGAGAAAAGGCAGTCCTTTCAGATTTCAATGTAGAAATAAAGGATGTTTGTTTTTCCTACCAGAAAGACACCCAGGTGATTCGCCATGCATCCTTTACGGCGGAGCAAGGACAGGTAACCGCATTGGTCGGTCCCAGCGGCTGCGGAAAAACAACAATGCTTAAGCTCATCAGCAGACTATATGATGCAGATTCCGGTACCGTTCAGATCGGAGGAACCGACATACGAGAAATTCACACTGATAGCTTGTTCAAGTATGTTTCCATTGTTTTTCAGGAAGTCATTCTATTTAATACTTCTATTATGGAAAATATTCGCCTTGGGCGGCTGGATGCTTCTGACGAAGAAGTAATACGAGCTGCAAAACTGGCTGGTTGCAATGAGTTTGTCAGCCGTCTGCCAGACACCTACCAGACAATAATCGGGGAAAATGGAGCCAAACTCTCCGGCGGAGAACGTCAGCGGCTGTCCATTGCCAGAGCAATCCTGAAGGATGCTCCAATTATCATTCTGGATGAGATTGCTGCATCGTTAGATGTGGAAACAGAAGTCCAGATACAGACTGGATTAAATCATTTGATTCAAGGCAAGACCGTGATTGTTATTTCACACAGACTGAAGTCTATTGAAAATGCAGATAAGATCGTCGTTATGAAAGCAGGTACGGTAGAAGCCTGTGGAAAACATGCTCATCTGCTGAAACAGTCGCCCACATATAGAAAGATGATTGAAAAGTCCAATCTGGCAGAGATATTTAACTACTAAGCAGGTTACCCTTCAGATGCAGACCGCACTGAAGGGTAACATAAAGGCATTTGGTTAACTATGTCTAACTGATTTCTGATGTGAGGAGGTGCATTATTTGAAGAAATATATTGGAAAAAGGATCATTAGCTTCCTCATTGTGCTGGTAGGCGTCAGCATTCTAAGTTTTTTGTTGATTGCTTGGTCCGGAAAAGATCCTGCAGAAATTATTGCACACCGAGGCGTATCCAATCCTACGCCGGAACAGATTGAGATGATTCGGGTGGAAATGGGATTGGATCAACCTCTCCCTGTGCGATATATTCAGTGGCTTTCCGGAATGTTTACAGGAGAACTTGGGACTTCTTTGACCACTCATCAACCGATTGTAAAGGATCTGCACAAGTATCTGGCTACGACCACATCTCTTGTAGGGATGGCCATTCTATGGATTATCGTGCTCACCGTTCCGATTAGTTTGCTCTGTGCCAGAAAGCGGAACCGCCTTTTCGATCAGGTTACCAGAGGCATTACTATCTGCGGTATTTGTGTGCCAACTTTCTGGCTGGGATTCCTTCTTCTACTGTTCTTTGCGATTCATCTGAAATGGTTCAGTGTCTTACCAAGTCCAGGTTGGAGGGGCTTTTTACTACCTTCATTTGCCCTGGCGGTTCCCAGTTCGTGTTCACTCATCCGAATTATGCGTTCCTCTCTTCTGGCTGAATTATCTTCTGATTATGTTCGGTTTGCAAAAGCCCGTGGACTATCTGCCAACAGAATTCTGGTATGCCACATTCTGCGAAATGCCTTACCGCCTGTTGTTACAATTTTCTTTCAGCAATTCGGCTTTCTAATTGCCGGAGGGGCGGTAATCGAAAGTGTTTTTTCAATCAAGGGAATCGGAACTTATCTGGTGGACAGTGTGATTGCAGCAGATACGATTGCAGTTTCTACCTGTATAGTCGTCATTGCAGCAATTTTTGTCGTCGCAAATTTCATGGCAGACATAATCAACCGTCTGCTTTGTCCATGGATGGTGAGGGAAGAAAATGATACATAAGCTACTCAAAAGGCCGCAGGCAATCATCGGTCTGGGCCTGATTGCTATTGTGATTGTAATTGCGATTGCAGCACCTGCTTTTTCGCCTCACGACCCTGAATTGGTGAATTTATCGCAAAAGTATGCTCAGCCTGACGCAGAATACCCTCTTGGAACAGATCAATTGGGCAGGTGTACCTTATCAAGGCTGCTGTATGGAGCCAGATATTCCATCGGAATCAGTTTACCTGTGCTGCTGATTTTGTCTGTGATTGGTCTGATTGTCGGTACTTTTAGCGCCTGTGCTGGAAAAAAAGCAGACCATTTCATTACTATACTCTGTGATGTGTTTATTGCTTTTCCTTCTCTTATCATTGCTATTGCTGTCATAGGCGTTCTGGGGAACGGACTCCAAAACATTGCCGTTTCTGTTGTGATAGCGACCTGGGCTTGGTTTGTTCGTGTTGTCAGATCTTATTCCGTTCAAGAAATGGGTAAAGATTATATCCTGGCAGCCCGAATTTCTGGGTGCAATACAGGAAAGCTGGTCTTCAGACATCTGATTCCTAACATTCTGCCACAGTTTCTTGTGTATGTTTCCACTGGTGTCGCTTCTTCCATCATTATGGTTTCCAGCTTTGCTTTCCTCGGACTTGGCCTTCCCTCCGGCACACCGGAATGGGGTGCCATGTTAAATGATGCCAGGACAGCGCTTTACTCTCATCCGGAATTGCTAATCTACCCAGGCTTGTGCATCTTCGTAACGGCAGCAGGCTTCAATTTATTTGGAGAAGCACTCCGTGATATTCTGACGCCGGAGGAGGACAGCCTATGATGCCATCACTTATGATTGATCATTTAAGCATTAATCTTCGGTCAGGTACGGATAACTTGGTTTCTGAAATATCCTTTGCAATCAAAGAAGGAGAGTCTTTGATCTTGTTAGGCCAGTCAGGCAGCGGCAAAACAATGACCTGTAGTGCGGTGCTAAACTTATTGGACCCTAAAAAATTTAAGGTGTCGGGTTCCGTTTTCTTCGGCGAGACTGATCTTTTGAATTCGTCAGAAAAGCAGAGACGAGGAATATACGGAAACCAGATTGTCTATATCCCGCAAAATCCAATGACTGCATTGGACCCTTCTATGCGTATTGGCAGACAGATGGATGAAACGCTACGGCTTCATTCCGACAAATCCCGCCAGCAGCGTTACAACTATATTCTGCGGCTTCTGCATGATGTAGGCTTAGATGATCCTGACAGGGTATACAGAGCATACCCCCATATGCTTTCCGGAGGAATGCTTCAGCGTGTCATTATCGCAATGGCTATGATGCTTGATGCAAAATTCGTGCTTGCCGATGAGCCGACAACTGCTTTGGATGTGATTCACAGAAATGGAATCATAGATTTATTTTCGCAGATGAAAGCAAATGGAGTTGGGATTCTTATGGTAACTCATGATTTCGCAACAGCTCTTCAATTAGGTGGAAACGTGTTGGTGATGAAAGAAGGAAAAATTATAGAATCCGGTGAAGTTCAATCTGTCTTCGATCATACCACAGAACCTTATACAAGGTCGCTGATTGAAGCTTACTCCCTTTCCTGTGCTTTCACGAAAGGGGCGGAATCATGATTAAAGTCAACAACCTATCAAAAGAATTTCACGAACAAGGCACAAGCAACGAGCTTCTGGCCGTTGATCATGTAGATTTTACTATTCAGAATGGTTCATTTTGCGCTTTGGTAGGAGAAAGCGGATCTGGTAAAAGCACTTTGGCTCAGCTCATGTGCAGTCTTCTGGTTCCATCTTCTGGAGAGGTACTGTTTGAAGGAAAAAACATTTCCCTCTGCCGGGGCAAGCAAAAGCAGGTGCTGCGATCTAAAATACAGCTGATTCTTCAGGATGGCAAGGGAGCAATGGACCCTCGCTTTACGGTATATCAAATCATTGCAGAGCCAATTCGCAATTTCAGAAAACTCAGCAAAAAGGAAGAAGAACGGGAAATCAATGATCTTCTTACCATGATGGAGCTTCCCGAAGAGATCAAGCTGCGAAAAGCTCATGAGCTATCCGGTGGACAACAAAAACGTGTATGTATTGCAAGAGCGTTAGCGGCTCAACCGGATGTGTTGATTTTTGATGAAGCAGTCAGTGGGCTGGATGTCCTGGTTCGTAAACATATTCTTGATTTGCTGAAGCGACTCCATCAGGAGCGAAAAATGACTTGCTTTTTCATTACCCATGACCTGGACGTTGCGCTATATCTTGCAGACCGTGTGATGGTGATGCGCTGCGGTAAGATTATCGAAGACCGTACATTTCACGGTTCGACAGACTGCTTTACACATCCGTATACCAAGCTTCTGCTGCATTCTATTGCTCCATATTTGGGTTAAACCATTCAATAAATACGTATACCCTGCTGAAAAGCATGATATAAAAATAAATAAAGGAGATTTTGTACATGAAACTGAAAAAACTTTTAGCTTTCGGACTCGCACTTGTGATGTGCCTTGCTATGGCAGCTTGCGGCACGAACCCTGACGAGAAAGCAGAGCCGGCCTCAATCACTGTCACCGAGAATTGGGACTTTTCTGTAGGCTTCTATCCTGTCATCACGCCTATGGTATCCAGCACTTACGGTGCCGGATTCTGGAGTCGTAATTTTTACAACACTCTGGTAAGCTACGATGATAACGGGAAGATCCAGGGCGAGTTGGCTGAAACCTGGGAAATCAGTGATGACGGCAAGACTTACACCTTCCATCTGCGCGATGGTGTCAAATTTTCTGACGGTACTCCTCTGACTTCCGAGGCAGTAAAGATGACCCTTGAAGCAGTAGTAACCCATCTGGGTCCCCAGAATGGTGCCTTCGGTAAGCTCACTACTTTGTTTGACAAGCTGGAAACCCCGGATGAAAAAACCTTTGTAATGACTTTGAAGACCCCTTATTACGCTGCTCTTGACAATCTGACCATGGCGCTGCCTCTTGGTATTGTGAATCCCGCAGCCTTTGAAGGCGGCGTAGAAAAGGCTTACGAGAATTGCGTGAGTGCAACTATGGGTACTGGTCCCTATATGTTTGACCGGGTCGAGGGAGATACCTATACCTTTATCCGCAATCCCTACTACTGGGGCGAAGCTCCTGAAGTGGACGAGTTCAAAGTCAAAGTGATTCCTGATAATGCTGCAAAAATTCTTGCTCTGCGCAACGGCGAAATCGATGCAATTCTCGGCTCCAGCAGACTTAGCGCAGAAGGCTACACGGAAATTTCCCAGGATGCCGCTTTCGGTCATGCCATGGATGACAGCACCAACCAAACTCGTTATCTGGGTATGAACCTGAATAAGGCTCCCTTTAATGATCCTCTTGTAAGGGAAGCAGTATCCTACGCTGTTAATCAGCAGGAGTTGGAAACCTCTGTTTTCGATGGTCTGGAGACTGCTGCCGAAACCCTCTTTCCGAATGAAAAGCCCAACTGCGGTGTGGAGGTTAAGACCTATCCTACCGACATGGAAAAGGCAAAGCAGCTCATGAAGGAAGCCGGCTATGAGGATACCAATGATGACGGTATCCTGGAGAAGGACGGGACTTCTCTCGCCATTCATTTCAACTATTCTCAGAGCCTTGCAAGTGTTGACAATGCAGTTCTTTCTATTGCAGCTTCTCTTAAAGAACTCGGCTTCGATGTTACTATTGATGCAGTAGACATGAACACCTGGTATGGAGCCTTGATGGCTGGCGAATATGATCTGACCTTCTACAATACTGCTGGCGGTTCCTTTGACCCTGCAACAGATATGAGCAATATGGCTCCTGGCGCTATGGGTGATCCGATCCTCTGCCAGTTCTCTGCTTTCTTTGAGAATCCTGAAATTTTCGCAGAATTGGACTCCACTTCTGATTCTCAGCGTGTGCAGGAAATCTATGGAATGATTCTGAATGGTATTGCAGATCAGAATCTTCTGGTGCCTGTAACCGGCACTCACGATCTGGCTCTGTGGAATACTGATAAGATAACTGGCTATGACTTCTACACAGATGCCAGCTACGTAGACATTGCATCTGTTCATGTGAAATAATGTCCAGCAGTGTGGCTGAGGCGGTTACAAAAGAAAGACTTCATTCTTCAGGAGAAGACTATCTAAAATCCATATTTATTCTTGAAGCGCAACATGGTTCAGTTCGTTCAGTAGAGGTTGCTGAGTACATGAATGTATCTAAAGCGAGCGTTAATCATGCAGTTAGGCACACGCGAAATCAGGCACATTATTTTGAATAATCAGGTTGTCAACTCATCCAGGGCGCTCCATTCACTCAAACACACCGTGCCAAAATCACACAAAAATATTGCCATACATATGGTAGATCACATTAGAAGATCGGGCGTTTTCCCAGCTAACTACGCATTAGATTTAGGCGAATTTATTGACAGCAACGGTAATTCGTATATAGACATTGTAGAGTTAAATCCCATATCATGTTCTATGTGCTATGTAAATAATAGCATCTATGCTGATGTGGTTCCTGAGATTGGCGAATGTCAGCGCCAACTAATGATGGGTGCTGAGTTTTGCTACGATGCCATCGCAAATCCAAAGAATTACGATATGCTGAGAATATCCAATAAGAGTTATACTTATACTTCGGATAACCAATACGCTCTTTTATAGTTTGCATATCATAGAGGGTTTTAGAGCAATTCTGGAAGTGACGCTTGTTTCTTTCTCTGTGTTAAATCTCCGATAGAGTGAGTCCTTCTGGGAGGTCCATCATGAACCTCCCCTGGGTTCAGCAAATGGGCGCAGTCCTCCCTTGGCGGAGGACTGCGCTTTTTTACGGACTTACTGCATGGAATACAGGTTGGATGTGCTGCTCCCATTGTCACGGTAGCGTGGGATCTTTTGCAGGCACCCAGCATTTCCGCAAAGCCCTTGGGATCTTTGATCTGATACTGCATATGGTTGAAATTCTGAAACACGGGGAAATGACCGTGGGGATAGGCTTTCATCACAGCATCCCGGTATTTGAAATGCTCCTCGATGCTGCCGAACTCGAAAAATGTATGCTCTTGCAGTTCTTCCGGGAATACGGGGAACGGCTTGTCCTCCAGACTGCACAGCATCTGGCGGCGCTGAGCTTTGTACGTCAGGGCTTTTCCAGCGGCGATGAAATAGGCTTGATGTCATCGTCATCGCACCACAAAATCTTTTTCAGTGTGCCGCCCTTTGACCAATACAGGCTCTTGATGGCCAAATACAGAAATGGCGTCATGATGCGCCGCGTCGCCCGGCCAATCTGGGCAAACTGTCCGCCGTCAAAGAAAACGTGCGCGACAGGCAGCCGGGTATGGGCAAGAAATGCCAGCGCCAGATCAGCCCCGATGGAGGAGGCCACGACCAGCGCCAGGCGTGTCACACACTGGCTGCGCAGAAAGGCTTCCACCTGCCGCACTTCGTCCGCTTTGTGGGTGAACTG
>OGXR01002290.1_pt1 | contig 12532 bp, 7 predicted proteins | sample 1576331 | NCBI WGS metagenome assembly OGXR01 (sample SAMEA3541473, study PRJEB24748) | human gut metagenome | biome: human gut; feature: human-associated habitat; material: faeces | place: China | collected 2012 | reverse complement strand
CGGCTACCGCGTGGAATCGCTCGCCCGCGTGCAGAGCATGGACCCCGAGACGGGCATCGTGTTCTGCTGAGCAGCGTTGTGCAAATCGACGGGGAAAATGTTTCAAAAGTATGAAATTCGCTCATTTCGACGGTTGACAACCCCGGTCGCGCATGATAACGTATAAGTGTTCCCGCGATGCGGGAGCAATCGTAAATAGCAGTCGATATATACCAAAGGATATGGCTTGGCGTTTCTACCTGGCACCGTAAATTGCCGGACTATCGATGTGAAATTCCCCGCGGGAGATGGCAGTACCGGCATCTTCCCGGTTTCACATTGGCAGGAGCGCCGGAAGGCCAGCTCCTGCCAATGTTTTTTTGTATCTTCTTTGCGCAAGCAATGCAGATAAATAAAATTTTGATAATTTGAGGGAGAGCTGAGAATGAAAAAGTTCGTTTCGATGCTGCTCGCGCTCGTCATGGTGTTCGCACTGTGCGCCTGCGGCAGCAAGACCGAGGACGGCGACAAAGCCGAGAGCATCAAGGTCGGCTTTATCTGCCTGCATGACGAGAACTCCACCTACGACAAGAACTTCATCGACGCCGCGAAGGCTGCCTGCAAGAACGCCGGCCTGAGCGAGGATCAGTACATCATTAAGACCAACATCCCCGAGGGCCAGGAGTGCTACAACGCCGCGGCCGAGCTCGTGGACGCCGGCTGCAACGTCGTCTTCGCCGACAGCTTCGGCCACGAGGACTTCATGATCCAGGCCGCCAAGGAGTTCAAGGACGTGCAGTTCTGCCACGCCACCGGCACCAAGGCCCACACCGAGAAGCTCAGCAACTACCACAATGCGTTCGCCTCCATCTATGAAGGCCGCTACCTCGCCGGTGTCGCTGCCGGTATGAAGCTCAACGAGATGATCGAGGCCGGTGAATTCACCGCCGATCAGGCCAAGATGGGTTACGTCGGCGCCTTCACCTACGCGGAAGTCATCTCCGGCTACACCTCTTTCTATCTGGGCGCCAAGTCCGTGTGCCCGACCGTGACCATGGACGTCACCTTCACCGGCTCCTGGTACGATGAGGCCCTCGAGAAGGAAGCTGCCAACAAGCTCATCGCCGGCGGCTGCAAGCTCATCAGCCAGCACGCCGACTCCATGGGCGCTCCGACCGCCTGCGAGACGGCCGGCGTCCCGAACGTGTCCTACAACGGCAGCACCCAGTCCGCCTGCCCGAACACCTTCATCGTTTCCTCCCGCATCGACTGGACCCCGTACTATGAGATGGTCATCAAGGCCGTCCAGGACGGCACCTCGCTCGACTCCGACTGGACCGGCACCCTCAAGACCGGCTCCGTCGTGCTGACCGATGTCAACGAGAAGGTCGCTGCCAAGGGCACTGCCGAGAAGATTGCCGAAGTCACCAAGCAGCTCGAGGACGGCACCCTGCACGTCTTTGACACCTCCACCTTCACCGTTAAGGGCGAGACCCTGACCAGCTACATGGCCGATGTTGACACCGACGCCGACAACGCCGGCGACACCGAGGCCATCAGCGACGGTTACTTCCACGAGTCCGAGTTCCGCGCCGCTCCGTACTTCAATGTGCAGATCGACGGCATCAACCTGCTCGACCAGAACTTTGGCAGCTGATATCTGAATCTACCGCAGAGGGAAGGCCTGTCAACCCGGGCCTTCCCTCATATGTACTTTAAAGCGCGCCGCCGTCGTGCGGCGTCTGCCGCCATTTCGGGAGGGACACCATATTGGACAACAAGATCGCAGCGGTCAAAATGCGCGACATTACCAAGCGCTTCGGCTCCGTCGTCGCCAATGACCGCGTCTGGCTCGATATCTACCGGGGCGAGATCCTGGCGCTGCTCGGCGAAAACGGCAGCGGCAAGACCACGCTCATGAACATGCTCTCGGGCATTTACTTCCCCGACGAGGGACAGATCCTCATCGACGGCGAGGAGGTCGTCATCCGCTCCCCGCGCGATGCCTACCGCTACGGCATCGGCATGATCCACCAGCACTTCAAGCTGGTCGACGTCTTCACCGCCGCTGAGAACATCACGCTCGGCCTCGATGAAAAGCTCGATCTCAAGGCCACGGCCGCGCGCATCCGCAGCATCTGCGAGCGCTACGGCTTCGACCTCGACCCGAACCAGAAGATCTACGATATGTCCGTGTCCCAGAAGCAGACGGTCGAGATCGTCAAGGCGCTCTATCGCGGCGCGGACATCCTTATCCTCGACGAGCCGACCGCCGTGCTCACCCCGCAGGAGACGGACAAGCTCTTCGCCATCATGCGCAACATGAAGGCCGACGGCAAGTCCCTCATTATCATCACGCATAAGCTGCACGAGGTGCTCGACGTGTCCGACCGCGTGGCAGTGCTGCGCAAGGGCGAATACGTCGGTGACGTCGCCACCAAGGACGCCGACCAGCAATCGCTGACCGACATGATGGTCGGCCACACGGTGAGCCTGAACATCAGCCGCCCCGAGCCGAAGGACGTTGAAAAGCGCCTCGTCATCGAAGGCCTGACGGCTTACGACGAGCTTGGCGTCAAGCGTCTGGACGATGTCAGCTTCACCATCAACGCGGGCGAGGTGCTCGGCATCGCGGGCGTCGCAGGCAGCGGCCAGCGCGAGCTGCTCGAGTCCATTGCGGGCCTCTACCCCGTCGCTTCCGGCCATGTCACGTTCTATCCGCCCGACGGCGGCAAGGAAAAGGAACTCGTCGGTCTCGACCCGATGAAGATCCGCAAGAGCGGCATTTCGATGTCGTTCGTCCCCGAAGACCGACTCGGCATGGGCCTGGTCGGCTCGATGGGCATGACGGGCAACATGATGCTGCGCTCCTGGCGCAAGGGTAAGGGTCTGTTCCTCAACCGCAAGGATCCCGAAGCGCTCGCCAACCGCATCTGGGAAGAGCTCGGCGTCGTCACGCCCAGCACGTCCTTCCCCGTGCGCCGCATGTCCGGCGGCAACGTGCAGAAGGTGCTTGTCGGACGCGAGATCGCCCAGTCCCCCGCCGTGCTGATGACCGCTTACGCCGTGCGCGGCCTGGACATCAACACCTCCTATACCATTTACAACCTGCTGACAGAGCAGAAGATGCACGGCGTCGCCGTCGTCTATGTCGGCGAAGACCTCGACGTGCTGCTTGAGCTGTGCGACCGCATCGTCGTTCTCTGCGGCGGTCAGGTCTCCGGCGTGGTCGACGCCAGAAAGACCGACAAGCGCGAGGTCGGCGCACTGATGACGCTCGTGAGGGGAGGCAACAAGGATGAATAAGAAACAGTCGCTCTTCCACATCGCCAAGCGCGATACTCTCCCCTGGTACAAGGCCGTTTTGATCCGCGGCGGCGCGATCGTGCTCGCTTTGATCGTCTGCGCGATCGTCACAACGCTGCTGACGGGCGAAAATCCCATCAAGGTCTACTCCACGATCCTCTACGGCGCGTTCGGTACGTCGCGCAAGAGCTGGGTCACGTTCCATAACCTCGCGATCCTGCTCGGCATCTCGCTCGCGGTCACGCCCGCGTTCAAGATGCGCTTCTGGAACATCGGTGCCGAGGGTCAGGTGCTCATCGGCTGCCTTGCCACCGCGGCCTGCATGATCTGCCTTGGCGGCAAGATCCCCAACGGTCTTCTCATCGTCATTATGATCGTCGCCTCCGTCGCGGCAGGCGCGCTGTGGGGCTTCCTCCCCGGTATCTTCAAGGCCAAGTGGAACACGAACGAAACGCTGTTCACGCTGATGATGAACTACATCGCCATTCAGCTCACGTCGTTCGCCGTCTCCAAGTGGGAGAACCCTCCAGGATCGAACTCCATCGGCACCATCAACTCCAAGGGCGACGTCAAGTACGTCGGCTGGATCGGCAATATGTTCTCCGACGGCTATAACAAGGACTTCATGTGGACGGTCATCATCGTGCTCGTCCTCGCGGCGCTCGTGTACCTCTATCTGAAATACACCAAGCATGGCTATGAGATTGCCGTCGTCGGCGACTCGGAGAATACCGCACGCTACGCCGGTATCCGCGTCCCGCGCATCTATGTGCGCACGATGGCCCTGTCCGGCGCGCTGTGCGGCTTCGCAGGCTTCCTCGCCGTCTCCGCCGTCAGCCATACCCTCTCCACCTCGACCGCCGGCGGCCGCGGCTTCACCGCGATCATCGTCGCGTGGCTCGCGAAAATGAACCCGTTCGTCATGATCCTGATCTCGGCGCTGCTGTCATTCCTCGACAAGGGCGCGGTGCAGATCGCTTCCGACTTCGGCCTGAACGAATACGTCTCGAAGATCATCTCCGGCGTCATTCTGTTCTTCATCCTCGGCAGCGAGTTCTTCATCAACTATCAGGTCAAGACCGGCGCGAAGCACAAGTAAGGAGGAGCTGAATATGTTAGATTTTTTGCTGAAATTCCCTGACCTTCTGCATTCTGCCATCGTGTTCGGCACGGTTATCATGTTCGGCGCGCTCGGCGAGATCATCACGGAGAAATCCGGCAACCTCAACCTCGGCGTTCCCGGTATCATGTATTTCGGCGGCATCGCCGGTCTGACGTCCACGTTCATGTATGAAAACGTCTACTGCGTCAACGCAGGGATCGAGCCGAGCGCGGCGCTATGCGTCATTATGTGTCTCGTCGCGTCGTTCCTCGCCTCCGCGCTTGGCGGCCTCATCTACAGCTTCCTGACCATTACCCTGCGCACGAACCAGAACGTCACCGGCCTGACCCTGACGATCCTCGGCTCCGGCGTCGGCAACTTCTTCGGCGGGAGCCTCAACAAGCTCGCCGGCGGCGTCGGCCAGGTCTCCGTAGCCGTGACCTCGCAGGCATTCCGCAACTACTCGCTTTCCCTCGTCAATTTCTTTGACGGCTTCACCGGCAAGCTCCGTCTGGGCACGCTCCTGTTCTCCTACGGCTTTTTGACCTATGTGGCGATCATCCTCGCCGTTGCGATCTGGTTCTTCCTGTCGAAGACCCGCACGGGCCTGAGCCTGCGCGCCATCGGTGAAAATACCGCCACGGCTGACGCTGCCGGTATCAACGTCACAAAGTACAAGTACCTTGCCACCTGCATCGGCGCCGGTATCTCCGGCCTCGGCGGCACGTACTACGTCATGAACTACATCAAGGGCACCTGGGAGAACCAGGGCACGATCGAAGCCCTCGGCTGGCTGGCCGTCGCGCTGGTCATCTTCGCAACGTGGAAATCTCTGCGCGCGATCTGGGGTTCGTATCTGTTCGGCGTTCTCTACTGGGCATATAACTACATCCCCGGCCTGTCCAGAAGCACGCTGGAGCTGTTCAAGATGCTCCCCTACGTGGTCACGATCCTTGTCCTGCTCATGGTCTCCATGCGCAAAAAGAAGGAGGATCAGCCGCCTCAGTCCCTCGGCATCCCGTACTTCCGCGAAGAACGGTAACCGCACCGCACAACGCGCCCTGCGAGGCTTCTCGCAGGGCGCGTTCAGCATATCAGATTGCTTCCCTTGGAAGAGGAACCTTGGATGCTGCTTTCGGCTTTCGAAAAGTCAAGGAATGTTCACAAATCGTTCCTTGACTTTTCATATTTTTCGTGTATGATTTAGTTCAATATTGAACAGTTCGATATTGGAGGTCTTAACTCATGCCGGAACCCCTTCTGACCGCGTCTGCCATGTTTGCCAATGCTGCACGCTTTTCTGACGCCTATCACGCCGCGCTTTCGCCGCTGTGCGCGGAAACCGGTCTGCCGCCTGCGGCGGCGGATATTCTGCTGTTTCTGGCGAATAATCCCGGCTGCGAGACGGCGGGCGCGATCTGCCGGATGCGCGGACTGAAGCCCGCGATCGTGTCGTTTCATATTGACCGGCTTGTGGGCGAGGGCTTTCTGCAGCGGCAGCCTGTCCCCGGCGACCGGCGCAAGACGGCGCTCGTGCTGACCGAAAAGGCAGCGCCCGTCATCGAGCAGGGCCGCAGGCTACAAAAGTCGTTCGCCGACCGGCTCACCGAGGGCCTGCGTGCGGAGGACTTAGCGCACTTCCGCCGCTGCGTGGCCGCCTTTGAACGCAATATCGAACGGATCCGCACAGAAAATCCCAAAGGAACGGAGATTCAGAATCCATGATCAAGTTACTCAAACGGATGCGCAGACGCGAGGCGCTGATGGCGCTTGTCTGCGCGGTTCTTGTTGTGGCGCAGGTCTATTTCGACCTGAAGCTGCCGGATTACATGACCCGGCTCACCACGCTCATCAAAACCCCCGGCAGCGTCACAGCGGATATTTTATCCGTCGGCGGCGAGATGCTCCTGTGTACGCTGGCCAGCGCCGTTCTGGCTGTCGGCTGCGGCTATCTCGCGGCAAAGACGGCCTCCGGCTTCAGCTTTTCCGTCCGCGCCGACCTGTTCCACCATGTCATGGGCGCGGGCAGCGAGGAAATGCAGTCCTTTTCCGTCCCCAGCCTCATCACCAGAACGACCAACGATATTACCCAGATCCAGATGATCGTCGCCATGGGTTTGCAGATGCTCATGAAGGCGCCCATCATGGCAGTGTGGGCCGTGATCAAAATTCTGGGCAAGAGTTGGACGCTCTCGGCTGTGACGGGCGGCTTCGTTGTGGCAATCGTTGTGATGGTGCTGCTGATCATGTCCAGCTGCCTGCCCCGGTTCCGGCAGGTGCAGAAAAAGACCGACCAGATCAACCGCGTCGCGCGGGAAAATCTGACCGGCATCAACGTCGTCCATGCCTTCGGCGCGGAGGACTATCAGAACCGGAAATTCGACGGCCCCAGCCGCGAGATGATGAACCTGCAGCTGAAAAACCAGCGGCTGTTCGCCCTGCTCCAGCCGATGCTCGGCTTCGGCATGAACGGGCTGGCGCTCGCCGTCTACTGGGTCGGCGCGGCGCTGGTTGAGTCGATCGCGCTGACAGATCCCGCCGCACGGCTGACGATGTTCACAAACGTGCTGGTGTTCAGCACCTACGCGACCTATGTTGTGATGTCCTTTATGATGCTCGTGATGATCTTCATGCTCGTGCCGCAGGCGCAGGTCTCGGCAGAGCGCATCAACGAGGTGCTGGACACAAAGCCGCACATCGTCCCCGGTGCGAAAACAGAAGGGGAGGAGCGCGGCACGGTCGAATTCCGTGACGTCTCCTTCCGCTATCCGGGCGCGGCTGCGGATGAGCTGGAGCATATCAGCTTCAAGGTAGAAAAGGGCCAGACGCTGGCCATCATCGGCGCGACCGGCAGCGGCAAGACGACGCTGGCCTCCCTCATTCCGCGCTTTTACGACGCGACGGCTGGCACTGTCCTTGTAGACGGGCTGGACGTGCGCGAGTATACGTTCGACGCGCTCTACAACAAGCTCGGCTATGTGACGCAGAAGGCCGTTCTGTTCTCCGGCACGGTTGAAGACAATGTCTTTTTCGGGCAGAGCGCAGCAGAAAAGACGGATGCGTCGCTGCAGGCTGCGCTTTCCCTGTCGCAGGCTGCGGAATTTGTGGACAAATACCCTGAAAAGGCCGCACATCCCATCGCCCAGCTTGGCCGGAACGTCTCCGGCGGGCAGAAGCAGCGGCTTTCCATCGCGCGGGCGCTGGCAAGAACGCCGGAAATTCTGATTTTCGACGATTCGTTCTCCGCGCTGGACTATAAGACCGACGCGGTGCTGCGCGAGGGACTTGCGAAGGAGCTTCCCGGCACGACGAAGATCATCGTCGCCCAGCGCATCAGCACCATCCGTAATGCCGATCAGATCCTCGTGCTCGACCGCGGCGAGATTGCCGGACTCGGCACGCATGACGCACTGATGGCGTCCTGCACGGTCTACCGCGAGATCGCCATGTCGCAGCTGAGCGAGGAAGAGCTCAAGAAAGGAGGCGCATCCAAATGAGGCCCAATATGCGTCCAACAGAAAAAACGGATCCCAAAGGCGCTCTGAACGACCTGAGCGCGTATATGCGCAAGAGCCTCGGCGTCGTCATTCTGGCGCTCGTGCTGGCGGCGCTCAGCGCCGTGCTGACCATCATCGGCCCGGATCAGGTCGGTAAGATCGCGACCATCATGTCCGACGGCCTGCTCGGCGGCATTGATCTTGCAGCCATTGCAAGAGTCGGCATACTGCTTGCCGTCATTTACGGCCTGAGCGCGCTCTTTGGCTTCATCCAGCACTATATCATGGCGAGCGTCACGCTCAAAATGTCCTACCGTATGCGCGCGGAGCTGTCCGAAAAGATCAACCGGGTGCCGCAGAAATACTTCAACTTTCATGCACAGGGCGATATTCTCAGCCGCATCACCAACGATGTCTCCACGCTCCAGCAGGGACTGACCAACAGCCTGCCGACGATCATCTCCGCCGCGACGCAGTTTGCCGGCTGCCTCATCATGATGTTCGTGACCGAGTGGCGGCTGGCGCTTGCCGCGCTGGGCATTACGCTCGTCGGGCTGCTGCTCGTCGTGCTCATCATGTCCCGTTCGCAGAAATACTTTACCGCCCGGCAGGAAAGCCTCGGCAAACTGAACGGCTATGTCGAGGAAATGTATTCCGGCCACGAGGTCGTGCGCATTTCCCGCGCGGCAGAGCCTGTCGGCAAGACCTTTGACACGCTGAACGACGCTGTTTACGACGCGAACTGGCGTTCGCAGTTCCTGTCCGGCGTCATGCAGCCGCTCATGAATGTCATCGGCAACCTGTCCTATGTCGCCGTGTGCGTGCTCGGCTCGATCCTCGCGATCCAGGGCATCATCGATATCGGCGTGATCGTCTCGTTCATCCTGTATGTGCGCCTGTTCACCTCTCCCCTCACCCAGATCGCGCAGGGCATGACGAACCTGCAGACAGCCTCCGCCTCCGCGCACCGCATCTTTGACTTCCTCGGCAGCGAGGAACTGCCCGATGAATCGGAAAAACCGGAGCTGCCCCGCCCCGTGCGCGGCGAGGTCGACTTCGAGCACATCCGCTTCAGCTACCCGGATTCACCGGATAAGATCATCATCAAGGACTTCTCCGCCCACGTCGCCCCCGGCCAGAAGGTCGCCATCGTCGGCCCGACCGGCGCTGGCAAGACGACCATGGTCAACCTGCTCATGCGGTTCTATGAGATCTCCGACGGCTGCATCAGAATTGACGGTGTGCCGTCATCTGCGCTCAGCCGCGAGGACGTGCACAAGCTGTTCGGCATGGTCCTGCAGGACACATGGCTGTTTGAGGGCACAGTCCGGGAAAATCTTGTCTACAATCTGTCGGACGTGACCGATGAACAATTAAATCGCGTCTGCCGCGCCTGCGGGCTGGATAAATTCGTCCGTTCGCTGCCGGACGGCTTCGACACTGTCCTGTCCGAGAGCACCAGCATTTCCGCCGGGCAGAAGCAGCTGCTGACCATCGCCCGCGCCATGCTCCAGAACGCGCCCATGCTCATCCTCGACGAGGCGACCAGCTCTGTCGACACGCGCACGGAGCTGCTCATCCAGCGCGCCATGGATAAGCTGACGGAAAACCGCACCAGCTTCGTTATCGCCCACCGCCTGTCGACGATCAAAAACGCCGACCTCATCCTCGTCATGAAGGACGGCGACATCATCGAAAGCGGCACGCACGAAACACTCATGCAGCGAAACGGCTTCTACGCCGCCCTCTACAACAGCCAGTTCGAACAGGCATCATAACGCGCTCCATAAAAAACTCTGCCCGCAGCTTCAACGGTCTGCGGGCAGAGTTTTTAATTGTAGAATTTTTCTTCGATTTTGACCACAACGCCGTTTTTCAAAGTAAGCGTATACGGCTGGACGAGCAGCCCTTCGTTTTCCTGCACGGCGGCGGCAAAGTCCCGCCATGTTTTGAACGTATACAGCCGGTCCTCGCCTGCGCCATATTCCTGCTCGATATCGTAGATCGTGACGGATGCGTTCGGGTCGACTTTATAGGTGTAAAGTTCGCCGGAATCGACCCGGTAATATCCATAATAATAATTCTGCGGTGGAATATTCAGCGCCTTGAGCGTTTGCAGATCCTCTTCGAGAGAGGCATTCAGCAGCGTAATATGCTCGGCCGTGATGGAATCCCCGGTCACGCTCTGCAAAACTGCGTTCCGGCGCGTGCTGACCTCCGTGATCTGCGAGGTCTGGAGCGAGTAGGAGAGCGTCAGCACGACGTCCGCCCGCGTCATTGTGACGATCAATGATTGCCGGTCTTCCGATAAATCCTTCGTCCAGATGGTATCTGCGTCCAGATACCGCAGATCGGCGTTTGCAGCGCTGAAATAGTCGATGAACGCGGAATAATAGCGCGGCCACTGGGAAACATCGCCCGGCAGGTCGCTCATTTTGCTGTCCTCGATCTGGAATTTCCGAACGATATCCTCATATTCCGCCGTCATGTCCTGCGCCCAGTGTGCATAGTCCAGCTTTTCGTGGACGCGCGACCAAATCGTATCATCCTGAAGAACAGCCTCCGCAGACTCGCCGCTTGACGGGGCAAGGGAGGCAATCACCTCCAAATACTGCTGGAGCAGATTCATGTCTGCCGGGAACCAGTCTCCCGCTGCCTCCGGCAAGACCCACGCTCCGTCCGCGTTCTGCATGGCAAGCGGGCCGCATTCTCCGGAAATCCAGTCGCTTGGACTGCCGCCCGGGAAGATTTCAAAACCCGTGCAGACCTCTGCACCGTCCTGTGTTTCCAACTCTGCTCTCAGATATGTGTTCATCGCGCCCCCGTTCCATTCCCAGTCTGGGCCGGTGTAGTCATAGTAAAAATCATAATGCAGGTCGCAGATGACGACGGTTTTCCCGTTTTCCTCAAACGAACCATACTCGCGCAGGCTCGGCAGCACGATATCATTGTCGTCACGCGGGTACCGCTGCGCGACCGCCGCGTCAAAGAGCACTGCCTCCCGCCCGGTCAGACCGAACATGGAAGAGGCCGGGGTGGGGAGCGTACTCTGCGGCTCAGTCGTCGGAACCTGTTCCTCCTGCACGGTCGATTGCTCCGGCGAAGCAAGCGTAAAGGAATGAATGTACCAGTTTTCGCCGTCCTTCACCAGCTTCAGAACAGCCTTGCCGGAAAGAGATCCCGCCGTGCTGCCGTACAGCAGCGCAGTATCTCCGTCAGGCTCGATCTCGCCGCTGGTGCAGCGGAAATAGCCGGGGCTGTAGTCGCTGGTGGTGGTATAAAATGCGTCCGTGTCTTCGAGATAGGTGTAGCCGGAAAACGGCGTCTGCATATCCGTCAGGTCGGCAAGGCCGATGCCCGCGAAGCGCTTCAGGACGCCTTCGACCGCAGACGCAGGATACCGGTGGATAGGCAGCGGGAAATCCTCCACGCTGTCGACGCGGAATTCCCATTTGGCGTTCAGCTGGGCAAATTCCTCCTCCGAAATATCCTCCTCGCCGCATTCTCCGAAGTAAGCAAGGAAATTGTTCAGATTCAGATCACGTACATCGTCATAGGTCGAGGTGAAGAAGCCGTTGACCGCGAAATGACCGAGCGTATCATCGGTCGACAGCTCATAGTCGGCAAAGATCGCGTTGACCGCGTCGATCTGTGCCTGCGTCAGCGGCGTCGCGGTTTTCTGCGCTTCCTGCTGCGCGGGTTCCGCTTCCTCCGGCAGCGTGATCTCTCCCGATTTCTGCCGCGTCAGCTCCGTAATCGAGCACCCAGCGGCAGACACGATGAGCAGCAGCGCCAGAATGACACACAGAACGCTTGTGCGCTGTTTTTTCGTCAGGAACAAAATGCGCTCCCTGACCGGCGGCCCGGCGAGGCTCAGAGCCGCCGCTCTGCGCGGGGCCTGCGCCAGAATCGCCCGTGCATAGACAAGGCGCTGCGCGTCCGAAAGCCCGGCGGCGACAGCCTCGTCGCACGCCAGCTCCGCGTCGCGCTTGGAACAAATCGCGGCCAGCCAAATAAACGGGTTCCACCAGTAAGCAATCACCGCCGCCGTCCGGCAGAGTGACCACAGGAAATCCAGATGCCGCAGATGCGTCAGCTCGTGCCGTAAAATCAATTCTGTTTCAGCCGTTTGCAGCACGTCCTCCGTCAGATACACCGCCGGAACCAGCCCGGCCAGACACGGCGATTTGACTGCACTGGAAGTATAAATACGCGTCCTGCCGTGTCTGCCAAGAAAACGCCGGCTCTTGTGAAGCCGAACCGTAAATACCAGCCATGTACCAAATAACCAGAGCCCAAGCAGCGCACTCCCGCTCGCCCAGACGATCTGAAAGATCTGCATCGCTGTCAGCGGCTTTGCGGGCGCTTCCGCGGCCTCCTGTGCCGGGGAGACTGGCTGCTGCACAGGTGTCTGCGGCTGCGTCACAGCCTGCACAGGCTGCTGCGCCGGGAGAGGCTGCACGGGTAGCTCCACGCGCTGCACCGGCGCGGCCGCTTCCTCTGCCGGAAGCACCGGCAGCGAAACCAGCGTCCCCGGCAGACACAGCTTCACCAGCACCACCAGCCAGAGCGCATAGACCATCCGCTTCGGCACGCGGTTTTTGAAACTTGCCCGCACCAGCAGCACAGCCAGAATCAGCGCCGAAAC
>OGXR01002289.1_pt1 | contig 12535 bp, 9 predicted proteins | sample 1576331 | NCBI WGS metagenome assembly OGXR01 (sample SAMEA3541473, study PRJEB24748) | human gut metagenome | biome: human gut; feature: human-associated habitat; material: faeces | place: China | collected 2012 | reverse complement strand
GTGTGGAACTGAATTTTGAAGAGGACTGAAAAAAATGAAAGATACATTAATTCTTGGTATTGAGAGCTCCTGTGATGAAACGGCAGCCTCCGTTGTAAAAAACGGAAGGACTGTCTTATCAAATGTGATTTCTTCACAGATCGAGATCCATAAACTGTATGGAGGTGTTGTACCGGAGATCGCCTCCAGAAATCATATAGAAAGGATCAATCAGGTCATCCAGGAAGCACTGGACGAGGCAAACGTCACTCTGGATGATATTGATGCTATCGGTGTAACCTATGGACCGGGGCTTGTCGGTGCACTTCTTGTAGGTGTGGCAGAAGCCAAGGCTATTGCCTATGCAAGAAACCTGCCGCTGGTAGGCGTGCATCATATAGAAGGCCATGTTTCTGCCAACTATATTGAGCATCCGGATCTGGAACCGCCGTTTCTCTGTGCCATTGTATCCGGTGGACACACCCATCTTGTTATTGTGAAGGATTACGGTCAGTTTGAGATCCTGGGCCGAACCAGAGACGATGCGGCAGGAGAGGCACTCGATAAGGCTGCGCGTACATTGGGACTTGATTATCCGGGCGGTGTAAATCTTGATAAAATTGCAAAGAACGGGAATTCCGACTCATATAAATTTCCAAGACCGCACGTTGACGGTTCTCCGCTTGATTTCAGCTTTTCGGGGCTTAAGACTTCGGTAATTAATCTGATTCATAATGCAGAACAAAAAGGAGAGACTGTCAGTGTGCCCGATGTCGGAGCATCGTTTTTAAAGGCCGTTGTGGATTCTTTGGAAGACAACGTCAGAAAAGCACTTGACTCTACCGGATACGACAAGCTTGTTTTAGCAGGCGGCGTTTCCGCTAATTCTGTTTTGAGAGAACGTATGCTCTCTCTTGCAAAAGAGAAAAACGTCGAAATTTATTTTCCCGAGCTTTCACTATGTGGAGACAATGCGGCAATGGTCGGGGCACAAGGGTATTTTGAGTATGTATCCGGCACTCGCGGCGATATGACACTAAACGCCAGAGCAACGCTTGATATCGACAGTGTTCAATAACTTTTGCCATATCATTAAGCAATATTTGTCATATCATTTCTATTTGTTTATTGTTCATCAAAAATACGATAAATATTGACAACTATTTAACACTTTTTTGCTTGCCAAAATGAAAGTTTTAGACTATAATAATTCATAATGGCGGAGGTTGGGAAAACCCTGAAAATTCGTCTGAATCAGTTAAATATTTCGGCTGTGCCGAATTAGTTAAAAGGAGATAATACTATGGCAGCACTTACAACTAACAAAAGCATTTTGTCATGGATTGACGAAAAAGCAGCTCTTGTTAAGCCCGACGAAATCGTTTGGATTGACGGTAGCGAAGAGCAACTTGAAAAGCTTCGCGAGGAAGCTTGCAAGTCAGGTGAGATGCGTAAATTAAATGAGGATTTACTTCCGGGATGTCTGTATCACAGAACGGCTCCCAACGATGTTGCTCGTGTTGAAGACAGAACTCTTATTTGCTCAAAGAAAGAAGAAGATGCCGGTCCCACAAACCATTGGATGGAGCCCGGCAAAGCTTATGAAATGCTCTATGCTATCGCAAAAGACAGCTATAAGGGCAGAACAATGTATGTAATCCCTTATTCGATGGGTCCCGTAGGTTCACCGCTCGCTAAGGCAGGCATTGAGCTTACCGATTCAATTTATGTTGTTCTTAATATGTCAATTATGACCAGAGTCGGCAAGAAGGTTCTTGACGTTCTCGGTGACAGCAATGACTGGGTTCGCGGACTTCATTGCAAATGCAATGTGGATCCCGAAAAGAGATGGATTTGCCAGTTCCCCGAGGACAATACAATTATTTCCGTTAACTCGGCTTACGGCGGAAACGTTCTTCTCGGCAAAAAGTGCTTTGCACTTCGTATAGCTTCTTACCAGGGCAAGAACGAAGGCTGGCAGGCAGAGCACATGCTTATCCTTGGTATTGAAAATCCGAAGGGCGAAGTTAAATATATCTGTGCGGCTTTCCCGTCGGCTTGCGGCAAGACCAATCTTGCAATGCTTATTCCTCCGGAGGGATATCGTAAAAAAGGCTACAAGGTTTGGACTGTCGGCGACGACATTTCTTGGATTAAGAAGGGCGCGGACGGACGTCTTTATGCAATTAACCCTGAGAACGGTTTCTTTGGTGTTGCACCCGGAACTAATGATAAATCAAACCCGAACGCACTTGCTTCAACAAAGAAAGGCGCAATTTTTACGAACGTAGCATTAAATCTTGACGATAACACCGTTTGGTGGGAAGGTCTTGACAAGAATCCGCCCGTTAATGCAGAAGAATGGACAGGTAAAAAGGTTAACGGCGTAGAGTGGAAGGCCGAGGGCAAAAACCTTGCTCATCCGAACAGCCGTTTTACCGCTCCCGCAAGAAACTGCCCGTGCCTCAGCAAAGAGTTTGACAACCCGAACGGTGTTCCGATTTCCGCATTTGTATTCGGCGGCAGACGTGCTAAGCTCGCTCCGTTGGTATATCAGTCAAGAGACTGGAACCACGGCGTATTTGTAGGTGCCACCATGGCTTCGGAGACAACGGCTGCAGCTGCAGGTGCTGTCGGTGTAATTCGTCGTGATCCTATGGCTATGCTTCCGTTCTGCGGTTACAATATGGCTGATTATTGGCAGCATTGGATTGATATCGGTGCTACTCTTGACCCTGATAAAGCTCCGAAGATATTTAATGTTAACTGGTTCAGAAAAGATGACGAAGGTAACTTTATGTGGCCCGGATTCGGTGATAACCTTCGTGTCCTTGAATGGATCATTAAACGCTGTGAAGGTAAAGTTGATGCTCAGGAAACAGCTATCGGCTATATTCCTTATGCAAAAGACATTAACATTGAAGGCCTTGAAGGTGAAGTTTCACTCGAATCGCTTGAAAAGATTCTTGATGTTGATAAGAATCTTTGGGAAGAGGAAGCAAACGGTATTGAAGAGTTCTTCAAGAAGTTTGGCGACAAGCTTCCCAAGGAGCTTAAAGAGAGTCTCGAAACTCTTAAGGCAAACCTTAAATAAGTTAAAATTTTTCAATCACCGCACAGTTATTGCTGTGCGGTGATTTTTTATGTTCATGTAGATAAAGTGTGTTCTGCTGTGAGTTTTGACTTTTATTTTGCGCGATTATGTGTTATACTTTTGACATAAAAAAGAAAGTTGGTGCGTTATGGCTTCTCCGATAGGCAAAGCGAAAAGCTTAAAATTTAAGAAAGACGGTACTTTCCGCATTATGCAGATAGCCGACACTCAAGATACAAACATCACGTCAAAAAACACTGTGGAATTTATCGGTAAAGCGCTTGACAGCGAAAACCCCGACCTTGTAGTGTTTACGGGTGACCAGATAAAAGGCTACGGCCTCAGTTTTGCCACGGGTAATCGCGACAAAAAGGTTGCCGAAGCAATACGTAATATCGTAACACCGGTTGCCGAAAGAAACATTCCGTTTACATTTGTATTCGGTAATCATGATGATCAGGCTTTCGGTATTTCCAAGGAAAAGCAGATGATAGTATACAAGAGCTTTCCTACCTGTCTTGCAGAACCCGGCGATCCTTCTATCAGCGGATACGGCAACCATTATATAAACATTTTAAGTTCGGACGGCAAAAAAATATTATTTAATATATATCTTATAGATTCACTTTCCGCAAGTCTTGACGGCCATTGCAGTGCGGTTTCCGAGGAGCAGATTGCTTGGTACAAGAGTGCCAGAGATTATTTAAAAGACAAAACAGGGGATTACGTGCCGTCTTTATTGTTCCAGCATATACCGGTACCCGAAATGTGGAACGTGCTGAAAGAAGTTCCGAAATCACATAAGCCGCACGCTGTCGGATATAGGTCTCATTACGGAAAATACTATTGGATGGATGAGAAATATCTTATCCCGGGTAACTGCGATTTCTTGCTTGAAACTCCGGCTACACCCGAGAAAAACAGCGGCGAATTTAATGCGGCGGCGGAAAAGGGCGATGTACTTGCCATGTTTTTCGGTCATGACCATAATAACAGCTTTATTGCACGTTATAAAAATGTTATTCTCGGTTATACACAGGGTTGCGGATTTAATGTTTACGGTCCCGATTTAAACAGAGGCGTGCGTGTAATTGACTTAGACGAAAACAATGTGCGGGAGTTCAAAACACATACGGTAATGTATAAGGACTTTTACACATCAAAGGACTTACATGATAAGCTGAAATATGCTTATTACAAATTTGCTCCGCCGAGCTTTGAATCCGTATTACCGCTTATAAAAAAAGGCGCAATTGCAGGAGGCGTTGCGGCAGTAGCGTTGGGTGCGGCACTCTATATTAAAAATAAAAAATAATATGATGCGTTAAAGAGATTACAATAAAAATAACCCTCGGAGTTGACCGAGGGTTATTTGCTGCCGTTTTATATTACAAATTTACTTTTTGCGGCATACCGTTTTCTTCGCGTGATTTATCTGCGAGATAAACGCACAGATGACCTGCCACCGAATCAAATATTGAGGTGCAGGCGAGAGAGGGTTTACCTCCTCTTAAAAACTCGACGAAATCGGCCGCAAGCTTTTCGTCGCCGCCGCCGTGACCTCCGTAAGCGCCTACCATATCACCGTTTACATTTAGATCAACAACTTCGACCGTTTTTTCATCCGTTTTAGTAGGATGAATTTTAGCCACGGTGAATTTAGATTCTTCAAAATCACCGTAGATTTCGCCTTTTGTGCCTATAATATGTATTCTTCTCATCGGTCCTGCCGAACCGCCGACCATATTATGCGTACCGGTTGCTCCGTTTTTGAAGTTCACGAGCACCGACTGATGGTCCACAACATTGTTGTCGCATTTGTATATACATCTGCCGTAGTTGCTGTCGCCTTTAAGCAGATTTATCCTGTCTTCATCTGTGGGGTTTTCAATTCCCTCAAGCTTATCCCAAATATAAAATGCCCAACGTTTAGGCTGATCAAGGTAGAGCCTTTTTGCTGAATATCGGCATGTGTCAACAAGCGGGCAGTCTACAAGACATTTTGTGCCGGCTTCCTTTGGCGCATTTTCCGGCTTAAATTGGAATTTGCTGCCGAAACTTGATATCATACTCGGCTGTGTATCGGACATCATCCACATCATCAGGTCTATATCGTGGCAGCATTTTGCAAGTAGCATAGATGTGTGGCAAACATCGGAATTAGCCCATTTTCCTCTTACATACGATGTTGACAAGTGATGATAGCTCACGTGCTCGCAGGTTTGTATGTTTATAATGTCGCCGATTTCTCCTGAAGCTACTCTTTCTTTAATTGACAGATAAAACGGCGTATATCTCAATACGTGGCATATCATAACTTTGTTGCCGTTTTCTTTTACACATGACACAAGCTCGCGCATCTCTTTTTCATTTGTTGCAAAGGGCTTTTCGAGAAGCATATCATATCCCTTTTTCAGCAGGGGAATAGATGTTTCAACATGCTGTTCATCCATTGTACCGTTGATTACGGCGTCTGCAAATTTAGGAACTCTGGAGAGCTCAAGTGCCGAGTCAAAGCAGTTCTCTTTCGGGAAACCGAACATTTCCATTGCCTTTTTTTGTCGAATTTTGTCCGGGTCGGCAACGCCGACAATTTTTAATTTGTCCGGATCGGTAAGGGCAAGCTTTGAATATACAAAAGCCCTGTGACCGGCTCCCACAATAACGGCTGTGATAGGCTGATTACGCACGAAACAGACCTCCTTAAATATTTTAAATGGATTATACATCAATCTTTTTGTAAAATAAAGTCATAATGTGAAAAATAAAATTGTTTCTGTGAGAAAAGTATGTTATTATATAAAAAACACAAAGGAGTTGACGACGTGAAGCATTTGCGAAAAACAGTTTCAATATTGGCTTTGTCAGCCGCACTTTTATGTGTACTTTGTTCGGTAGCTTTCGCGGCTTCAAACAATGATTCCGCATTTGCGGTAAGCGAGAGTGGAGCCGCCGGCGATATAATAAATGTTGATGTGTATTTAAGCGGTAAAGATATCGGTTCTGTTTATATTGACCTTGAATATGACAATACTGCTCTGGAATTTGTTTCGGCGAGAACATTTGTTGCGGGTCTAAGGTTTAATTATAATTCATCAACTGTGCTTTCAGGCGGTAACATCGTTAGGTTTACCGGCTCTGTTGACAGTTATGACGCCCTTAATGTAAACGGTGCGGTTATGAGAGTTGAGCTTAAAATATTAAAATCCGATGTGCGCCCGCAAATTAAAATATCCGGTAAGTCATACGGTACCGACGGTGCATCAAGAGGCAGTCTGTCATACAGCGGGTTCATTAATGTTTATAACTATGATAGCGAAACGCTGTTTTGCAAAGATACAGAAACCGCCGGAAACCTATATTCCGCATACAAAAATATTTCCAACTCGGTAAAGATTGTGGATTATAACGGAGTTACGGTAAGGAATGACGGTCCTACAGTCAGGACGGGCGATAAGGTAATAATAAACGATAAAATCACAAAAAATATTAACACGTCAGATTCTTAACACAAAAAAGCACCGCAGATTTTTGAAATCATGTGGTGCTTTTTGTTGAATTTGTATTTATTATTTTACTGCAAGGTCTATAAGCTGAAGTACGGCATTTACATCACCGTCAACCGAAACTCTGCCGGTTGTATAAGCGATAGCGGGTTTAAGCTTACCGTCGAGTATCTTTAAGAGATTGGTAGGTGCTACGGTTACGATAGCTTTGTTGTCATGATAATCGTAAGGCTCAACATTAACCTTGCCGTCTTTTGCTTCTATGTAGAAAATACCTTCCACATTTTTGCCTGTAAGATTTATCTGAATAGCAACGGTTCCGCTAAGTGAAGAAGCATCTGCATCTGCATATTTCGCTTTAACTTTTGATACGATTTGTTCGTAAGTCATAAATATTAACTCCTTTTTAATTTGTTATTATAATTTTATCACTTTGATAAATGGTATGCAAGTTTAATTAATCGTCAAACAGACGTTTTTTATATATATTATTACTAAGATTTTATTCAAAAAATATACAAAATGCTTAATGTGTCGATTATTGACGACAGAAAAGCCGAGTAAACAGACACTTCTATTAATTTATCTTTTGCAATTAAAAAATGATGACAAACGGCTGAAAATAATGTATAATACTTTAATATGAAAATGTATATAAAGTGGAGGAAAATGCCATGGCGATTGTTCGTACCGAAGCATATTTTAATTCTTCGAACGGAATTAACAAAATAAGAACGCTTATTTGGAAAGATGATGAACTCACTCCGCGCGGCGTATTCCAGATAGCGCACGGAATGGCTGAGCACATAGGACGCTACGATGAGTTTGCTAAGTATATTGCTTCTAACGGATTTGTTGTATGCGGAAATGACCATTTAGGCCACGGTAAATCGGTAAACGATGTTTCCGAACTCGGATTTATTGCCGAAAAGAACGGTGATAAGCGGCTTGTAGACGATATGCATATACTTACTAAGATCATGAAAAAGAGATATCCGGATTTACCGTATTTCCTTTTTGGTCACAGCATGGGTTCTTTTTGTGCAAGAGTTTATACAGCCCATTTCGGCGATGAGCTGAACGGAGCTGTTTTTTGCGGAACGGGGGAGCTTCCGGCAGTTGCCGCCGCTTTACAGGAACCGATAAACAAACTTTGTGAAAAGCTCGGTCCACACACTAAATATGAAATCATGGGCAGTGCTATGAATGCATTTTTTAATGTGATGGTTCCCGATAAAACTTCGCCGTTATCATGGATCAGCGCAAATGCAGATAATATTGAAGCATATAAGGATGACCCGCTTTGCGGATTTACATTCACACTCGGCGGTTACAGAGACCTTTTTGCGATTGCCAATGACGCATCACGCAAGGAGTGGGCGTCTGAGGTTCCTCTTGATCTTCCGATTTTAATTATTTCCGGCGCGCTTGATCCTGTGGGCCTTAACGGCAAGGGCGTTATGGCTGTTTCGGATAATTTGGTTTTAGCCGGAAAAGAGCCTACGGTGGTTCTGTACCCTGGCGACAGGCATGAAATACTTATGGAAAGCGATAAGGACGTTGTGTACCATGACGTTTTAGCTTGGCTCGATTCACAATATGTTGCCGAATGAGGTTGTTTAATTGTCAGAAAAGTATAATGTTTCAAAAGAAGAAAAAATAAGACAGGCAGAGTTTGCGGATAAAGTTAAGACAGTCTTGGCGGCTGAGTTTTACGAGTGCTCTCCTAAAGCATTTATTCATACATACGGTTGCCAAGGAAATGTTTCCGACAGCGAACGCATAATGGGTATGCTTAAAGAGATGGGCTATGTGTTTACAAATGATGCGTCAAAGGCCGATTTAATCCTTTATAATACCTGTGCCGTGCGCGAACACGCCGAGGACAGAGTTTTCGGAAACGTCGGAGCCGTGAAAAAATATAAAAAGGACAATCCGCATCTTATTATAGCCCTTTGCGGTTGTATGATGCAGCAAGAGCATATCAGAAATAAAATATACAGCAGCTATCCGTTTGTCGATCTTGTATTCGGCACACACGCGGTTACATCGCTCCCTGAATTGCTTTACAGGACACTTTCGGGAAACAAACGCGTTTTCTATGCTCCGGATAGTCACGGTGAAATTGCGGAGGACATACCGATTTACCGTGACAGAGGGATTAAAGCTTGGTTACCTATAATGTATGGCTGCGATAATTTTTGCACATACTGCATAGTGCCGTATGTTCGCGGCCGAGAGAGAAGCAGAGAACCTCAGGCAGTTCTGAACGAAGCAGAGGATATCATCGCAAATGGATATAAAGATATAACGCTTTTAGGGCAGAATGTTAACTCGTACGGAAAAAACAATGTTTCCGATATGAATTTTGCGGGACTTCTCCGTGAAGTAGCTAACCTTGACGGCGATTTTTGGGTAAGGTTTATGACTTCACACCCAAAGGATTGTACTAAAGAGCTAATAGATGTAATGGCGGAGAACGATAAGATTGCCAAGCATTTGCACTTGCCTTTCCAATCGGGAAACGATCGCGTTTTAAAAGCGATGAACAGGCATTATGACCGTAAAAAATATCTTGAACTGATAAATTATGCAAAAGAAAAGATTCCTGATTTATCGCTTACAAGCGATGTTATTGTCGGATTTCCGGGCGAAACTTACGAGGAATTCAAAGACACGTTGTCGCTTATAAAAGAAGTGGAATTTACATCACTTTTTACGTTCATTTATTCTCCGCGTGAGGGTACAAAAGCGGCGTCGATGGAAGACCCTGTAACAAAAGATGAAAAATCAAGATGGTTTAAGGAACTTTGTGACCTACAGGAGTCAATTGCGTCAAAAAGAACCGCTAAGATGAAAGACAATGTATATAAGGTCCTTGTCGAATCCGAAGCTAAAAATCATCCCGGTATGCTTTCGGGCAGGACCGAAGGAAATATTATTATCGAATTTTCCGGTGACAGCAGTTTGATAGGGTCATTCAGAAATGTTAAAGTTACCGAACCGCTTAATTGGATATTAAAGGGCGAATTGCAACAGTAAATTATCCCGTGAGGGTTATTTAAAAACATCTTTTAAAGGAGTTAAAAATGGAACTTGAGAAAATGGCAAGGCAGCTCGGCGCTGCTATTCAGCAGGACGAGGCTTATCTTAATTTTGAAAAAGCAAGACTTGCAAATGAGGCTGACGAGGAGCTCAACGACCTTATGGGCAAAATAAGACTTATACAGATGTCTTATCAGGTTGAGGCTGCCAAGGATGAGCCCGATGAGGATAAAATGAATGGTTTTAACCAGGAATTTCAGGGTGTTTATTCTCAGATAATGGCTAACAAGAATATGCAGGAATACGAAAAAGCGAGACAGGCTGTTGACGATATGATGAATTATATTACCGGTATTCTCGGCCTTTGCGTAAACGGTGAGGATCCCGAGACCTGCGATCCGAGAGCTCATCAGCATGATTGCGGCGGCGAATGCTCTTCGTGCAGCGGCTGCAATCATTGATAAATTTGATTTTACCGAGGTAAAAAAATGGCTGAATTATCACCTATGATGAAACAATATTTTGAAATAAAAAAGGATTACGGCGATACTATCCTTATGTTTCGTCTCGGCGATTTTTATGAAATGTTTTTTGATGATGCCAAAACGGCGTCCAAAGAACTTGACCTTGTTTTAACGGGTCGTGACTGTGGCCAGGAGGAACGCGCGCCCATGTGCGGCGTTCCTTTTCACAGTGCTGACGGGTATATTGCTAAGCTTGTCAGTAAGGGGTACAAGGTTGCTGTATGTGAACAGCTTGAGGACCCTAAAACGGCTAAAGGTATAGTAAAACGAGATGTAATACGTGTTATTACTGCAGGTACCGTTATCGAAAGCAGTATGCTCGATGAAACAAAAAACAACTATCTTTGCTCTTGCTGTCTTTTGTTTGACGGCTTAGGGCTTTGTTTTGTTGATGTTTCAACAGGCGAACTGTATTTAACTGAGTTTTCCGAAAATTATGATGAAAAAGCGGTAGATGAACTCGCGAGGTTTATGCCGAGCGAGATACTTATGAATAAAGAAACCTCAACTCTTAAAAGATTTTGTACCTTTGTCAGCAAAAAGACGGAGGCCACCGCCGAAACATTATCATCATCCGAATTCGACTTTGAAAAATGTAAAAATATCGTTCTTTCCCATTTTGAGAAGAGCAGTCTGGATTCACTTGATCTTGAAAATAAGAAAAGTGCCGTTTGCGCTTTGGGCGCTGCACTTTCATACTTATATAACGCTCAGAGAAATGACCTCAATAACATAAAAAGTATAAATTTCTACTCCGATTCGAGGTTTATGAAAATCGGTCTTTCCACAAGACGCAACCTTGAAATCACCGAAACTATGCGTGACCGCGAGAAAAAGGGGTCTCTTCTGTGGGTATTGGATAAAACTAAAACAGCTATGGGTAAAAGGCTTATTCGCAATTGGACGGAATGTCCGTTGTATGACTGTGCCGCAATAATAAGGCGGCAAAATGCGGTCGATGAGCTTTACGGAAACACGCCGTTACGTGAAGAACTTATGTCACTTATGGGCGGAATATATGATATGGAAAGGCTTATGACCCGTGTTCTTTATAATACGGCAAATGCGAAGGAACTTTTGTCGCTGAAGTCTACGCTGTCTCCGTTGCCGAGAATAAAAGAGATGCTCTCCGGCTGTACATCTTCTATGCTGAAATCTGTCTATGATAATATTGACCTTCTCGAAGACGTTTATAATCTTGTCAATGACGCGATAAGTGAGGACGCACCGTTTTCCGTAAGAGAGGGCGGTATGATTAAGGATAATTTCAATGCCGAGCTTGACGAGCTTCGCGATATAGTAAACGGCGGAAAGACTTATCTTGCCGAGCTTGAAAAAAATGAGCAGGAAAAAACCGGCATTAAGAAGCTTAAAATCGGATACAACCGGGTGTTCGGTTATTTTTATGAAGTACCTAATGCTTTCAAAGAGCTTGTTCCCGATGAATACATAAGAAAGCAAACTCTGACAAATTGTGAAAGATACATATCGGAGGAACTAAAAGCACTTGAAACCAAAGTCCTCGGAGCTCAGGAACGAATAGTCAGCCTTGAATATGAAGTATTCAGCTCTGTGCGTAAAAAAATCGGTGAGCAGTATGAGCGCACTCAGCGCACTTCAAAGGCAATAGCGACCCTTGATGCGCTTTGCAGTCTCGCTTTTGTTGCTGTTTCAAATAATTATTCTCGCCCCACAGTCAATGCAGGAGATCGTATAAGCATAGTTAACGGAAGACATCCTGTCATAGAAAAAATGCTCGGTGGTGCGCCATTTGTACCGAATGATACGTCTCTTGATTGTACAGATAATCGAACGCTCATAATAACCGGACCGAATATGGCAGGTAAGTCTACCTATATGCGTCAGGTTGCCATAATTGTTCTTATGTCTCAAATGGGAAGCTTTGTTCCTGCCGAGAGTGCCCGTATCGGATTGGTTGATAAGATATTTACCCGCGTGGGCGCCAGTGATAACATTTCGGTGGGCGAGTCTACATTTATGGTAGAGATGAACGAAGCGGCAGATATTTTGAATAATGTTTCTTCGAGAAGTCTTGTGCTGTTCGATGAATTGGGGCGCGGTACTTCTACGTATGACGGTATTTCGATAGCGTGGGCAATTGTGGAGTATATCCATGAACATCCCAAGGCGAAAGCGCGTACACTCTTTGCCACGCATTATCATGAGCTGAATGAAATGGAGAAATCTTTCAAGCGGATCAAGAATTACAATGTATCGGTGAAAGAGGTCGATAATAAGGTGATTTTTCTCCGCAAACTCGAACGTGGGGGTAGCGAGCACTCTTTCGGTATTCATGTGGCCAAGATGGCGGGTATGCCGAAAAGCATTGTAAGGCGTGCCAACGAAATTCTGAAACAGCTTGAATC
>OGXR01002283.1_pt1 | contig 12548 bp, 10 predicted proteins | sample 1576331 | NCBI WGS metagenome assembly OGXR01 (sample SAMEA3541473, study PRJEB24748) | human gut metagenome | biome: human gut; feature: human-associated habitat; material: faeces | place: China | collected 2012 | reverse complement strand
ATAGATCCCAAGGCGCAGACTCCTGCCGTAAAATACAATGACGGCAAGGACTATGTACCGACAAATGGCTGGACCGTTTTCAGCCATCAGTTTTCTTCGATAGCCGGTGCAGGCCCCGTAACCGGCGCTATACAGGCGGCGGCTTTCGGCTGGCTTCCGGTACTCCTTTGGGTGTTGCTCGGCGGCGTATTTTTCGGAGCGGTCACGGACTTCGGCGCTCTTTACGCCTCGGTTAAAAATGACGGTAAATCCATGGGCGTGCTTATTGAAAAATACATAGGCAAAACAGGGCGTAAGCTTTTCCTTTTGTTCTGCTGGCTGTTTACTCTGCTTGTAATAGCGGCATTTGCCGATATGGTTGCAGGAACATTTAATGCATATACCGTAAAGGACGGCGTTTCGGTACTTTCCGATGCCGCAAATACAAACGGCTGTGCAGGCACCATTTCAATAATGTTTATGGTATTTGCCGTAATATTCGGACTTATCCAAAAGAAATTCAATCTCTCCGGCTGGAAGGAAGCCGTTGTCGGTCTTCTTTGTGTGGTGGCTTCCTTTGCTATCGGTATGCATTTTCCGCTCATTCTCTCAAAGGACGCATGGAGCTATATTACATTTGTTTATATCTTCTTCGCGGCGGTGCTTCCCATGTGGCTCTTAAAGCAGCCGCGTGATTATATGACCACATTTATGTTTATCGGTATGATAGCCGGTGCGGTTATAGGATTGCTTGTTGCTCACCCAACAATGAATCTTCCCGTATTTACGGGCTTTACAAACGAAAAGCTCGGCACACTGTTCCCGATACTCTTCGTAACGGTTGCGTGCGGTGCTGTTTCGGGCTTCCACAGCCTTGTATCCTCCGGAACCTCATCAAAGACCATTGAAAACGAAAAAGATATGACAAAGGTCGGCTACGGCGCAATGGTACTTGAGAGCCTGCTCGCGGTGCTTGCTCTTTGCGTAGCAGGCGCGGCGGCTTCTCAGGACGGCACACCGGCTTCGGGCACTCCTTTCCAGATATTCAGCCGCGGCGTTGCCGGCTTCTTTGAAATGTTTGGTATTCCCGTACACTTCGCTACGGTATTTATGACAATGTGCGTTTCGGCACTTGCGCTTACAAGCCTTGACGCCGTTGCGCGTATAGGCAGAATGAGCTTCCAGGAGCTGTTTGCGGTTGACGATATGAAAAACGCGAAGCCTTGGCGCAAGGTTCTCTGCAATCCGTATTTCTCAACAATTATTACGCTTCTTTTCGGCTTTGTACTCACAAAAATCGGATATGCAAACATCTGGCCGCTGTTCGGTTCGGCAAACCAGCTTTTGAGCGCTCTCGTACTTATAACCCTCTGCGTATTTATGAAGGTTACGGGCAGAAGCAACAAGATGCTCTTCCCGCCGATGATAATAATGCTTTGCGTTACGTTTACGGCACTCGTTCAGCGCCTTATAGCTATGGTAAAGGCTATAAGCACAGCCGCAGCGGTTACGATTCCCGCAGGCGAGACCACTTGGGGCAAGGTGTTCTTAAACAACGGACTTCAGCTTGTCATAGCTGTTTTGCTTATAGTGCTCGGTCTTACAATAGTTATCAACTCTATGAAGAGCTATGTTAAGAGCAAAAAGAGCAGCGAGAAAAAAGAAGAAAAAGTAAACGGCTAATCAATACCGTTAAAACGGACAGGGGACTGTAAAAACGATGTTTTACAGCCCCTTGTTTTTTTGTTATATTATTTGATTTTAACGAGAGCTTTTATGCTCCTATAACACCCGAAGAGGGACAGCTGAAAATACCGACCGTTTTGCCGTTAAGCTTATATGAAGAGGTTGCGAGATTTTCCTTTGACCACAGCTTTTCGTACAGCTCATAGAGCTCCTGCGGCGAAAGATTTTCGAGCGACGGTATTTTTTGTCCGTTTTCGGCGAGTATTTTGTTCTTTGCTTCTTCCGAAGAAGCCATGGCGGCTATATCATTTATCGCAAGAGATTTGTTGTAAAGTCCCCAATCGGAGTCTTTGTAAGAGGTAGTTTTGTAATTCCACAGCGTGTAGCTTATAAGAGCGCTGTCCATAAGCGAAACGGCGTCACCGCAGAATACTGTCGGGTTAAATTCACCCATATAGACCGCAACCTTGTATTGGCGTCTTGCCTTTTTCATAGAACGGATAAGCTGTTTTGTCGTCTTTTTCTCCTTATCGTAGGAGTGAAGCTGATACATCATATTCGACCAGCCCATCTCGGAGGGGGCGGGGAGCTTATCCATTCGCCAAAGCGCCTCTACGGTTATTATGTGGTCACGGTCTGCGGAGCGTATGGCTTTTATCATTCTGTCGTATACCGCTTTTCTGAGCGTCACGTCCTGCCACGGGTCAGCGGCGTTTTCGGGCAGAACCCCGTGTTCGGTGTCCGCGTTGTTGAGCGGCTCGTTCATAACGTCGTATGCTGCAACGCAGGTGCGGTCTTTATACCGTGTCGCTATTTTTATCCAGAGATTTTCCATTATGACCTGATAATTCTTATCACTATACAAGAGATTTCTCCCGGTCTTACCCGACGAATGGTCGCCGTTTTGACCGCCGGGGCAGCCGTGCATGTCAAATATCAGATACAGGTTGTATTTTTCCGCCATTTCACAGGCAAAATCAAGCTTTACAAATCCCGGATTTTCGTCATCGTTCTCGGTTATGTATGTGCCGTTTTCGTCCGACATAAAGTTTCTGTACCAGAAGGGTATTCTGATGCAGTTAAATCCGAGAGCTTTAACATTTTCAAAATCCTCTTCGGTGATGTAATTGTCACGGTAGCTTTTAAAAAGCTCTGCGGTTTTTTCTTCCCCGAAAAGAAGCGTGAATTTATTTAAGGTGTCAAGTTCCGCCCAGCCGTCGTCCGTTCCGCCCTTTACGGTAAGACTCCTGTCGAGGCTCATAACGGGGCACATCCAGGTCTCCTGCAAGAGCCAACCTCCGAAGTTGACGCCGCGAAGCTGTATGCCGTTGTCGCCGCCGTCTGTGAGGTAGCCGTCCTCGCTGACTCGCAAGAGCTTGGAGTTGTCGATTTCACGCCGTATTTTCGGCTTCTGACCGCAGGACGAAAGACAAAACAGCAAAGCCGCAGACAGTATAACGCAAACTAACCTTTTCATAACACCGCTCCTATTGTTAATTGTTTTTATCATTCGATTGACGAGTAATCTATTTTTCTGCTTTTGAAATAGTATTCCCTGTCGTGCTCGCCGACATCACGCATTACGCGGCACGGATTTCCGACGGCGACCACAGATGACGGAATGTCCTTTGTAACAACGCTGCCCGCGCCTATGACGGTGTTATCGCCTATCGTAACGCCGGGCAGAATAAGCGAGCCTGCGCCTATCCAGCAGTTCTTGCCTATATGAATCGGCATATTGTATTGGTATTCCTTTGCTCTGAGCGTGGGATCTATCGGGTGACCGGCGGTTGCCACGGTAACGTGAGGGCCGAACATTGTGTTGTCGCCGACGTATATGTGAGTATCGTCAACAAGCGTCAAGCCGAAATTGGCATAGATATGATTGCCGAAGTGTACATGCTCTCCGCCGAAGTTTGAGTGAAAAGGAGGTTCTATGTAGCAGTCATCGCCTATTTCCGCAAACATCTCCCTGAGCATTTCCTCGCGCTTTTTAAGCTCGGTCGGCCGAGTCATATTAAAGTCGTAAAGCCTGTCGAGACGCTTTAATTGATGCCGCATTATCTCTTCATCGCCGGGTAAATACAATTCACCGGTGTGCATTTTGTCTTTCATAGAGCTCATTTAAATTCCTCTTTCTCTCTTTTATTGACATAAATTATAATTGATATTATCATAAGTATATCATTTTTGTATATAGCTTTCCACTATAAAGTTTAACGGAGGAATTACAATGGATTACAGAAAATTCGGAGATACCGTGGTTGCGAGATTTGACCGCGGAGAGGAATTTACAAGCTCGCTGCAAGAGCTCTGTGAAAAGGAAAATATTAAGCTGGCGTCCGTTTCGGCGATAGGCGCATTAAATGCGTTTACCGCAGGAGTATATATGGTGGACGAGAAAAGATATGTGAAAAACGAATTTAAAGGCTGCTTCGAGATCGTTTCGCTCACGGGAACCGTAAACACCAAGGGCGGCAAGTATTACAGCCATCTGCACATAAGCGCCGGAGACGAGAGCGGCCGTGTTTTCGGCGGACATCTTAATGAGGCACATATCAGCGCGACCGCCGAGGTTGTAATAAGGATGATAAACGGTGAGGTTGACAGGTTTTATGACGATGCTACGGGCCTTAATCTGTTTAAATTTTAAGCCGACTCAAATCAGAATATGCGTCGTGCGCTCTTTGGGGCGTTCGGCGCTTTTTAAATTTCTGTTGACAAACGGATAATATGTGTTATACTAAATTAGTTCAATTTAGAACTAATTGAGGTGATGTGATGACCCCGATAGAATTTCTGTCGGACTCGGCAAAACTGTATCAGGATACGGTCTTGCCCGTCTGCAAAAAATACGGGCTTACGTATATGGAATTCGGTGTATTGATGTTTCTTTACAACAATCCGCAATATAATACTGCGGCACAGATAGTTTCGATGCGGCACATACCTAAGTCGCACGTTTCAATCTCTGTAAAATCGCTTATGGAAAAGGGGCTGCTGCACGGCGAAAAGTGCAAGGACAAGCGTGCTGTGAGACTGTCGGTGACGGAATTTGCCGAGGAGATAGCAAGAAGCGGAAAATCGGCTCAAAAAAACTTTGTTGATACGCTTTACGGCGGGTTTTCCGAGGCTGAGCGCAGCGCATTTTCCGCGTTGCTTGATAAAATGGAAACAAATGTTGCGGAACATTTTGATTTGAAACGGAGTTGACACAATGGATAAGGACAAAGAATTTCTCGGAACGGAAAAAATAGGCAAGCTGCTGTTTCGCCTTGCCGTGCCTACCGTAATTGCGCAAATTGTAAATATGCTTTACAATATTGTTGATCGCATATATATAGGGCATATCCCCGGTGAGGGCAGCGCGGCTCTGACGGGAGTGGGCGTATGTATGCCTATAATTATGATAATTTCGGCATTTGCGGCGCTTGTAAGCGCCGGCGGCGCACCGAGAGCCTCGATAAGTCTCGGCAAGGGCGATAAGGACGGCGCAGAAAAAATACTCGGAGGCTGTTTCTTGCTTCAGCTTATATTATCGGTCGTGCTGACTGCCGTTTTGCTTATATGGGACAGAAAGCTTCTGCTGATGTTCGGCGCGAGCGAAAATACAATAGATTACGCTACGGCTTATATGGATATTTATGCCGTCGGAACGATTTTTGTTCAGCTTACATTGGGCTTAAACGCGTTTATAACGGCTCAGGGTTTTGCAAAAACAGGTATGCTCACCACTATAATAGGCGCGGCGGCAAATATAGTGCTTGACCCGCTGTTTATATTTGTTTTCAATATGGGAGTGCGCGGAGCAGCTGTTGCCACGGTAATTTCTCAGGGCGTATCGTGCGTTTGGGCGGTGTGCTTTTTGCTGTCGAAAAAGACCGGACTTAAAATTCGGCTCAAAAATATGCGCCTGTCGCTTAAAATCATAATGCCGTGTATTGCCTTGGGACTTGCGACATTTATTATGCAGGCGAGCGAGAGCGTAATTTCCGTGTGCTTCAATTCTTCTCTTTTAAAATACGGCGGCGATATAGCGGTCGGCGCCATGACAATACTAACAAGCGTAATGCAGTTTGCAATGCTTCCCTTACAGGGCATAGGGCAGGGTGCCCAGCCTATAATGAGCTACAATTACGGCGCGCGAAATCCCGACCGTGTTAAAAAGACCTACCGTCTTTTGCTTATTGTCAATATGATTTACGCCGTTATTTTATGGGCGGCGGTCATCATATTTCCCAAGGCATTTGCCGGAATTTTCAGTTCCGATTCGGAGCTTGTCGGGTTTGCAGCAAAGGCACTCAGAATTTACTTAGGAGGGATGTTCCTTATGGGCGCGCAGATAGCCTGCCAGATGGCGTTTGTGTCAATAGGCAATGCTCCGTGCTCTATAATAGTAGCCGTTGTGCGCAAATTCGTTTTGCTGATACCGCTCATCTATATAATGCCGCATATAATATCCGATAAGGCCATTGGTGTTTATACCGCAGAGCCGATAGCCGATGTTTTGGCCGTAACCTTTACGCTCATACTGTTTGCGTTCAAATTCAGAAGCGCAATGAAAAAGCTTGAAAAGCCCAAAGCAGCCGAAAAATGACATTGAAAAAAGACACGATGAAAATCGTGTCTTTTTGTTTAACGCATTTGTTTTACGGGGTCGTTAAATCGGAATTGTGCCGACTGAAATATACGCCTGGTTACTCCGAAACATCATTCTCCGGTCAGCAGCATTCTGTCATTGTCAAGCTCTTTTCCCGACTTTTGACGGTAGAGTCCCAAAAGGTCCTGAACGGACATATTGTTTCTTTCGTCACCCTTTAGGTCAAGCACCGATTTGCCGCATTCAAGCATAATTGTGCGTGTGCCGAGCTTGAGTGCGGATTTTATATTATGCGTAATCATCATGGTTGTGATGCTGTTTTCCGCCACAATCCGCTGCGTGATGTCAAGCACCTTTTCGGCTGTGAGAGGGTCGAGCGCCGCGGTATGCTCGTCAAGCAAGAGAAGCTTCGGCGTTACAAGCGTGCTCATCATAAGCGTTACAGCCTGCCTCTGACCGCCCGAAAGCTGACCCATTTTTGTCTTTAGTCTGTCCTCAAGGCCCATATTGAGTTTTAGGAGCTTTTCTCTGAAGAATTCAACGTCTCTTTTTTTGAGCGCAGGTGAAAATAGGTGTCTTGTCGCTTTTGAATAGACAAGCGCGAGATTTTCTTCAATCGTAAGGTCGGGAGCCGTGCCGCGCATCGGGTCCTGAAAAAGCCTCCCTATGTCTTTGGCTCTGATGTACTCTTTTTGGTAAGTTATGTTTTTTCCGTCGAGGACTATTTTACCGCCGTCACACAAAAACTCGCCCGCAATCGCGTTAAACAGCGTGGATTTGCCTGCACCGTTAGAGCCTATTACGGTGACGAATTCGCCCTTATCAAGCGATAATGAAATCCCGTCAAGAGCCTTATGCTCGTTTGGCGTTCCCCTTTAAAAATGTTTTGGAGAGATTTTTAATTTCAAGCATTTTTCATACCCTCCCTTTTCATTTTTCTGTCGGAGATCGCATTTTTAATGGCGGGCACCGACAGCGTTACGGCAACTATAACCGCCGACAGCAGCTTTAGCGCGTTTGCCGAAAATACATTTGTCTCAAGCGCAAAGGCGACTATCATTCTGTAAATTACGGAACCGACGACTGCCGAAACAAGCCCTACTGAAAGCGAGCGTTTGCCGAATATGACTTCGCCTATTATTACCGAGGCGAGACCTATAACTATCATACCGCTGCCGGAGTTTACGTCGGCAAAGCCCTGTGTTTGAGCTATCACGGCACCCGAAAGTGCAACGAGCGCGTTTGATATTGCAAGTGCGGTTACGGTGGTTATGTCGGTATTTATCGAGGAGGCTCTTACCATATCCTTGTTGCCTCCTGTGGCTCTTATACATAAGCCGAGAACGGTTTTAAAGAACATAATCAGCAGTGCTACGCATATCGCGCAGATTACCGCCGCCAAAATCATTTTAGGCAGATCCCCCGAGCTGTTTTCGCCGAACAGCGACGCGAAACCGTCATAAAATCTCTTTTTGCCTATCAAAGATACATTGGGAGCACCCATAACAGTTATATTGACTGTGTAAAGACTGCTCATGGTGAGTATTCCGGCAAGTATCGGGTGAATTTTTGCTTTTGTTTGTAAAAATCCCGTGACAATTCCTGCGGCAAAGCCGGCGAATACGGCCGCCGTAAGACCCAAAAACGGATGACCGGAGGCGCAGAGCACCGCGGAGACGGCAATGCCGAAGGTGAAGCTTCCGTCAACGGTGAGGTCGGGAATGTTCAGTATGCGGAATGAAATGTAGACGCCGAGTGCCAAAAGAGCGTATTGAAAGCCGAGCAACACCGCGCCCGAAACAACAGAAAGCATAAGCTTTCCTCCTAACAAAAATTTAAAGGGGCTGCAAAATACTCGGAAAGCGACAATCAAAGCGGCGTGTTAAAGCTCTGCCGCCGAGATGCTTTTCGAAAATTTTCCCAACCCCTGAAAGACTCAAATTATGCGCCGATGAACTGATAGTTGTCACCGGTAGGTGTTTTAATACCGAGTGTGCTTGCGGTCTTGCTGTTTATGACATACTGATAATCCGTGAGCGCAACTGCGGGAACCTCCGATACGGGAGTACCTTTTAAGATTTTATCAGCCATATCGGCAGCTTTTTCGCCGAGCTGTGTGTTGCTTACGCTGACGCTTGCAAGCGCGCCTTTCTGAACCATTACGGGGTCGCTGCCGTATACGGGAATCTTTTTGGCTGTTGCCGCCTCTACTACCTGCTCCATGGCAGCCTGTACGGTGGAATCTATGGGAATGTAAAGAGCATCACACTTTGCGGCGAGCGAGGTTGCGGCCGACTGTACCTCTGAGGAATTTGTAACGGTTACCTCTTCGTAGGCATAGCCGCTCTGTGAGAGGTAATCCTTAGCCTTAGCGGCGGTTTTTACGGCGTTATCTTCGCCCGAGCAGTAGAGTATGCCTATTTTTTTGACATCGGGAGTAAGCTCCTTTGCAAGGCCGAATATTTGGTCAACCGGAACTATGTTTGAGGTGCCCGTGGCATTTTTATCGGGCTTTTCCATGCTTGTCATAATGCCGGAGCCGACGGGATTTGTAACGGAAATAAATACGACGGGAGTTTTAAGGCCTTGATTTACGACTGACATTGTGGCGGGCGTAACTATCGGAACTATAAGGTCGTAGTCGCCGTTTTTAAGCCCCTGGCTTATGGTGTTGAGCGCGGACTGATCGCCCTGTGCATTTTTGATGTCAAATATCATCTGCGCTTCATCGTAGCCGAGTGTTCTCATCTCCTGAATAAAAGACTCGCGCATCTCTGTGAAGGCACCGTTGTCTGCGAGCTGAACTATTGCGACCTTGTATTTCTTACCGGTGTTGTTTGTGCCGGGGTCGGAGTTCGTGGTGCTGTTTGTTTTGTCTGTGCTCTGACATGATGCAAATGTGAGCACCATGAGCATAAGTGACAGCATAACTGCAAAAAACTTTTTCATTTTAAAATCCTCCTGAAATCTTCTGTATAATAAAAAAGCTGCCCTTGTAAAAATACAAGGACAGGAAATCACCTGCGATACCACCTTGATTAGCGTAAAACGCTCACTCTGACGGAATACTGACATATTCCTCTTTCTGTAACGTGAAAGTTCCGTCGCAACTTTTCATTGCGCCCTCAGCGGACCATTTGTCTGCACCGTAACAACCGGACTCACACCGCCTCCGGCTCGCTAAATGTTCGTTTTGCAGTTTTACTTCCGTTTCATCGGTTTAAGTCATTAAAACACACTTTAATTTTTTTGTCAAGGGTTTATTTTTGATTTTTTTATGATACAATAACATCGGTACAGTTGCTTTGCGCGGTACCGATATTTTCCCAAGGGGCGTGTTACACAATGGTAAGGCATATTATTTTTTGGACATTTTCCGACAATGTCAATGATTCAAACCGTAAAGAGGTACTGAAAATGATGTCTGACTCGGCTAAGAATCTCGTCGGAAAGATTCCGGGACTCATAAAAGCGGAAATCGGTGAAAACTTTGCCGACAGTGACTGCGATTTTGTATTTTATGCGGAATTTGAGCGTATGGAGAATATTCCGGCATTTCAGGTGCATCCGCTGCATGTTGCCCATAAGGAGCGTTCGGCGCCGTATGTAAAAACACGCTTTGTCGCAGACTTCGTTTCGGAGTAATCAAAACATTATTTAATATCGTTGAGCGTCTCGTAAGCTAAGTCCGGCAGGTCTGTAAAGACTGCGTCCGCACCGTTTTTTTCGAGGCGCTTCATTATTTTCGGGTCGTTTATGGTCCAGTACTGAACGGCTATACCGTAGCTGTGGGCGTAATTTATAAGCCTTGTAGTACCGAGGTTGAAGAAGTAATCCTTATACGGAATGTGCAGATATTTAAACTTGAAATGACCCTGCTTATACGGAATGTGAAAGAAACTCTGAAAATAGAATCTGACCACCTCGTGTATTGTGGCCGAACGTGTTATGTCGGGATATTTTTCGTCAAGATACCGAATATTGCTCTTGTGAAATGAGGCTACGGCCGTGCGTGAGAGCATATTATACTTTACCAAAAGGCGGTGAAGCTCATCTGCGGTGCGGTAACCGATGTCACCGTCGTTTTTAATATCAACGGTAAAGGTGTAATCCCCGTACGGAGCAAGAAAATCAAATACGTCGCTGAGCCTTATAATGCGGAGTGAGTCCGGAATTTTGTCGCCTCGCAGCCCCTCGTAAGGTATAGAACCGTCGGGAAGAACAAACTTTTCGCCCATATTAAGCTTTCGCAGCTCCTCAAAGCTCAGGTCGCACGGCAATACGCCGGGCTTGCCGAAATATTCCTCCGAATCGCTTGTGCGGTCAAGCGTGTCGTCATGCAGGACTATTATTTGGCCGTCCTTTGTGAGGTGCAGGTCAAATTCAAAGCCTTCAAGTTCGAATTTATCCCTGTTCTTAATCATATTCTGAAAGGCGAGCAGAGTATTTTCCGGAGCGAGCCCTGCCCCGGAGCGATGAGCCAAAACTCCCGTCTTGCCATATGGCAGTATAGCCGGATTGTCGCTCTTAATGTTCTTCTTGGGCTTGTCGGGCGTTTCCCCTCTGAATATGATACATACTAAAAATACAACCGCTGCTATAATAAACAGCACCGTAAAAAATGTTTTCATTTTGCCCTCCCGCTTACCGCGCATATAATGTGCATAATTAACAATATATATTGTATTATAAATCGATTTATATAATAAGTCAATAAACAAAGACGAAAAGAAAGACGGACATAAAACACAAGCTTTATATCCGTCTTTTAAATTTATTTATGAGGCACCGTTATATCAGTCGTCCTTGCCGCAGCAGTATTTGTACTTTTTACCGCTTCCGCATGGGCACGGGTCGTTTCTGCCGGGCTTTTTGGCTTTTCTGACCGGCTGCTTCTTTTCACTGCCGTCGGTAGCTCCGCTTGTGGAGGTAATCTTGCCCTGCTGCTCACGCTTTGTGTCCGCTTCGGTACGGATTACAACCGTAAGAATGCCGGTGACCGTACCCTCGCGAATGGCATCGGTCATTTCCTCAAACATATCGTAGCTCTCCATACGGAATGCTACTATCGGGTTCTGCTGACCGTAGGAGCGAAGGTAAATACCGCGCTTTAATTCCTCCATCGCGTCGAGGTGATCCATCCAGTGGCGGTCTACGTTCTGAAGAAGTATTTTTCTCTCGAGCAGGCTCATAATCTCCGCTCCGTACTTCTGCTTGCGGTCGTTGTAAAGCTTTTCGGCTTTTGAGAGGAAGTATTTAAAATAATCGTCGGGGGTCTTGAGCTCGTCGAGCGAATCGGAGCCTATAATCCAGCCGAGCTTTGTCTTCATACCGGCGAGGTTCCACTCGTTTTCGGGAAGTGACGACGGGCAGTAGAACTGAACCATACTGTCAAAGTAGTCGTTTATCATCTTCTGAATCGTTTCGTGAAGATCGGCTCCGTCGAGCACCTGATTGCGTTCGCTGTAAATCTTTTTACGCTGCTCGTTCATAACGTCGTCGAATTCGAGGACGTTGCGGCGCGTTGCAAAGTTGTTGGCCTCTACCTTTTTCTGAGCACTCTCAATTGATTTTGAAAGAATGCCGGCCTCTATCGGCATATCGCCGACTGCCTTGAAGTTGTTAAGGATGTTATAGAATCTGTCACCTGCAAAGAGTCTTAAAAGGTCATCCTCGGCAGAGAGGAAGAACTGGCTGTGACCGGGGTCTCCCTGACGTCCCGAACGGCCGCGCAGCTGATTGTCGATTCGTCTCGACTCGTGGCGTTCCGTACCTATGATGTAAAGACCGCCTGCATTTCTAACCTTTGCGGCTTCGTCCTTGAGCTCTTCCTTGTGCTTGTTTTCAAGCTCACGGAATGTCTTTCTCGCTTCGAGAATCTCTTCGTCGGAAGTCTCTGCATAACCTGTTGCCTCGGCGATAAGCTCATCCGAATAGCCCTTTTTACGCATCTCGGCCTTTGCCATGTATTCGGGGTTTCCTCCGAGAATAATATCGGTCCCGCGGCCTGCCATATTGGTGGCTATCGTCACGGCTCCGAATTTACCTGCCTGAGCTATGATTTCGGCTTCTTTTTCGTGGTACTTGGCGTTGAGTACCTCGTGCTTTATACCGCGTTTTTTGAGTGCCTTTGACAAAGCCTCGCTCTTTTCGATGCTTATCGTACCAACGAGCACGGGCTGACCGTTTTCGTGACATTCTATAATGCGGTCGATTATCGCATTGAATTTAGCCTGTTCCGTTTTGTAGAGAACGTCCGGGTCGTCGATTCTTATCATCGGCT
>OGXR01002269.1_pt1 | contig 12596 bp, 10 predicted proteins | sample 1576331 | NCBI WGS metagenome assembly OGXR01 (sample SAMEA3541473, study PRJEB24748) | human gut metagenome | biome: human gut; feature: human-associated habitat; material: faeces | place: China | collected 2012 | reverse complement strand
GTGGGAAATTTCATACGAAAAAAATCTTTTATTGATATGGACTATGTCTATGGCACACTCAGCAATCACAATGGTGAAAACCCACTTGATTACGCTGCCCTGAGAGACAATCCGATGGAATTTATTGTTGTTGCGGCAAACGCCGTGACTGGAGAAGCAAAATATTTTGATAAACGGGATATCCGTGAGGACGTATACGATGTATTTAAAGCATCCTCGTCCATACCTTTTATCTGCAAGCCCTACTTCATTCAGGGAACGCCCTATTACGATGGGGCGTTGGGCGATCCTGTACCAGTGGAAAAGGCGTTTATCGTGGGATGTGATCGTGTCATCGTATTGCTGACGAAGCCAGAGAACGTCCGACGGACATCGGAAAAGGATGAGAAGTTGGCGGCCCGAATCCGTAAAAAATACCCCAACGCGGCGGAAAAGCTGCGGCAGAGAGCGAACCGATACAATGAGGGCGTTGCACTGGCACAGGAATATGCAAGACATGGGAAAGTGCTGATCGTTGCGCCGGATGACACCTGCGACGTCAGTACGCTGTCCCGTGATCCGGCAGATATGAAACGGCTTTATGACAAAGGCTATGCCGATGGAGAAAAAGTCAAATCCTTCATGAATTAACCCCTATGCGTTGCTTTTTTAATCTTAAAAGGTTACGTGCACTATTAAAAAGACGACTCTCCACCGAGAATTTACTCGGCACTGGAGAGTCGTCTTTATGTAAGTCAAATGGAAATCTTATCCTGATACCGATCCAATACTTCCCGCAATGTAATACCACGCATGGCACCCTCTGCCTTTTCCTGGATCATGGCATAGCAGTCCTGCAAAGCCAGTTGAATATTGACACCGACCCCACAGTCCGGATTCGTATGTGTATCCAGATGCAGCAGCGGCTTATCTCCCTCTACCGCTTTATAGATGTCCAGAAGCGTGATCCGCTCTGCTGGTCTTGCCAGCGCAGGTTTCGCGTGGCCGGTTACGCTGGACATCAGACCTGCTTTTCGCAGCTTCATCATGATTTGCCGTACAAATCCGGGGTTGGTCTGAATGCTGGCAGCGATGGCGGTACTGCTTAAATCGAAGTCCTGATTGATCGCTACAAAGGCCATGATGTGGACGGCGTCGCTTAACTTTGTCGAGTATTTCATCAGGTACAGCTCCTCTAAATTCTAATCGTTATTTTATTTCTAACAGCCACTTGATTTCTGAGCGCTTGTGTGCTATACTAACGTTATGCTGTTATTTATATAATAACAAACCGAGAAAGAAAAGTCAACGGCAAGATGTCGGGGAACAGTATGAAGGAGCATTTCAGAAATGAAACGGATGGAAAATATGAGTTATGAAGGCCAGATAAATCTGCTGACAGAACACGTTCAAAAAGCCGGAGCCATCGTGATAGGAGCGGCGTCGGGTATGTCGGCCGCCGCCGGATTTCGCTTTTATTATGAGCGGGATAAAGATTTTATCGACGGGCTGGGTGAGTTTGAGAAAAAATATGGCTTCCATAACGCTTTTGACGGGTTCTATTATCGGTATCGTACCAGCGAGGAACGGTGGGCCTATATAGCGCGTTTCGCGTGCATGATCCTGGATGCGAAAACCGGGCAGCCCTACTATGATCTGTATGAGATCCTGAAGGATAAAAACTACTATATCCTGACCACCAATCAGGACACACAGTTTACCCGCATTTACCCGGAGGAAAAAATCAGCGCGATCCAAGGCGACTGGCGGTATCTTCAGTGTGTACGCCGGTGCCATGATGGGCTGTATGACGCAGTGGAACCGCTGCATAAATTGGATAACGCCATTGATGCCGATCTGAAAGTCCCCTCGGACATGATCCCACGCTGCCCCAGGTGCGGCGCGGAAATGGAGCCGTGGGTGCGCTCCTATGTGTTTCTGGAGGGAAGGAAATACCGCGAGGAATACAATAAACTGAACACATTCCTGACGGCGAATAAAGATAAGAGCATTCTGTTTTTAGAGCTTGGCGTTGGCCGCATGACGCCGATGTTTATTCAGGAGCCGTTCTGGAACTTGACATATGCGCTGCCGAATGCCTTTTACATCACGATCAACCCAAGAGACGCCATTTTGCCGGAGGAGCTCAAGGAGAAGGGACTGGCGATCCGCGAGGATATCGCGAAGGTTCTATCAGATGTGCTAAAGCACCCGGCAGAGGCCAGAAGATGAAAGCGAAAACGGTCAAAGCAGTGGCAGAGATGATACGCCATACGGATGCGGTGCTTGTAGGAGCCGGTTCCGGGCTTTCCAGCGCGGCGGGTTATAATCACTACCACCACAATGCGATTTTTGAAGTACATTTTCAAGATTTTGAAGAAGCCTATGGAATCCAAAATCTTTTTCAGGGGTTCTACTATGTGTACTCAAAGCCGGAGCAGCAATGGGGATTTTATGCCCGCTATATAAGGTTTATGGAGAGCGCGCCTGTTGGTCAGCCCTATCTTGACCTCTGTGAGATATTGAAGGAAAAAGACTATTTTATCCTGACAACAAACTGTGATATTCAGATTCCAAAGGTATTCCCGGAGGATAGAATATGCCAGTTTCAAGGGGATTTCCGATATTTCCAGTGCAGCCAGCCATGTCACGATAAATTATACGAGAATCATAAATTAGTTTCGGATATGCTGGATCATATGACTGATTTGGAGGTTCCGGCTGAATGGATTCCACGCTGCCCTGTATGTGGCTGGAAAATGGTGCCATGGGTACGGGACGATACTTTTTTAGAAGGCGAAGCGTGGCGAATCTCCTATCAGAGATACGAGGACTTTGTTGAAAAGTATCATGATAAAAAGCTGCTCTTATTGGAATTGGGAGTTGGCGATATGACTCCCAGCGTGATCAGGCTTCCCTTTTGGGATATGACTTCAAAATTCCCGGAAACCTCGCTGGTATCAGTGAATCTGGCAAAGAGCAGAACTCTGGAACACCTGAAGGGGAAAAGCCTGACAATATGTGAGGACTTATCACTCTTTCTGCAAGGAATAAAACAAGAAATTAAGAATGACAAGGAGGCACCGTAATGGGACAATACGAACAGATTGCAGAGAAAATAAAAGAAGCAGACGGCATCCTGATTGGAGCCAGCAACGGATTATCTATCACGGAGGGACTGCACCTCTTTGCGGACAATCAGGCATTTGAGGATTTGTTTGGAGATTTCAGGCGAAAATACGGTCTGCGCTGCATTCTCCACGGCGCAAGCGCCCGTTGGCAATCTGAGGAAGAACGATGGGCATTCTGGAGCCGACTGATCCATCACTACTGTGGAAAGTATCAGCCTACGCAGGTTATGAAAGACTTGAAAGCTATCGTGGGCGGCAAGGATTATTTCATCGTGACATCCAACGGAGAATGTCACTTTGAAATGAGCGGCTTTGACCCCGAAAAGATTTATGAAATCGAGGGGAACTGGCTGACGATGCAGTGCGCCAGTGCCTGCCATAGTACGCTGTATCCCACATTGGAATTGGCTGAGAAGATGTCGGCAGCGGAACAGAACGGCAGGATTCCAGCGGAACTGATACCCCGCTGTCCCCGCTGCGGCGGTCAAATGATTATCCACATGGTGGGAGAGCAGTTTATCCCGGACACAACAGCACAAAAAAGGTTTGAGGAATTTCTGGCCAAGTACCACGGGAAAAAGCTGTTGGTGCTGGAGCTGGGCATCGGCTGGCGTAATCAACTGATCAAAGCGCCGTTTATGCGTCTGGTTGCACGGGAGCCGTATGCGACTTATGTGACTGTCAATCTTGGTGAGATCTATATCATCGATGATATCAAGAGCAAATCGTTTGGATTGGACGGATATCTGAGCGAGATCCTGTCGGAACTGCGGAAAGCGTGTGAAATATGAGGATACCCCAAACTGTGAACGCGGATTACGAAAACTGGAGCAATTTTCTTGAATCGCAAGTCGAGTTTTCATGGAAAGGAAGCGAAAAACACACCAAGGCGCACTGTGCCAGAGTGCTTTTGTATGCGCTGCTGATCGCGGACAAGATGGCGCTTCCTGCAAAAGAGCGGGATGCTCTTTGTGCTGCCGCCGTCTTTCACGACTCCCGTCGGCTGGATGACTGGTATGATGTGGGTCACGGCAAGCGGGCGGCTGCGTATTACCGGGATTTTTGCGCAGGCGGAAGTCTGCCCTATGATCCGCGCACCGCCACGATCATGGCCTACCACGATTTGGATGACACATTGGGAGAGGTAGCTTTGAATCATTTAGACAATGGAATCTTGCTCTATCGGATATTCAAGGATGCGGATGGATTGGATCGATACAGACTGTCCCCGGACGCCTTGGATGTGAGTATGCTGAGAACAAAGGAGGGGCGCAGCCTGACCGATTTTGCAAAGCGGTTAGTAAGTGAGCAATCTCCGTTATAACGTATAGTGGAGAACCGATACAGGTAGTGAGGAGTTCCTTTTTGCCCTTATGTTGACGTTATAGTTTACAAGGTCAGGGAAGGAAAAAGTCGTAGTCCTGCTCTTTCCTTAATCATTAAGCCTCCGAAACACATATGATGTTCAGCCAGCTTAATTCCTTGCTTGAAAAAAGAAGACAAAATATCAAAAAGAAAACAGCCACACCCGGATTGATTCCCGAGTATGGCTGTTCTCTTTTGCGCACCCCTGTTTGGCAGTTACCCTATATCAGTATAGTTTCGATACTGTTTTATTGGAAGCTACCCGACTGAGCGCCCTCCTTTTTTCGTTCAGATCTTCGCCTCATTGGACTGGAATGCCTCCAGGGCCTCCTGGTCCTCCTCGCGCTTCTCCTCAATGGCCTGCTTGAGGAGCATATCCTTCACCTTCATCAGGCGAATAGTGGCGGCGCGCTCGTTTTCGTCCAGCTTCATGGAGATATACTTGATGGACTCCTCCATCTGGGGGATCTTCACATACTCCAGGGCGTTGACCCGGCGGCGGGTCTTTTCGATCTCCTCCGCCAAAAGCTGAGAGGTCTTTTCCACCTCCGCCAGGCGCAGCATATCCTGGAACACCCCCGCCAGCGCGTCCACGGCGTCGTCCAGGGCGCCGGAGGTGGCGGCGAAGCCATAGGGATAGATGTCCCCCTGGTCCTCGTTTTTGGTCTTGAAGTGGTACTCGGGCACGTTGACCGACATGATGTTCTGGAAGCTCATGGTCAGGTCCACGGACTGCTTGGGGTACATGAGGGACTGCTCCAGCATCTCGGTGGACATCAGGGCCGAGGCCACGGTAAAGGAGCCGTGGGCCTGCATCAGGGCCTCCTCCACCCGCCTCCGGAGGGCGCGGTTTTCCCGGACCACATCCAGAAACTGCTTCATCAGCTCGTCCCGCTTATCCTTCAGGAGCTTGTGGCCCCGGCGGGCCGTCTTCAGCCGCCCCTTGAGGCGGGTGAGCTCCATTCGGGTGGGGTTCACAGTGGTCGCAGGCATGCGTTATCCCTCCTTTTTCGGGAGGTACTTTTCAATGAACTCCGGCTTGATCCGCTTGAGCTCGGAGGCGGGCAGGATGGACAGAAGGTCCCAGCCCAGGTCCAGGGTCTCGGTGATGGAGCGGTTCTCGTCGGTGCCCTGGTTCACATACCGCTTTTCGAACTCATCGGCGAACTTGGCGTACAGGAGATCGGTGGGGGAGAGAGCCGCCTCGCCCAGGATGGACATCAGCTCCTTGTTCTCCTTGCCGGTGGCATAGGCGGCGAAGAGCTGGTTCATGGTCCCGGCGTGGTCCTCGCGGGTCCGCCCCACGCCGATGCCCTTGTCCTTCAGACGGGACAGGGAGGGCAGCACGTCCACAGGGGGATTGATGCCCTTGCGGTAGAGCTCGCGGGAGAGGATGATCTGGCCCTCGGTGATATAGCCGGTGAGGTCGGGGATGGGGTGGGTCTTGTCGTCCTCGGGCATGGTGAGGATGGGGATGAGGGTGATGGAGCCGCTCTTGCCCAGCTGACGGCCGGCCCGCTCGTAAATGGTGGCCAGGTTGGTGTACAGATAGCCCGGATAGCCGCGGCGGCCGGGGACTTCCTTCTTGGCCGCCGACACCTCGCGCAGGGCCTCGGCGTAGTTGGTGATATCGGTCATGATGACCAGTACGTGCATGCCCTTCTCAAAGGCCAGATATTCCGCGGCGGTGAGGGCCATGCGGGGTGTGGCGATACGCTCCACAGCGGGGTCGTTGGCCAGGTTGGTAAAGAGCACGGTGCGGTCGATGGCGCCGGTACGGCGGAACTCCTCCACGAAGAAGTTGGACTCCTCAAAGGTGATGCCGATGGCGGCGAAGACCACGGCGAAATTGCCCGCGTCGTCCCCCAGCACCTTGGCCTGGCGGGCGATCTGGGCCGCCAGGGCCGCGTGCGGCAGGCCGGAGCCGGAGAAAATGGGCAGCTTCTGTCCGCGCACCAGGGTGTTCAGGCCGTCGATGGTGGAAATGCCGGTCTGAATAAACTCGTTGGGGTAGTCCCGGGCGGCCGGGTTCATGGGCAGGCCGTTGATGTCCCGGAACTCCTCGGCCAGGATCTCCGGTCCGCCGTCGATGGGACGGCCCATGCCGTTGAACACCCGCCCCAGCATGTCGCCGGATACGCCCAGCTCCAGCGGGTGGCCCAGAAAACGGATCTTGGACTCGGCCAGGTTGATGCCGGCAGATGCCTCGAACAGCTGCACAACGGCGTTGTCGCCGTTGACCTCCAGCACCTGGCAGCGGCGGGTGCTGCCGTCGGGCAGCTCGATCTCGCCCAGCTCGTCATAGGTGACGCCGGAGACCTTGCGCACCACCATCAGGGGGCCGTTGATCTCCTGTATGGTACGGTATTCACGGATCATTCCTCAGCACCTCCCTTGGCGGCGGCCGCTTCGATCTGCTCGGCCATCTCGCGGGCCATGTCCGCATAAACGGCGGGATATTCGCTGTCGGGTACGCTCTTGGCCCGGCCCATCTTTTCCCGGAAGGGGATCTCGAACAGGTCGGCCACCCTGGCGCCCTTCTCGATGGCGGCGCGGCAGAGCCGGTCATACTCCAGGATCATGCCCAGCATCTTGTCCTGCCGGTCATAGCTGGAGTACCAGTCCACCTCCAGAAAGCCGTTCTGCTGGAGGAAGTCCTCCCGCAGCATCTTGGCCGTCTCCAGGGTCAGCTGGTCGGCGGCGGAGAGGGAGTCCTTGCCCACCAGCTGCACGATCTCGTTGAGGCTGGCCTCCTCCTGAAGGATGGACATGGACTTATCGCGATTGATCATGAACTGCTTGCCCAGGTGCTCGTCATACCAGGGCTTGAGGGAGTCCAGATACAGGGAATAGGAATTGAGCCAGTTGATGGCGGGGAAATGGCGGCGGTAGGCCAGCGAGGAATCCAGCGCCCAGAACACCTTGACGATGCGCATGGTAGCCTGGCTCACGGGTTCGCTCAGGTCGCCGCCCGGGGGGGAGACCGCGCCCACGGCGGTCAGGGAACCCCGGCGGCCGGCGTCAGAGCCGATGCACGCCACCATGCCGGCCCGTTCGTAGAACTGGGCCAGGCGGGAGGACAGATAGGCGGGGTAGCCCTCTTCGCCGGGCATCTCCTCCAGGCGGCCGGACATCTCGCGCAGGGCCTCGGCCCAGCGGGAGGTGGAGTCGGCGATAACGGCCACGTCGTACCCCATGTCACGGAAATACTCGGCAATGGTGATGCCGGTGTAGATGGACGCCTCACGGGCGGCCACAGGCATATCGGAGGTGTTTGCGATGAGCACGGTCCGCTTCATCAGGGACTCGCCGGTACGCGGGTCCACCAGTTCGGGAAACTCCCGCAGCACGTCGGTCATCTCATTGCCGCGCTCGCCGCAGCCGATGTAGATGACGATATCCACGTCCGACCACTTGGCCAGCTGGTGCTGCATGACGGTCTTGCCCGAGCCGAAGGGGCCGGGGATGGCGGCGGTGCCGCCCTTGGCCACGGGGAACATGGCGTCCACGATCCGCTGGCCGGAGAGCAGGGGCGTCCTGGGGGGGTACTTGTGCCGGTAGGGCCGCCCCACACGGACGGGCCACTTCTGCACCATGGTCAGCTCGTGGCGCGCCCCGTTTGCGTCCACCAGCACGGCCACCGTATCCAGCACCGTGAAGGCGCCGGACTGGATGGACTCGATGGTTCCGCTCATGTTGGGGGGAACCATGATCTTATGGAGCACCACGCTGGTCTCCTGCACGGTGCCCAGCACATCGCCGCCGGTGACCTGGTCGCCCGGTTTGGCCACGGCATCGAACTGCCATTTCTTTTCCCGGTCCAGGGCGGGCACCTCTACGCCGCGGGGCAGGTTGTTGCTCCCCGCCTTTTTCATGATGCCTTCCAGCGGACGCTGGATACCGTCGTAAATATTTTCGATGATACCGGGGCCCAGCTCCACGGACATGGGCGCGCCGGTGGTCTCCACCGCCGCGCCGGGGCCCAGGCCGGAGGTCTCCTCATAGACCTGGATGGACGCGGCGTCGCCGTTCATGGTGAGGATCTCACCGATCAGGCGCTGCTCTCCCACCCGGACCACGTCGGCCATATTGGCGTCCTTCAGCCCGGTGGCCACCACCAGCGGGCCGGAGACTTTGACGATTTTTCCGCTCAAATTGACTCAACCTTCTTTCACGTCGGGGGGCGCGGGCGGGTGCGGGCACCCGCCCCTGCGAAGCACCCCGCCTCCCGGAGTTTCCGCCGCAGGCGGACAGGATCAGGGACAGGGACAGGGCGATGCTCAGAACCAGAGAGAGTTTCTTTTTCATCGGTGCGTACCTTCCTTTCTTCTGCTTGAAATATTCTTCTTCTTGGAAGAAATGGGGAAAACAGGACAGCAAATAAGGCGATATGACGGAAACCGGGGTCCTGTTCCCGCTCTCTTCTGTATAAAAGACTATCATAAACTACCCGGAGATGCATTAGAGTGTTTGCCAAATTAATCACAAAGTCGGCCAAGCGAATTTTGTAGGAAGTGTAAAGAGAAAAAAGCGGCCGCCGTTTGAGGACACTTGGCCCGTCCCTGGAGCGGTCCCACCAGTTGTTCACGCTTTGTTTTCATTTACAACACAACATTTTTTGAAAAAGTGTTGTGTTTCCGTCAGGCGGTTTTAAGCTGTCGGTTGAAAAAAGCACGTCTGGTCTGTATGCTAAAGATATCCGCAGGGCCTGGAACGGGCTCTGGACTGAGGTGTGTGTTATGGCGGTCATTCAGGCGGAACATTTGGCCCGCGAATATGTTATGGGCAAAAACGTCATCCGGGCGGTGGACGATATCAGCTTTACCATTCAGGAGGGCACCTATACCATGATCCTGGGGGCCAGCGGAGCGGGAAAATCCACGGTGCTGAACCTGCTGGGCGGGATGGATTCCCCCACCTCCGGCAGCCTGAGGATCAACGGGCGGGATATCGCCCGGTTCAACAAGCGCCAGCTGGCGGAGTACCGGCGCAACAGCATCGGCTTCGTGTTCCAGTTTTACAACCTGATGCCCAACCTGACCATGCGGGAGAATGTGGAGCTGGCCAGCCAGATCTGCAAAGATCCCCTGGACGCCCAGGAGACCCTGGAACTGGTGGGCCTGGGGGAGCGCTCCTCCAATTTCCCGTCCCAGTGCTCGGGCGGCGAGCAGCAGCGTGGGGCCATCGCCCGGGCGCTGGCCAAAAATCCCGCCATCCTGCTCTGCGACGAACCCACCGGCGCGCTGGACTACAAGACCGGCAAGGCGATCCTGGCCCTGCTGTACGACTTATGCAAAAAAAGCGGCAAGACGGTCATCGTGGTGACCCACAACGGCGCGCTGGCTCCTACGGCCGATGTGCTCATCCGCATGAAAAGCGGCAGGATCGAGTCCTACGAGGAGAACCCCGCTCCCGTCCCGGTGCAGGAATTGGAGTGGTGATATGATTTGGCGCAACTTCCTGCGGGATCTGCGGCAGACGGCCCCACGCCTGATTTCGGTCATGGTCATTACCATGATCGCCGTGATGGTCTATACCGCGCTCAACGGCGTTTTGTATCATGTGCAGCAGGTCACCGCCGCCTACGGCCAAACGCAGAACGTGGCGGACTACTGGATCTCCGGCGCCGGTTTGGACCGGAGCGACTGCCGGGTGCTGGAACAGATCGACGGCGTCGCCGGCGTGCAGCCCCGCATTACCTGGGAGGCCCAGGAGCGGGGCAACGAGGATGTGCAGCTGCTGGTGTATGCCGTTGCGGATTGGGCGATCAACACGCCCTACCTGGTGGGCGGAGCACTGCCGGCCGACGAGAGGGAGATGGCGGTCAGCGATGTCTTTGCCGCCGCCAACGGCCTTTCCGTGGGGGACAGCTACGAGATGCTGCTGACCGGCACAGACCAGGTCCTGCGTCTGCGGATCAGCGGGCTGGTCAAAAGCCCGGAGTGCCTTTACCACGTCAATGCGACCACGCCGATGCCGGAGCTGGGGCGCTATGGCTTCGCCTATTGCAGCCAAGACGTTCTGAGCGGGCTGATGGGAAGCAATCGCTATAATCAGATCTGCATCACGACCTCGGACGAGGTCGACGACGCGGCGCTCCGGCGGGCCGTCGACGAACGCCTGGGCGACAAGGTGGTCAACGTCCTGGCCCGGGAGGACAACCTGGCGGCCGACCGCCTGTGGGGCATGACCGAGGATCTGACACCCATCCTTCGCCTGTTTCCCATTCTCTTCTTCCTGTGCGCGGTGCTGCTGATGGTCAGCAATATGAGCCGCCTGATCGAGAGCGGCCGCTCCGCCATCGGCACCTTCAAGGCCTTGGGCTATTCCGACCGGACGATCTTGTGGTATTACCTGCTCCACGCCGTTTTGGTGGTTTTGGTGGGGTTTCCGCTGGGCGTGGCGCCCAACGGGCTGATCGCCAGGCTGCTGGTCGAGACGCTGTCCACCGGCTGCGACCTGCCTGTCTATGGGCTGGCCAACGACTACCGGTCCTGGGGGCAGGCCCTGGCGCTGACGGTGCTCTGCTGCGTGGGCAGCGCATTTTTCGTGGCCCGCTCCTTATTGAAGGAGAGTCCGGCCCAGTGCATGCGCCCACAGCCCCCCAAAAGCACCAAGCCGGTGCTGCTGGAGAAGCTGCCCTTCCTCTGGCGGCGCTTGGGCTTCAATCAGAAATACATCATCCGCAACGCCCTGCGCAACAAGGCGCGGATGCTCACCTGCGTTGTAGGGATCGCCTTCTGCATGGGCCTGGTGCTGGCGGCCTTCGCCCTGCGGGACGCCGTGACCCACTATGCCGGAGCGCTGACCTCCAATCAGAACAAATACGACCTGATGGTAGATCTGGGCGCCGGCGTGACGGAGGGGCAGTACCGCAGGCTGGCCGCCTCCGCCAACACGGAGGGGGCGGAATTTGAGATGACCACCGCCGGTTGGTTCTATGCCCCCGGACGGATGACCACCGCTGCCCTGACGGTGGCCGAGGACCAGAGCTGGCTGCACCTGTACGATCCCTATGCTCAGGGGGTCCTGAACCTGCCGGAGGATGGGGCGGTCCTGTCCCAGAACATGGCCGACGAGCTGAATGTGACGACAGGCGATACGGTGACGGTCCGCTTTACCGGTGATTCCCGTTATTACACCATGAAAGTCTCCCGTATCCTGCGGGGCGTCTCCGGAGCCTATGTGGGGCGCGGCTTCTGGCGGAGCCTGGGGCGGCCCTATGTGCCCACCACCGCCTATGCGGCCACCGCGGACCGGACGGCCCTGGCCGCCGAACTGGACCGCTACGACTTCGTGGATGGCTGGCAGACCCGGGAGACGGTGACGGACGCCGCGGCAGAGCAGCTCTCCAGCGCTTCTCTGGTGGCGTATATCCTGATCGTATTCGGAGGAAGCCTGGCCTGCGTGGTGATCTATAACCTGGGGATCATGAGCTTTTTGGAGCAGATCCGCAGCCTGGCCACCCTGATGGTCCTGGGCTTTTACGACAAGGAGATCAAACGCCTGCAGCTGAGCGAAAATATCATTTTCGCGGCGGGCGGCATCTGCGCGGGTATCCCCATGGGCATCGGATTGAGTTACGTCATCATCGCCCTGCTCAGCGATATGCCGCTGCAGGTGAATACCCGGCCGGTTTCTTTCGTGCTCTCCTGCGCGGTGACCCTGCTGTTTGCCCTTCTGGTCAACTGGATGATCGGCCGGAAGATGCGGGAGATCGACATGCTTGGCGCGCTGAAAAGCGTGGAATAACGGAAGGGGAGTACATATGAAGCGGAAATGGATGGTTTTGCTCTGTGCGCTGAGTCTCCTGGCGGCGGCAGGCTGTCAGAAAGAGGCGGATTATCAAACGGTGACGCCCGAGGTGGGGACCATTGAGAACCGGGTGGAGGATACGGGCACGGTGGCGTGGCGGGACCCCACTTCGGTCATCCCGGTCGTCAGCGGAAAGGTCGTCTCCTGTGCCTTTGAGGAGGGGGATGCGGTAACGGCGGGACAGACCCTCTATGTCATCGATTCCGGCGATCTGGAGGATCAGATCACCCAGGCGCGGCTCTCCCTGAAGACCGCCCAGGCGGGCGCCGCCCAAAGCGAAGCCGCCTGCGCCGACCTGACGGTCTA
>OGXR01002268.1_pt1 | contig 12596 bp, 9 predicted proteins | sample 1576331 | NCBI WGS metagenome assembly OGXR01 (sample SAMEA3541473, study PRJEB24748) | human gut metagenome | biome: human gut; feature: human-associated habitat; material: faeces | place: China | collected 2012 | reverse complement strand
CGAATCGCCAATGCCATGCACCAACTGATCAGCAGTTCGGATTTCCCCGAGCCTGTGGTCCCCGCGACCATGGCATGTGGTCCGGATGATGCCAGATCTATATGGAATATGCCATGTTCTGACATGCCGATGCCGTTCGTTGGGGAACGGACAAGCCAATTACGCACGATGGTGCGCCATATGAGCGGGTCGTTGTCCAGGCCATGCAGATGCTCAAAACTTATGGACGGCATGCCGGCGAAAAGCTGAGCATGGTCGATTTCGTTTCCGTTATGATGCGTTGGAACCGGCGAATCGCTTCCAGTAATGGTGTTGCTGTTCGTTTCTTCATGCCTGACGCGCATGATCATGGTGATGAGCATCAATGCGCTGCCGAGCAGACTCGGAGCGAGCATCGCCGCATAGAGCCAATGACGTTGCATACACATGACAATCAGCATGATGAGCTGCGCCAGCAAAGGCGCGCTCCAACTCAATACAGTGAGATGTTGTTCGCTTATACGGTGAGGGGCCTTTTTGTTCATACGGCCAGCATGGGCAAGAGCGGCGGCATGCCGCAAGCCAATATGAGGGTTGTGGTCGGAGAATGTGGGTTATCCACATCCTCCGGCGTGTCGTCAGTTTTGCTGTTCGGCCAGCGTGCCCACGGTTCCTGCGGAATGCGTGCCGTGTGAGAGTTCGGAGAAAAGCTGGATGTTCTTCGCGTCATCCAGCAGAACGCACGATCCGACCCCATCGACGTAATAGTCCGGATCGGTCCAATACACGCTTCCCGAAATGCCATCCTTGCCTGAGGCGCTTTTGAAAGCCAACGCCATCCGAAGCAGAGAGGAAGTCGATGCTTTCTCATCCACGGTTACGGAGCTCAACGCCGCTGCGGCGACCTTTTTGGTCTTGTTGAAATTCGTGAGCGTCTGTTTGGAAGCGCCCTTCTTGACGATGGCGTTGATCACCTGGCGCTGACGTGCGGCACGGCCGAAATCGCCTTGCACATCGGCATATCGCATACGGGAGAACGCCAAAGCGGTGTTGCCGTCCACGGTGTGGCATCCGGCGGTCCAGTTCATACCCGAATAAGGGTCATTCACATTCTGGTCGTAGCATAGGTCCACGCCTCCCAAGGCATCGACCACTTTGACGAGTCCGCCGAAGCGGACCATTGCCACATGGTTGATTTTCTGGCCGGTGATGTCCTCCACCTCGTTGACCAACTGTTTGCGGCTGTACAGCTGCGCCACGGCGTTGATCTTCATATAGCTCCCATCGATTTCCACCAGGGAATCGCGAGGAATGGAAATCAGCGAGGACGATCCTGTCTTCGGCTTGGTGAGTACAAGAATGGTGTCGGTTCTGAAACCTTCGACGTCGCCGGCGTCTCCGATGGTGCCCTCACGTTCGTCGGAGCCAAGAATAAGCCAGCTTTCGCCGGCGGTGTCCGCTTTGGATGTCAGCCAGGTCTGTTTGTTGAGCTGGTCATCGACCCAGTTCCAAGCGGAGAATACCCCTATTCCCAGTGCGAGAATCAGTACAAGGAAAATGGAAAGGACGATACGTCCGACGCGAGGTCTTCTTTTTGGCACGGAAGCCGTCGCTGGAGAGGATGGAACAGATCGGAGCGCCGTGGAGACGGAGGATGACCCCCGGAACTGCTGCGTTGGATTGGCCGTGCGGGTATGTTCTGGAGCGAAGGACACCGGAGATGATGAAGGGTTTCTTCTTGTCTCGCTCGTTGCCCGTGCCGCAGGCTGGAAACTTTGCGGAACCGAGGAAGAAGGACGCGCCGTGCGTTTGGCCGGTTTTACGGATGATGCATGGTCGGAACGTTTCGCCGGTGCGAAACTCGCTGGCTGGCTCGGTGCGCTTTGCGAGCGGGAGGAATCCGTGGACGGCATGGTTTTTTTGCGTCCTGATGACGGAATGAAACTTGGTGGCACGCTCGTAGGCTCTTTTGCTCCTTTGCCTTCACTCATGGTTCCTCCAAAAAGATTCGTCCCTGCGTCATACGTTGAAAGGGGACGTGATTGCGTGGTCTACGTCAGTTCTTTGCCGGAACGGCACATACGGTCGCATTAAGGTATCGATCCGCAAGGCCGATGTACTGGCCCGTGGTCGCGTCATGAATGGAGCCGTCATCCGGGTCGACGGTGCCGCCAGTGCTTGGATCGACCAACGTGCCGTCGGATTTGGTGATCAGTCCCGTGACGGGATCGGGAGTCTCGGCAGTGGTGTCCGACTGGTTGCTGTCGGTCGTGCCGGAATCGTCGGAGCTGGCTGAATTATCTGAACTGGTGTCGGAGGAGTCGCCCGAGTTTGAATCGGCGGTATCGAAAATCGGCTTGCCCGCTCGCATCTTCTCCCAGAGATTGTCGGCTTCGTCGGTCCAGACGGAACGGTTGGGGTCGGACGGTGCTGGGACCACGGGGACGGTCTGGGTCTGCAGGTTGGTCATGGTGAAATTCTTCAGGCTCATGGCAAGTCCCGCCAAAGCCGCGGTATCAGCCATGCCTTGGGATATGTTGAGCGATTTCAGCGCGGATTTCGCCAGCTGGTACAGCTGCGCGGTATCAGTGAACAGATTCTTGCTGAGCGCCTCGCTCATCAGCTGCTTGATGAGATACTGCTGACGTGTGGTACGCGAGGTGTCGGATCCGTCTCCTATGCCGTGACGGATCCGGGCGTACTGCGTCGCCGCAACGCCGTCAAGATGGTGCATGCCCTTGTCGAGATTGAGTCCGGTGTACGGGTCATTGACGTTCTGCGGAATGCACAGGTCCACGCCGCCGACTGAATCAATCATCTTGACCAGGCCGGCGAAGTCTACGACGATGAAGTTCTGAATATTCAACCCGGTGAGACTGTTCACGGCGTTCAGCGTGCAGCTGGCCGCCGAGGAGAGATCTCCGCCGGTTTTGTAGGCACCTGCGAAGATGGAATTGAACATGACGTTATACTGTGCGGGAATCGTGCCCTTCGACGTTTCGCACTGAGGCACGTCCACCAGGGAATCTCGTGGAATGGAGACCAGGTTGATTTCCTTGCGGTCGGCGGAGATCTGCACAATCATGGCGGTGTCGGCCTGATGGTTGCCGATGACGTCATCGAAACTGCCTCCGATGGCTTGGTTCTCCGCGCCGTCACGGGAATCCTGTCCGATCAGCACGAACTCGATCGGCTTGCCGGAGTTCGGATCGATGATGGATGCGTCCGTATTCAGGGAACCCTGGCCGATCACGCCGATCGAATTGTTCTTGATGATGCCATTGACGTCCATCCAAGTAGCGGCAGCTGCAGTGCCGACGAACACCAGAGTCGCGGCGATTGCCGCGGCGACTGCGGTCCTGACGTGATGCTGCACGCGATATCCCAGGCTGTGACGTGGTTTCGCATCCTGAAGACCATTGATGTTAGGAAGCTTATTGCCGGTTGATGACGTTGCCACGGTGTTGCCTTCCTGATTGAGATGCGCGTTTGACGCAATGCTTTTAGAACCTACCACTATCCAAATGGGCAATTATAGGGTTAATGGCCGATTTTCACCGATTCTGCGACTGTAGACCCCAGATTGGGCTGAACTTTAGCATGGATTTTCTGAAATATAGGCATTGACACGGGGAAACTTGACAAAATTACATTGCGTGTGTGTAATTTGAAGCGGTGTGAAAGTATGCGCATAAAAGGTGCGCACACAATTATGGGAGGACTCATGTGGGGCGTGACTGATGAGTCTTCTGAGAATCCGCTTGCTGAACTGTGGGGTTTGTTCAAGCGGGATGATGACGTGTCTTGGCAGTACAAAGCGCTGTGCTCGCAGACCGATCCCGAAGCATTCTTCCCGGAAAAAGGCGGTTCCACCAGGGATGCGAAGAGGGTTTGCGCCCAGTGTGAAGTCCGTGAACAGTGTCTGAAATGGGCCATCGACCATGATGAGCGTTTCGGTATCTGGGGCGGTATGAGCGAGCGTGAGCGTCGTCGCTACAAAAAAGAGCACAAGGAACGGGCTTGAAGGCATGGTGCGTCCCGTGCGTACACTTAAATTATGAATTCTAACGCCAGCAGCGATATCCAGACAATCGTGACCGATGTGCTGAACAGCAGACCGTATACGCATCGGCAGGACGTCGATATGTCCGTGGCTGCGGTGATCACCGCGCAGCATGACCTTCGATTCCTCGCTTCTACCGTTGGAGCGGTGCTTGCGCAGCGCATGCTTCCAGGAATGATCGTTATCGCCGATTGCACGGGGCAGATCGAGCAGCCCATGCAGATGACCTTCGATGTCATTCACTCATCACAGGATGTGCTTACGGAAGTGCCGGAAGCCAAAACGGTGAGGGTCATTCTGGTGGGAGTGAAGCAGGCGGCGTCCTTCATGGACGCTGTAACGCGTGCGATGGATCAGATCGGCATTGATGCCGGCATCCGCGCGTTGTGGACCTTGCATGACGATTCGCGGCCGGCGGATGACCGGTGCTTCGAGACGTTGCTGGATGCGTGGAGAAACACGCCGACAGCCGCGCTGCTCGGTGCCAAGCAGTTGGATTGGCAGGCGAAGAACCTGCACAATGTGGGTTTGTATGCCGGGCACCATGATGTCGTTTCCTTGGTGGTCGACGGCGAGCCTGACCAGGAGCAATATGACGGGCGTCAGGATGTGCTGTCGGTCTCCCTATCGGGCGCGTTGGTGCCGTTGGCTACGTTGCGTGCGTTCGAAGGGGCTGACCCCTGGTTCGGCACCTTCGCGGAATCCACGGACCTGTGCCGCCGCATATGTCTTGGCGGTGGGCGTGTCGTAGTGGTTCCCCAGGCTCGCATCGCCCACAGAAGAGCCCGATTCGAAGGAATCCGTTCCAAGAACGGGCGCCCTGTGGAAGACGAGGACGGTTGCATCGATCCGTATCTTGCCGTACGCGAGGCGAATGCCAAATACGCGTACACTGACATGCACCGTTCATGGTGGCCGTTGCTTTGGCTGTGGTCCATCATCCAGTCGTTGGGATTGGCCGTGCTTTGCTTGGCGCGCAAACAGCCGTATCATGCATGCTGCGAGCTGGCGATGCCGTGGCGTGCGCTGCTGCGTCTGCGGGGTGCTTGGCGCGCCCGTGCGCGGTTGCGCAGGCAAAGCAAGGTCACGCTTAAATCGCTATCCACGCTGTCTGCGAATCATCGGCAGGTCAGGGAATGGCTCGACCGTCGCCGTGCGTTGCGCGACCAGAGGGATGTCGTGCTGCTCAGTCCTCTTGAGAAGGACCATTTGCGTAAACGGTTGCTGCGTAGATGGGGATTGGCCTTCGGCGCGGCGCTGATTGCCGGCATATGGATAGTCGTGCTGTATTGGGACGTGCTTCGTTCCGTATGTTCGGGTGCGTCGATGTATTCCGCACAGCTGTTGCCCACGGGCGCGAGCTTTACCCAGTTGCTTCATACCGCGACCACGTCATGGTCGTATGCCTCAGGCACGGGCATCAGTGCGCCTAACGCGCCATGGCTGTTGGTGCTTGCGCTGGCGTCGGTGCTCACTGGTGGACATGTTGCCGGAGCTGTCGGACTGATGTTCTTCCTTGCAGCCCCGCTCATGGTGTTTTCCTTCTGGGCGCTGGCCGGCATCTTCACCCGCTCGGATGCGGTGCGCTGCGTGGTCGCGTTGGCGTGGTTCGCGTTGGCGTTGTCCATGGGACTTTATGATGACGCGGATGTCACGATGCTGACGGTCATGGTGTTTCTTCCGGCCGCTTTCGCCTTCTCGTTCCGTGCGGTCGGCATGTATCGGACGGAGGATCTGGTCAATCCCCACGCGTCGGTCCAGGCGGCGGCGGTTGCGGCGCTGTGTTTCATTCCGGTCGTCGCCGCGCAGCCGCAGTTGTTGCTGCCGCTGATGCTCACCTTCCTGGGATTCCTGCTGTTCGTCCGCTCCCATAAGCCCGCGTTGCTTCTGATTCCGCTTCCGGCGGCGTTCGTATGCGCGCCGACGTTGGTCAATGCCGTTCGTTTCGCTTCCGACGGTACATGGCGTCAGCTGTTCGGCAGCGTCATGCTGCCCTCCTCCGCGCATGATGGCAAACCGGTCGTCGCGAATCTGTCCGATCTGTTGCTGCGGGTGTTCGGCATCGGCGCCGACGGTGGCGCATGGCGGTATGTGGCGGTTTCCATACTGGCGTTGATCGTATTGCTGGCCGCGGTGTCATTGGTGTTGCCTTTCGTGCTGCGCGTGTCCCGTATGATGTGGGTCGCCGTGTTCGCGGGATTGGCGACGGCCTTGCTGTCCGCGGCGATTGCGGTGGCCGTTGATGTGGATGGTCCGGTCTCCGGTTCCATGCTTCCGGGAACCACATATGCGATGATGGGCTTGCTCGCCTGCATCTGCATGATGTCGGGCGGCGCGGTTCGACGTTTCGTCATGCTGAGACAGCATGAGAAGACCGGCGCCGTCGAAATCGAAGGACGTGGCTCGAAGGCAGTGTCGATTGCCTCGCATGTGGGTCGTGCCGTATTGGTTTGTCTGTTGGCCGTCTCCGTCGTGGCCTGTGCGGGATTCAACTATGTCGAATGCGATCACAGCCAGGTAAAGACCAGCGATGCTGGACTGCCGATGGTGGCGACCGATTTCCTTGGGCAGGATGATGCACGTCGCGTGCTTGCCTTGCGTGCCGATAGCGCCGAATCGGTCAGCTACAGTGTGATGCGTACCGGTCGTGGCGACTTGATTGACAGCTCTCCCGCGCAACGCGTCGAAGTGGTTTCGGGACGTTCCGACGGGTCCAGCAGAACCATTGCGCAGGATTGCGCCCAGTTGCTGGCCAATGCCGATTCCGATGCCATCAACGAGCTTGGCAAGTTGGGTTTCGGCGGCATTTACGTTATCAAGCAGAACGGCGACAAAGCGCAGCGAGAGGCCTCGAACCAGCTCAATTCGAACATTGGAGCCTCTGACGGGACACAGAATGTCGTCAGTCTGGATAATGGCACGTATTATCGTTTGACGGTTCAGGATCTATCCAAGCAGCATATCGATCGAAGCGGGCTTGATAAGGCCGGCTCAAGTGTGTGGCGTCGTTCATGGCTGTGGTGCATGGGCGTCGTTCTTGTAGCGTATTGCCTGGTGGCGCTTCCGCGCATTCGTCGTCAGGGTCTGGAGGAAGCATGAGCAGACATTCTCGTCCCAATACGCCTTTGCGTATTGCGCTTGCCGTAATCTCGGTGTTGCTCATCGTGGTCCTGATGGCCGTGACGCTCATATACCGGCCATCATGGCTGCATGCGGACACGCCCACGGTGGAACGCTCCTCGGTGGGTCGTACCGTCAGCCCCCGGCAGCGGCAGACGTACTGCCCGTCTCGCATGACCATTGCCGATACCGATGCCTATGGAGATAGCGAATACCAGGCATCCAACGGCAATATCGCGTCTTCCGCGAGATACGCCGCCTTCGGTTCGGTGTTCCATTCATCCGTCGCCTCGATGGGAGCCGACATGACGGCATCCGTGTCGATGCTGGACAAAAAAGACGACTCGTCCGATGACATCTTTGTGGCTTCCGGCAATGTCGATGACGGCTCCCGATTGCAAGACACGCGTCTGCTGACGGCTTCGAACGGTACCGGCGCGGTTTCCTCAGTGATGTCATGGGCCACGGACGGTGATTTGAAGGGCGTATCAGCAGCCTCCTGCGTCGTGCCGGCGCTGAAACAGGCGTTCCTGCTTTCCGGTACGAAGACCGGCTTGACGCAACAGCTTGTTGTGGCCAATCCCTCCGCCAAGGACACATCGGTGACCATCAGAATCTGGGGCTCCGACAAATCCGGCGCGCTGGCGCTCTCCACCGGATCGACGCTGACCGTGGCCTCAGGCAAGGAAACGGTACTGAATCTTTCCGCAGCTGCTTCCGGCCAAGACGCGCTGTATGCCACGGTGACTGGAACTGACACTCCTGTGGCCGCAATCGTCCGCACCGTCTCCATGGACGGATTGACCTCAAAGGGATCGGATTACGCGCTTCCGAATAACGCTTCCGCGAAATCTCTGGCCCTCTACGGCTTGAATGGCGGAGACCATGCGACACTGTACCTGTATACGTCCCGCAAAACGGATGTCACCGTATCCTGGATCGACTCCAAGGGGGCACAGCAGACCAATCAGCAGGAGCTGAAGGCGAACCGCGCGTCCGCCATCGATCTTGGAGACGTTCCAAAATCCGCTACCGGCATCGCCATAGCCGCTTCCGAACCGGTGTCTGCCACGGCGAAGATTTCAGACGATGGCCCCGATGGGCAGTCCGATTTCGCCCTAGTCAATGCGTCCGCTCCGGCGAAGATCTCCGCCATCGCGGTTCCTGACCAATCCACCGCGACGGTAGGCTTCGTCAACACCGCGGATGGGGATCGGACCGCGATCGTGACGGCTTACGACACGGACGGCAAACAAGTGGACAGGCGTGAAATCGCCATCCGTCCCTCGGCCTCGACGTCGGTGCGCATCGCCGATATTAATGATGGCGATGTCGCCGCCATCCGTTTGAAGGATCCCGCCCAAGCCGTGGTCTGGAATCTTCGTGTCGGACAGAAAGATGTGTCCGGTGCGAAACTCGCCGGACTTGCCATCATCGGCGCCGTCGATTTGAAGGAGGCCAGAGAGCAGGTCTGGGCGAATCAGGATATGACTGTTGTCCGTTGAAAGTCACATGCCCCAATCAGGATCTATTTCTTCCGGACGGCGTCCGTAGATTTCCGCCAGACGTGAGACCACCTCGTCCCTGATTGCGAATTGCAGGTCCATACGGTTACGGGCATGCGATTGCAGCGGCATGCGGTACAGCACGATACGGGGTGGAATGCCGTGCCCGGCGGGAAATGACTGCGATCCAAGATGCGGAACGTCCTCCCAAGGCGCGGGATCGGATGGCGGAACATCCTCCACAGCGAATTGGACCGGAGCTATGAGCTCAGGCCATGCCCCGTTGAGTCTGCGGATTTGCGCCACCAGCATATCGTCGAACATACCGCTTCTGGTACGGTACCGGGGCAGTCTGGTACCAAACATGGGCGTACGCGTGCCACGTCCATGGCGGTTGCGGTATATCGGGGTCTCCCAAGGCATCTGTTGCATGGTTTCTACCTTATCAGGGCTTATTCGAAACATGCGATACCATGGTATGGGCTGCTCGACAAGGGGAGAAATGATCATGGCGGATATTTCCGTACCTTATTGGAACATCGTTGATGTCAACATGCTGTGCGAAGGCGCGCGGCTGATTGGGTTTGACCTCGACAACACGTTGGCGCGGTCCAAGAAACCTATGAAAGCGGACATGGCCGAATGCTTCTCTGCATTGACATCATTGATTGACGTCGCGGTGATCACCGGCGGCAAATACTCGTTGCTGCAAAGTCAGGTGGTGGACAGGCTGTCCGACCATGCCGACAAGTCGAAACTTCACCTCATGCCGACCAGCGGAACCCGCTACTACCGGTGGGACGGGCAACGGTGGGGGAAAGTGTTCTCCCACGATCTAAGCGACGAGGACCGTGCCAAGGCGAAGGAATCGCTGGAACGGAATGCTCGTGAGCAAGGCATTTGGGCCACTCATGTCTGGGGCGAGCGCATCGAGGACAGAGGCGGTCAGATCACCTTTTCCGCATTGGGGCAGCTTGCCCCCGTCGAGGCCAAGGAGGCTTGGGACCCCACCAACGAGAAGAAGAACCGATTGGCCTGTGCAGTTGCTGCCGAACTACCGAATCTTGAAGTAAGACCTGGAGGCTCCAGCAGTGTTGATATCTCACAGCGTGGCGTCGATAAGTCGTTCGCCGTCCGTGAACTCGCGGATATTCTCGATATCGAGGTCGGCCAGATCGTGTTCATCGGAGACCGGATGGAACCCGACGGCAATGATTATCCCGCGGCGAAGGCCGGCACAAGGGCTGTCAAAGTGAACGGTCCCGCGGATACCGTGAAATTATGCGGCGAGATCATTGCCAGATTGTCCCGATGACGGAGCCGGCGTGAATCTGATGGCGGGTTCATTCGCGCATATGGCGAATCTGTTGTTCCCACGAGGCTGTGCGGGATGCGACAAGCCTGATGACGTGTTGTGCGATGCCTGTCTTGCGTCATTCGACTGCGAACTGTCCCAACCATTGGAAACGGCTGAGATGGGTCGATGGTTCGCGTGCGGATGGTATCGGGGTGCCGCCAGACAGTCGATTCTGGCATGGAAAGACCACGGAGACGAGGAATGCGACCGTCCGTTCTCGGATGCGTTGTGCAGGCTTGCGGAACGCGCCGGTGTGATTGACGCCATGGATGGCGTTCGTGAGATCTGCGATACCATACTGGTCGTTCCCGCGCCGTCGTCGATTGCTTCCATGCGTCAGCGCGGACGACGGCACATGATGCCGCTGGCAAAACGGTTGTCGGCGTTTCTACGGTGCCGGACAGGTTTCCGCGTACAGGTATGCGATGCGTTGACGAACAAAGGAATCAAAGGCAAATCCGTCGAGACCAAGGGCACGGAACAGAGGGCGCAACGCCTTAAGGGGCATGTCATGGTTCGTCCGGGCGTCACCCTTCAAAACAAGGCGGTGATTCTGGTGGATGACATCGTCACCTCTGGAGCCACCATGCGTCGTTGTGTTGACGCTCTAACTTCACAGGGAGCTTTGGTCATTACCGTGCTGGCGTTGGCACACACTCCGGCCGGCAGACCTTTGACGGCGTAAATCGTCACTCGTCATCGGAAATGTGATATTTCGGCAAAGTGATTTCGAAATCGGCGCCGCGCGGATCATCCACCACTCGTACCGTGCCGCCATGCAACTGCGCCGCCCATCGGGCGATTGACAGTCCAAGACCGGTTCCTCCCGATTCGGTACCTGGTCCCGTCTTGCCTTTGACGAATCGACGGAAGATATCGGACCGCGCTTCTTGGGGAATCTGCGAGCCGAAGTTGACGACATTCGTCACAATCGTGCCGAAATCCTTGTTTTCATGCGCTTCGATGAGCACCGCGGTATTGTCTGCGGAGTGTTTGAGCGCATTGGCGATGATATTGGTGAACAACTGGCGCAGACGATCCTGATCGCCTTCCATTTCGATGTTGTCGGGCACGTGGATTTCGATATTGTGGGCATGACCGGCATCGGCGATTTCCAACGGTTCCACGGTTTCGTCGATGAAATCCGCGAAATTGAATTTATCGATCTGCAGGCTCGCCGCACCGGCTTCCATGCGGGACAAATCAAGCAGAAACGCGATCAGATCCGACAAACGGTGCGTTTGGTTGAGAATGCTTTCCAGATTCGATGGGGTCGGTTCCACAACGCCGTCGGCCATGTTCTCGACCATGGCCTGCAACGCGGATACAGGCGTACGCAGCTCGTGGCTCACATTGGCTACCATGTCCCGTCTCATCTGGTCGGCATGCTGCAGTTCCTCCGCCATCTCATTGAAAGACAAAGCCAGCTGTCCGACTTCGTCGCGGCTGTTGGCATCGACATGCACCCGGACGGTGTAGTCGCCGTCCGCCATAGCCTCCGCGGCATCCCGCATCTCGCGCAGGGGAGAGGTGAGTCCTCTAGAGAAGAAATAGGTGATGCCCAAAGCCACGGCAAGTGTGATCGGCATGGCTATCCACAGGCTCAATCCGACTTTGAGCAGGAACCAAGCCATGATGAATGCGATGATGGTGGAAATGGTGATCAGCACGCTCAATTCCATTTTGAGCGAAGAGAACAAACCAATAGGGCGTTCGGTATCCAACGGATTGACCGAACGCCCTGGTTTTGAATCAGTGGTACGCATACCACCAAATCTTAGCGCATCATACTATTCTTCCGGCGGTTCGAACGCGTAGCCTACGCCATGCACGGTTCGAATGGTCTTCGAACCCAGCTTGTGACGTAGCGCCTTGACATGCGAATCCACAGTACGGGTGCCGGACGCATCCACCCAATCCCACACTTCCTCGAGCAGCTTCTCGCGAGTGAGCACGGACTTCGGCTTGCGGGCCAAAGTGGCCAGCAAATCAAATTCCGTTGGGGTCAAATGCACCTGCTCCCCATTGACGGTGACGATACGCTGGGCCGGATCGATGACCAGAGAGCCGAAATCAAGCAGTTTCTCGTTTTCGGAGTTCTTGGCGATGACCTTCGCCCTGTCCACACGACGAAGTAGCGCCTTGCACCGGGCGATGAGCTCGCGCATGGAGAACGGCTTGGTCATGTAATCGTCGGCTCCGGCACCAAGACCGATGACCTTGTCGGCCTCGTCGTCTCGCGCCGTCAGAATCAGCACAGGCACAGGACGTTCAGCCACGATGCGCTTGGTGGCCTCAAGACCATCCATCACGGGCAGCATGATATCCATGATGACCAGATCCGGACGGAGCGTGGAAGCGGCCTGGACGGCGCTGGCGCCGTCGGAAGCCACGCGCGCGGTCCAACCCTCCGCAGTGATGCGCTGCGCGATGGCGGTGGCCAAGGTCGGTTCATCCTCGACCACCAGAACGGTACGTGGAATTACTGTGGATTGTGCTGATGAATTGAGCATAGCGTTCCGCCTTTCTCAGAGTTCCGGCTTCAAGAATACTGCTCCCAGTGCCGGAACGG
>OGXR01002266.1_pt1 | contig 12598 bp, 13 predicted proteins | sample 1576331 | NCBI WGS metagenome assembly OGXR01 (sample SAMEA3541473, study PRJEB24748) | human gut metagenome | biome: human gut; feature: human-associated habitat; material: faeces | place: China | collected 2012 | reverse complement strand
GGTGGCGGCCATCACGCGGCCCACCTGCGGGGCGGTGAGGGTCTCAGGAAAGAACCCCTCGTCCAGCACCACGCCGATGTCCTCCTTGGCGTTCAGAAACTCCGGGGCGGAGACGTCCACGCCCAGCGCGGCGGCGGTGCCGCTGTCCGGCCGCAGCGCGCCCATGAGAATGCGGATGAGGGTGGATTTGCCCGCGCCGTTCTCGCCCACCAGACCGCAGATGGTCCCGGCGGGAATGGCGAGAGTCACGTTCTTCAGAGAAAATTCTCCGAAGGATTTGCTGATATGGTTCAATTCGATAGCATTTGTCATAGAGATCCCTCCCACTTGCGGCGCAGCAGCTCCGCCAATTCCGACTCTGAAAGGCCGCAGGTCCGCGCCAGCTCTGCGGCGGCGGCCAGATGGTCCTCGAGCAGGTGGAGCGATTGCTCCCGGAACAGAGCCAGATCCGGCTCCGCCACAAAGCAGCCTTTGCCGGCCACGGTGTTGATCAGCCCTTGGGCCTCCAGTTCGTCATAGGCCCGCTTGGTGGTGATGACGGATATTTTCAGGTCCTTGGCCAGCCCACGGATGGAGGGCAGCGCGTCCCCCGGCGACAGAGCGCCGGAGAGGATCTGGGCCTTGATCTGCCCGCTGATCTGATCGTAGATAGGCTGGCCACTGTTGTTTCGGATAATGAGTTCCATGGAAGTCCTCCGTTCGTACTGTACATACACAGTATATACAGTTGGCGCAAGATGTCAAGAGAAATTTTCAAAATTTTCCGTGGACGCTTCCGGGGAAGCGTGGTATACTGAGCGAAAAGAAGTACGCGGGAGGAACGAATATGAGCGATTTGGAGCGGATCGAAGCGGCGATGGAGGAAAAGGTGCGGCCTGCTCTCCGTTCCCATGGCGGTGACATTTCCATCGACCATGTGGAGGGGAAAACTGTGTATGTAAAGCTGCTGGGCCAGTGCGCGGGATGCCCCTCGGCGGACCTGACCAATGAGACCATCGTGGAGGCGGAGCTGAAGGCGGCCCTGCCGGATCTGGCGGCGACCCCCGCAGTTCCGCTGTATATCAGCTCCCATTTATTTCAATCCACGCCGCCCGTGAAGGCGGCGACTTCCAACTGGCACAACGATAACTATCTTGGGGGTGCATTTCAATCCACGCCGCCCGTGAAGGCGGCGACGCCGTGTACCCATATCAGGTTGGATTGCTGTCCATTTCAATCCACGCCGCCCGTGAAGGCGGCGACTGCGGATTTTGTGTCCCTTTGCCCTAAGGTCATAAATTTCAATCCACGCCGCCCGTGAAGGCGGCGACACTACGCATACGCTTACAGTAACCGCAACAGCGAATTTCAATCCACGCCGCCCGTGAAGGCGGCGACGTTGGACTGATTTTGAAGCAAAAAAACAAACAATATTTCAATCCACGCCGCCCGTGAAGGCGGCGACTTGAGGGGATAGGGCTGGCATATGACTTTGACGCTATTTCAATCCACGCCGCCCGTGAAGGCGGCGACCATTTGCGCGCAAAGTGTACGACTACAGGATGAGATTTCAATCCACGCCGCCCGTGAAGGCGGCGACTTTGCTTAGGGGTTATAATAAAGGCATCAAAAGGATTTCAATCCACGCCGCCCGTGAAGGCGGCGACGAGTGTGCGATAATTAATTTCGTATCCTTCGCCATTTCAATCCACGCCGCCCGTGAAGGCGGCGACGGCCGAACAGGCTGCACCGTACGATATATTGCAGATTTCAATCCACGCCGCCCGTGAAGGCGGCGACGGCATAACGTATCGTATGCCGCAAGCCCCACTTTATATTTCAATCCACGCCGCCCGTGAAGGCGGCGACTCGGAGGTCTGTCCAGCAAGAATCTGAGCCGTCTATTTCAATCCACGCCGCCCGTGAAGGCGGCGACTATTTACTCCTGCGACGACCTCGGCATGTCGTTATTTCAATCCACGCCGCCCGTGAAGGCGGCGACGCACGCAAAGACAGCCAAAAGCCCATAACACCGATTTCAATCCACGCCGCCCGTGAAGGCGGCGACGTCAGCAGAAGGACTAAAACGCAACACCAGCCGGATTTCAATCCACGCCGCCCGTGAAGGCGGCGACTCGGCATGGGCGCAAAAGAGGGACGGAGGAAGACATTTCAATCCACGCCGCCCGTGAAGGCGGCGACACAGCCTACAATGCGCAACACACAGTCTGGCAAGATTTCAATCCACGCCGCCCGTGAAGGCGGCGACGTCAGCGTGATATGCACACACGGCACGAGCAGATTTCAATCCACGCCGCCCGTGAAGGCGGCGACGTTAGTGTTTGCCATGTTAGTTTTCCTCCGTATTATTATTTCAATCCACGCCGCCCGTGAAGGCGGCGACCAGTCCTGCAACCTATAATCGCTTGCACTTGCGATTTCAATCCACGCCGCCCGTGAAGGCGGCGACAAAACTGTCCCTGCTTGTCCGTGGAGACGACCCCATTTCAATCCACGCCGCCCGTGAAGGCGGCGACAAGCAAGTACTTGACAAAACAGGGCATTTTAGGGATTTCAATCCACGCCGCCCGTGAAGGCGGCGACCCTTTGCTTGATTAGGTTTTTCCTATTGCAGAATTTCAATCCACGCCGCCCGTGAAGGCGGCGACTGTTGCAGCACGGATGCCCAAGGTACGCAACGATATTTCAATCCACGCCGCCCGTGAAGGCGGCGACTTCAAACACAGTCTCGCACACGTTGGCATCGGCATTTCAATCCACGCCGCCCGTGAAGGCGGCGACCTTGCATAGCCGTGAAAACATTTTCCTGCAAACATTTCAATCCACGCCGCCCGTGAAGGCGGCGACGTTTACCGCTACAGCCAACAAAGAAGGGAGAAGTATTTCAATCCACGCCGCCCGTGAAGGCGGCGACTTATGTGTTTTTCGGACATTCCCATTCGGGAAGAATTTCAATCCACGCCGCCCGTGAAGGCGGCGACATTGCCCGCATAGGGATAAATAAGCACGGCGAGATTTCAATCCACGCCGCCCGTGAAGGCGGCGACTTCAGAACCGCTGTATTGTGGCACGGAGCAAAAATTTCAATCCACGCCGCCCGTGAAGGCGGCGACGGCGGGGCGAAAAATCGTTGGAGTCCTGCTCCGGATTTCAATCCACGCCGCCCGTGAAGGCGGCGACCTAAGCCGCTGGCAGATCCGCGCACGGCACTGATATTTCAATCCACGCCGCCCGTGAAGGCGGCGACATAAGCGGACAGGTGATTTTGCCTTCATCAGTGCGATTTCAATCCACGCCGCCCGTGAAGGCGGCGACTTCAGCGACTCACGGTTTGCGCAACCTTCCGCCTATTTCAATCCACGCCGCCCGTGAAGGCGGCGACTCTATCTCGGCGCAATACAGCGTCATTAGGCGGCTATTTCAATCCACGCCGCCCGTGAAGGCGGCGACGCGTACATACGCCCATACCACATTTTATTTGGTATTTCAATCCACGCCGCCCGTGAAGGCGGCGACGAGTTTGGGACAGCGAGGCGGCTGGCTAATTAACATTTCAATCCACGCCGCCCGTGAAGGCGGCGACCTCGCCGTTTTTGCGGCGGTCGTTCACCGCAACCACATTTCAATCCACGCCGCCCGTGAAGGCGGCGACGCCAAGTACTCAAAGCAATGGGCCATCCCATACATTTCAATCCACGCCGCCCGTGAAGGCGGCGACGTACGGGGACCCAATATTTTATGATGGCAATTATATTTCAATCCACGCCGCCCGTGAAGGCGGCGACGCAATTAAATAAAATAATTGGTGGGGTGGGTGGATTTCAATCCACGCCGCCCGTGAAGGCGGCGACATTTATCGGCGATATAAGGGGTTGTAACATCAAATTTCAATCCACGCCGCCCGTGAAGGCGGCGACTTTTCCGTTTTTACTGTTTTATAGCCGCCTTCCATATTTCAATCCACGCCGCCCGTGAAGGCGGCGACCCGTCTACAAAACTTTTTGCCTCAATAATAAGCATTTCAATCCACGCCGCCCGTGAAGGCGGCGACTTGTTACCCTAAAGCGAGTTCGTTCAATTTCGGATTTCAATCCACGCCGCCCGTGAAGGCGGCGACGTTTCTCTACCTCGGCTTTCATTTCGTCTGTGAGGATTTCAATCCACGCCGCCCGTGAAGGCGGCGACAATGATAATGTGCGATATTTATTCGGCGAATGGATTTCAATCCACGCCGCCCGTGAAGGCGGCGACGCAAATGGGGGCCGAAGTCACAGGCGGGATTTGATATTTCAATCCACGCCGCCCGTGAAGGCGGCGACATACAGCGACATTTAAGAGGTTTGCAATTGCGAAATTTCAATCCACGCCGCCCGTGAAGGCGGCGACGCAATGCCTTTCCTATGTCCACTCTTTCTTCGTTATTTCAATCCACGCCGCCCGTGAAGGCGGCGACCGGATTTCTTCCCGCCGTTGCTGTCCCATGCCATATTTCAATCCACGCCGCCCGTGAAGGCGGCGACCCCTTCCTATCTCGGGCTGTTTAAGTGCGTCTCTATTTCAATCCACGCCGCCCGTGAAGGCGGCGACGCAACCCCGACCCTTGCAAGGCTTGCGGGCAAGCATTTCAATCCACGCCGCCCGTGAAGGCGGCGACTATCATGGCGGAACAACCCGCTTCCGACTCGATTATTTCAATCCACGCCGCCCGTGAAGGCGGCGACGGATATGGCGGCGCAAAGGGGTTCAACTCCGCCATTTCAATCCACGCCGCCCGTGAAGGCGGCGACGTTTCATACATTGTCCTCCTTAATCGTCCTCAAGCTATTTCAATCCACGCCGCCCGTGAAGGCGGCGACTGTAATGCGGCGCTCGCGTTCGGAGGTTTTCCCATTTCAATCCACGCCGCCCGTGAAGGCGGCGACGCTTTCGAGTTTCCGGACGGCACGCGAATGTGAATTTCAATCCACGCCGCCCGTGAAGGCGGCGACCAAAGTCGCGGAGGCGCTCGGGATGACTCCTGCATTTCAATCCACGCCGCCCGTGAAGGCGGCGACTTTGCGGGCTCAGGCACAGCTCGCTGCACCCGCGATTTCAATCCACGCCGCCCGTGAAGGCGGCGACAGTGCTGGGCAGTCGCACAAACAGCTCCGAGGTATTTCAATCCACGCCGCCCGTGAAGGCGGCGACATATGACCCCCGATGAGGTGACGGCATATCAGGCGATTTCAATCCACGCCGCCCGTGAAGGCGGCGACACGATGACGGCTCGGTTATTCTGTCTTGTTACACATTTCAATCCACGCCGCCCGTGAAGGCGGCGACAATCGAAGCCAAAGAAGGCGCACCGTTCGTGATATTTCAATCCACGCCGCCCGTGAAGGCGGCGACTTGCTTATTGTGTGTGTTGTCGGTATTGTGTTATATTTCAATCCACGCCGCCCGTGAAGGCGGCGACTTCCCGGAAGCCGCCTTCCAGATAGGTTGACGGAAATTTCAATCCACGCCGCCCGTGAAGGCGGCGACCGATTTCTTCTGGTTCAACGGCAACGGTAATCTTATTTCAATCCACGCCGCCCGTGAAGGCGGCGACTTCGCACCGTCGAATGATGCGTTCATTGCCCGTGCATTTCAATCCACGCCGCCCGTGAAGGCGGCGACCAAATCCTCCATAACATCCAGCGGCATCAAATCATTTCAATCCACGCCGCCCGTGAAGGCGGCGACGGCACGCAAAAAACGGTTGACCAAGCGCAAATAAATTTCAATCCACGCCGCCCGTGAAGGCGGCGACCGGCAATTGCAAGGGGTTCAGGAAAATATATAAGATTTCAATCCACGCCGCCCGTGAAGGCGGCGACGTCCCTGTCGCATACTATAACGGCAACCCCTATATTTCAATCCACGCCGCCCGTGAAGGCGGCGACGCTCGTCCATGTATGCCCAAAATTCGGCGGAGTCATTTCAATCCACGCCGCCCGTGAAGGCGGCGACGAAAATGCCCGAGGTTCGAAACTTCGTAATCCGATTTCAATCCACGCCGCCCGTGAAGGCGGCGACTTGGCGGAATTTTGCGCAAGATATGTTTTAAATATTTCAATCCACGCCGCCCGTGAAGGCGGCGACCGTATGTGCTGTCGTTCCGCTATGTACTATGTAATTTCAATCCACGCCGCCCGTGAAGGCGGCGACGGTAATATTACTGGTACTGCGTTATATTCAATGGATTTCAATCCACGCCGCCCGTGAAGGCGGCGACGATACAGCACATATCCCAAAGCTTCACCAGACTGCATTTCAATCCACGCCGCCCGTGAAGGCGGCGACAAAATGGGGGGTGAAGTCACAGGCAGGATTTGATATTTCAATCCACGCCGCCCGTGAAGGCGGCGACGGCGACCGCTCTTTTTGGGATGACTGCGCCCATATTTCAATCCACGCCGCCCGTGAAGGCGGCGACCGCTGATTCCAAATTGCCGCCGCCGTTGAACCAATTTCAATCCACGCCGCCCGTGAAGGCGGCGACATAATTTCCGTTTTTGTGCTGTTCGGCAACACGATTTCAATCCACGCCGCCCGTGAAGGCGGCGACTTGTTTATTGTGTGTGTTGTTGGTATTGTGTTATATTTCAATCCACGCCGCCCGTGAAGGCGGCGACTTCTCCACATCGGCTTTCATTTCGTCAGTGAGTATTTCAATCCACGCCGCCCGTGAAGGCGGCGACTAAAAACATTAAATAAACGCTTGACATTATTGTGCATTTCAATCCACGCCGCCCGTGAAGGCGGCGACTCGTATTTACTCGCCGCAATTACGAAAACATGCAATTTCAATCCACGCCGCCCGTGAAGGCGGCGACAACAGCATCAACGTTGCGTACATCGCTGTCTCTTATTTCAATCCACGCCGCCCGTGAAGGCGGCGACAACAGCAGTCTCCGTGGCAAGGTCGCAGACCTTATTTCAATCCACGCCGCCCGTGAAGGCGGCGACCATTGGCGAACGTCAGCATCGTAATTAGGTTCGGATTTCAATCCACGCCGCCCGTGAAGGCGGCGACATTATACGGCACGATTATACCAAGTCGCTTTCGCATTTCAATCCACGCCGCCCGTGAAGGCGGCGACTTTATTTTGTTTTATCGTGATCCCGTTGAGCGTATTTCAATCCACGCCGCCCGTGAAGGCGGCGACAGACGTTACATTGTGTTTAACTTCCGTTGATATGATTTCAATCCACGCCGCCCGTGAAGGCGGCGACGGAAAAGGGGGTTGAATTGCCCGATGCCTTATATAATTTCAATCCACGCCGCCCGTGAAGGCGGCGACATACGGCATTCCCAACAAAATACTTGTTTTTCCTATTTCAATCCACGCCGCCCGTGAAGGCGGCGACTCGTCAAGAGTTCGTTCTACAGTTTCATACATTATTTCAATCCACGCCGCCCGTGAAGGCGGCGACTTGTAACACAAATTAAGGCGACTTCCAATAAAATATTTCAATCCACGCCGCCCGTGAAGGCGGCGACCAAAACCTAATAAAGCGATAAAGATATACAAAATATTTCAATCCACGCCGCCCGTGAAGGCGGCGACATCCCCGCTGTAAAATGCATACGGTACATAAACCCATTTCAATCCACGCCGCCCGTGAAGGCGGCGACCATCAAAATCATACAGTTTACCTTCCGAACCCGTTATTTCAATCCACGCCGCCCGTGAAGGCGGCGACATATCATTTTATTAATATTTATAATTGTTTCTCGATTTCAATCCACGCCGCCCGTGAAGGCGGCGACGTTTATTTTGTTTTATCGCGATCCCGTTGAGCGTATTTCAATCCACGCCGCCCGTGAAGGCGGCGACTATATATTCATCACGTGGACGCAATATATAACCCCATTTCAATCCACGCCGCCCGTGAAGGCGGCGACTAGCACTTGCGGTTTACATTGTTAAAAAAGACAAAATTTCAATCCACGCCGCCCGTGAAGGCGGCGACGGCGGAAACGAATAGACGTAATCAACATTTCCGCAAACAGCAAGTACGAAAGTGATCATTCCCCGCTGTTCATTTTCCATTATACAGTAAAAAAGGCGGCACTGCAAGCAAAGACCTGCCTTTTATGCGCGTTTCGTTTCTTATCCGCTTAACAATTCTTGAAGAAAAGCATGTTTTGTCCGCATGTAATTGCGCGAACCACCCTGATTTTTTCTGACCGCTTAGTGTTCGCGGCAAGTAATCAAAGCATCAGCATACCCTCAGGGTCGTAACCCGACTTTGTTCCGAAATGCTCAATCTTGTTTTCATATTTGTTACCCAGATAATAGAAACGAAGACTGTCCCGTTCAGCATCCATGATGCTGCAAAGCTCAGCTTTTAACCTGCGGCACTGCGCCGGATCGAGTATGCACTCGAATACCGAATTCTGCACACGCTGTCCATAGTTTACACACTGCTTTGCGATGCGGCGTAATCGTCTTTTTCCGTCCGCATCCTCTGTGTTAACATCATAGGTTATAAGCACAAACATAATTGAACCTTCCTTTCTGCCTCAACACGGTTATTTCCAAAGGAACGGAGGATAAGCATCCAAATCCCCGCGAAGGTATCTTGCCAGTAACAGGGCCTGAACATACGGAATCATCCCCCATTGCAGCTTTTCGCCGAGATATGGATGCTTCAATTCATCCTTTTTGCGTTCCTGCCATGCTCGATAGAAACGCCGCCGTGAATCATCCTTAAGCAGTACAGCCCCGCTTTCACGAAAATCGAAATCGTTTCTGTCAAACATTCTGTTATTGATGCACGTAAGGACAAATCTGTCTGCCATGCACGGACGCAGTTCTTCCATGAGGTCAAGTGCCAGTGAAGTTCTGCCCGGCCTGTCACGATGCAGAAATCCGACGTACGAATCCAGTCCGACGCTTTCAAGCGCAGATGCACAATCAAGGGCAAGCGTTGAATACGCAAGCGACAGCAGCGCATTCACGGCATCAAGCGGAGGCCGCCTCGAACGCACCGTAAACCGAAAAAGTTCCTTGCTGTTGAGAATTAATTCGTTGAATATGCTGAAATACGCATTCGCTGCAACACCTTCAAGTCCACGGAGTCCGTCAAGACGTGTTTCTTTTTGAACAAGCGGCAACAGTCCCGCCGTCAGCTGTGAAACGGAAGCCAAAGCTTCACAATCCACACGCAGAGCGTGATCTCGCCGTGTCCTCTCAATGCTCTGCTTAGAATTGTAAAGTTTGCCGAATATCATATTTTTGGCAATCAAGCATGAATTCTCCTCATCATCCGCAACACGATATTGCTTTCGCCGAAGCAAAACATTACCGTTTGCTTCGCCCGTTACCCGTGCAAGAAATCGCCCCCGCGGGCTGCAGAAAGTGAATGCAACCCCCATATCGGCGCATTTACCGAGCAATGCAGGAGATGCGCCCATATATGAAAAGTCAATTATGCTTTGCAATGTGTGCAGAGGATAACGTGCCGTGATCCTTTCGCCGCACTTTGCAACAACATTCTCTCCATCCAACGTCAAATATACGTCTTCCGACATAATATACAGTGTATTCAGCAACCGCTTCATTGCGATTCCTCCATTGCCTTATTAATGTACGTTGCAACGGTCGTTGTTTTCATCAGTTTCGGGAGGCAAATCTCCTTCATTGAACATGACGCGCATGCCTTGGTAGGTTTCACTTTCGGGGTATATCGTTTTCTATACAGATCATGCATTTCGGAAAGCACATCCCGTACTTCGTCCCTCAATGCTCTGTCAAATTCAACTTCCACCCTGCGCCGTGTTTCGCCATAAAACAATGCTCCTCGCGGAATATCACACGCAAGCATCTCTTCAAGGCACATTGCCTGACCGCAAAGCTGCAATGTATCACCGGTTCGCTCGTTGTACATTCCGCGCTTGTATTCAACGGGATAGGGCTGCCAAAGACCATCACGATCCTTCAGCTCTATCCCGTCCGCCGAACGGCGAAATTCCAGTACATCACACTGTCCCGAAACCCCGAGGGTGGATGAAAAAAAATTCATCCCCCTCGTAATGAAAAGATCGCCTCTGCTTTCCTTCAAACCGGTATCATGCGCTCTTTCATGCATCAGTGTGCCGTCCACCGTGCGGTAGTTATCCGCCCATTGCTGCTCAATGTGGATAAGCGCCCATTGTCTGCGGCAGAATTTGAAGTGCTGAATTCCGGATAGCAGCAGATAATCCTCTTCGGAATATGTCATATCATCCGAATGCAGCTGACTCCTTCGGGCAAATTATCCGTATCAACGGCAACATCATAATCACCGTAGCAACGGGCAACCGCACAATCCGCTTTTCTTGCCGCTGTAACACGCTCAAAAAGTTTATGTGCCGGAGCATTCCCGAGCTCTGACTCGTGTTTGAACACGACAAGCTCACGAACAGCCATCTTGCCGCGTGCAGCCGAGTGATCGTTTTCAAACATGTTTATTATCGCCTTCCAAAGCAGTTCAAGATCCGCCTCCGAAAAGCCCGTAGTTTTGCGCGCGAGGTTGGCCGAAACATAGCCTTCGCAGCGATAGAGACCGTAAGGAACAATATATTTGCGTCCCATTTCCGTACCTTTTTTCTCTGCGTCAGCCTCGGTCGTTATTGCAACACGGGTTATCGTAATCTCCTGAGAAATAATGGGATCAATGCTCCTTGAAAAACCGAGCTGTACCGGTCCTCTTACCTGGCCGCAGTTCAGAGCACCTTTGACGAATGTTGTCATAACGGCGCCGAAGGTGCGAATATCAAAGAAGTTTCCGCACATGTAATCCCTGATCTTTATATCAAGCTCAGGATCGTTTTTCTTTGCCTCTTTCAATTTCTTTTCATCCGTGCTGACATTATACTTTTCGCAAGCCTCCCTATCGCTTGCATTAAGAGGAACTCCCTCTTTGATGTAAATGCGATAACCGGGTTCTCCCTCCTTTGCCGTTTCAACATAGTTGCGAATCTTCCGCTTAAGGCAGACATCGGTTACAATTCCGTAACCGGTTTCGGGATCAACTCTTGGCATATTGCCCGCATCGGGATCACCGTTGGGGTTGCCGTTTTCAACGTCGTAAAGCACAACAAAGTCATAGCGGTTTTTAATGGGTTCCATAATTATTTATCCTCCTTTTTTGTATAACGAGCCTGTGTTTGATGGTAGTAGCCAAGGTCGAACGAGCCTTGCTCCGGCAGCGACATATGCGCCGGATACTGTTCTCCGAGAACGCTCTTCAGCGTCATAACCTTTTTATCAAGATATACACGCTGTGCATCCGAAAGTTTGCGCAGGTGTTTTTGCGCAAGATTGCTGAGTATCGGGAACACCGTTGCAGGCATTGCGGCAGCAGAGCCAAAATACCTGTCCTTAATTGTTGTGTTTATACCCGGATTTGCTGCCTGCTGAATCTCTTCATACACGGAGAACAGCCTTCCGAGGGTATAGGGGATGTTTTTGCTGTTTTCATTTAAACTCACTGTCAGTACCTCCTTTGGGCATTTTTCATTTGGGTTTCTCAGATAATAAGCTTTGATTATCGCCGCGCGTTCACGGGTTATGTTGCGTTCTGCTTTGATTCGCAGAAAGGTGCACTCCAGAAGGGACGCCGGATATCTGCCGCCGGAAAACACAGCACGGGCAACCGCACCCGCCATTGCCGAGTTTTGGGGTTTATCCTTGTTTTTTCCTGATTCTTCGCTGTACTCCGGCATGCGCACCTCGTACCCGCCAATCTCCTGTTTATCCTTGTTTTTTCCTGATTCTTCGCTGTACGGTCGTTCAGCGTTTGTCCCATTGTCATTCTTTTTCTTAATCGTCCGATTCGTTGCACTTAGCAGTTTCCAAAGCGGAAGCATCGGGTACTTATCATTTGACGGTCGAACGATTTCAAGGCGGTCATAATGCGCTTTGATGTTCTTGACAATATTTCCGAAGCTGTCGCAATAGAAAAACCTGACTGCAAGGCGCGCTGCGTTCGGCGATATGCCGAGGATATAGAACTTTCGTTCCGGATCAAGATCCATCTCCTTGCATGGAAGTCCGTCTGCAAGAAGCTTCAAGCTTGTCCGCAGCGCTGAAAGCCTCTGTTCATCCGACTTGTCGACATTATCACCGAAAAAAACTTCAGCTGCAAAATCCTCGTACTGTTTATCCGCATTTTCTGCCCAGCAGACAACGGCAGCATCGCCGATCCTGTGGACATTTTTCCTGTCCGCCAATAAATGATTCAACGCAGTCGTATATGCAAAGGCTGCATATTTTCCGACCGGCGCATTTTGGTTCTGTTCCTTGTTATAAGAACAGAATGCCGATGCATTGAATGACACGAGTGCCGCACCGCTCGACTGCGCGCCCTGCACACCCTTGATCGTAGGGTGTGTGTTTTGAATTTCATCAAGCGCTCCCGTTACCAGGCACTGCCCAATGTTATCTTTTTGCTTTGCATTCGCCTTCTGCCAGACAGATGCAAGCTGTGGATCATCGTGAACATAGCCTCCGTTAAAGCGAAAAACCATATTTGCACCCGAAAGAATTTCTTTCGCATATTGTGCAACAAGATTGTTTTCCTCCGC
>OGXR01002264.1_pt1 | contig 12604 bp, 6 predicted proteins | sample 1576331 | NCBI WGS metagenome assembly OGXR01 (sample SAMEA3541473, study PRJEB24748) | human gut metagenome | biome: human gut; feature: human-associated habitat; material: faeces | place: China | collected 2012 | reverse complement strand
GTAGGTGTAACCCTGCAGAATTCCGACTATGAATACTATTCATACAAAACGGTACAGATTCCGAACGAAGCACTCGGCATGGCGGGAATGAGTGAAGGAACTCCCAGTACGACTAAATCATTAAAGAGTTCCTGGTCTATGCTTTCTTTCCTGGGACGTTTGAACTATAACTATAAATCATTGTATTATGCAACGGTTTCTTTCCGTTCCGACGGTTCTTCCAAGTTCCGTGGTGATAACCGTTTCGGCTACTTCCCTTCCGGTTCATTGGCATGGGGATTCATGGAGGAAGATTTTATGAAACCATTGAAGTCTGTTGTTTCTTCAGGTAAATTAAGAGCAAGCTGGGGATTGACCGGTAACAACCGTGTAGGCGAGTATGATACGTATGCTTTATATCAGATATTAAAAGATAAAGTTGGAGATTTTATTTCGATCGGTAGCCTACCGAGTGGTGTATATCCGTTCGAAAACAGCCTGACAAGTGTAGGTACAGTGCCCACTTCCTTAAGAAACAGAAAACTGAAATGGGAGACTACCGAACAGTGGAACCTAGGCCTGGACTTAGGCTTCCTGGACGAACGCATCGGATTAACCGTAGACTGGTATCGTAAAACGACTCGTGATTTGTTGCTGAATACTGCACTTCCCACCTCTTCCGGTTATTTCAGTGCCATGAAGAATGTAGGAAAGGTACGCAACCAAGGTATCGAGCTCACATTGAACACAACCAATATCAAGAACCGTCATTTCTCATGGACTACTAACTTTAATATCGCATTCAACAAGAACAAAGTATTAGAATTGGCCGAAAACCAATCTTCTCTGTTGAGTGCAGCCAAATTTGACCAGAACTATAACTCTCAATACAGCTACATTGCCAAAGTGGGTTATCCGATGGGAATGATGTACGGATTCATCTACGAAGGTACATACAAATACGAAGATTTCGACAAAGTAGGTGATACATATACACTGAAACGCAATGTTCCGTATTTCTCTTCCGAAAGTAATACACAACCGGGTATGCCGAAATACGCAGACCTGAATGGTGACGGTATCATCGACGATAACGACCGCACTATGATCGGTAACGGTATGCCGAAACATACGGGCGGATTTACCAACAATTTCGAATACAAAGGATTTGACTTGAGCATCTTCTTCCAATGGTCGTATGGAAACGATGTATTGAATGCCAACCGCCTGTTCTTCGAGAACAGCAATAAAACACGTGACTTGAACCAATACGCAAGTTACGCAGACCGCTGGACACCGGAAAATCCGGAAAGTAATATTCCGAGAGCTACCGACTCCGGTTCTAACAAAGTGTTCTCTACACGTATTATCGAAGATGGTTCGTTCCTTCGTCTGAAGACCGTGTCTTTAGGATATACACTGCCGAAACAACTGACCAAGAAATGGAAGATAGACAATGCACGCGTATTCGTTGCCGGTCAGAATCTATGGACATGTACAGGGTATTCCGGTTACGACCCGGAAGTATCTATCCGTGAAGGCGCACTGACTCCGGGACTGGACTTCTCCGCTTATCCGAGAGCCTACTCTATCAGTTTTGGTATAAACTTAGGTTTCTAATCAATCATCCTTCAAACAATTACGTATATGAAAACAATAAAAATAATCATCATATCACTTCTTGTCGGACTTAACCTGACTTCCTGCGATTTCTTGGAAAAAGACCCGACATACACCACTCCTGAAAACTTCTTCAAAAATGAAGCGGACGCTACCTCTTGGCTGACAGGAACCTATGCCATTCTGGGACAAAGTTCCTTCTACGGAAATGAGTTCTTATACCTTGTAGGAGGTGACGATCTGGGACACTATGGTGGTGCCAACCGCGGACCTAACAAAAGTGGGTTGATCTGTAACAATGCCAACACAAGTGATCCGGCCGTTGCAGCATTGTGGTACACATTATACTCCGGCATCAACAGAGCCAATATTTTCCTGGAAAATATTGATGCAGTGCCCGATATGAACGACGATACCCGCAAGCAGTACAAAGCCGAAGCCCGTTTCTTACGCGCATTCTATTATTTTACTTTGGTAGAATGTTGGGGAGATGTACCTTTCAAGACTACTTCTACAGAAGATGCCTATAACCTCTCCATTCCACGTACGGACAAACAGACGATTTATGATTTTATCATCAAAGAGATGTATGGTTCTGCCGAGGATCTCAAATCTGCTCAAGATTTGAACTATTTACCGGGACGTGTTTCCAAATCGGCTGCTTGGGGAATGTTGGCGCGTGTATATATGTTCCGGGCCGGTGAACCTAAACGTGACAAGGAAGTGGGTTTGGCTAACAACACGACTAGTGCCGAGATTACAGAATATTTCAAAAAAGCAAGTTACTATGCACAGTTAGTCAAGAATGAGGGTCATTCACTAACTGCCAAATATTGGGACTTCTTTATCGACATTTGTTCTGATAAGTATAACACTGCTCTCAATAAGGATGGTGCCAAGGCTAATGAAAGTATTTGGGAAGTAGAATTTGCAGGTAACCGTTCGACGGATGTACGTGCAGAAGGTAGAATCGGTAATATTATCGGCATTCAGGGTAAGGACCTTTCTTCCAAAGCATCCATCACTGGTAAAGGTGATCCGGGCTATGCATACGCTTTTATCTGGAATACTCCTAAACTGCTGGAATTGTATGAAGCAAACGATGACATTGACCGTTGCAACTGGAATATTGCTCCATTCACTTACACCCAGTCAGCAGGAGAAGGTACTCCGGTGGACGGTCGTGAATTTGTAAAGGGAAAAAGAGATGAAGTGGAACAACAATACTGGGATAAATCCTTCAGCTATGGTAAAACAGAGCCGGGGTCTACTTACGGTGATCGTGAATCGAAGAACGATGCCAATAAGAACCGCAACAGGGCTGCCGCCAAATATCGTAGAGAATATGAAGCAGACAAGAAGAGTAAAAACGATACTTCCATCAACTTCCCTCTTCTCCGTTACTCTGACATTCTGCTAATGATTGCAGAGGCAGAAAATGAAGTCAACCATGGCCCTAATGATTTGGCGTATGAATGTATCAATGCAGTAAGAGAACGTGCAGGAATCAAAAAACTTGCAGCAAATCTGGATGAAGAGAGCTTCCGCAAAGCTATCAAAGACGAACGTGCAATGGAACTCTGTTTCGAGTACACACGCCGTTTCGACCTGATCCGTTGGGGAGACTATTACAAACTGATGCAGGAACAAGTGGACAAGGCACAGGCTGACGAATCCTGGAAATTCGGAATCAATGTATATACTTACTTCAATATTCCGAAGTCTTACAATTATTTCCCGATTCCTGCCAATGAAATAGGATCAAACGGTGCTATCAAGACGAATAATCCGGGTTGGTAATTCTCTTAATAACTTTAAAAAGAAAAGGACATGAAAATAATATATAAAAGTTTGATGACTATCGCTTTTGCCGGACTATCCCTGGCTTCATGCGACAAGGAATTAAAAGAAGAAACAGCAATGGAAGTGGGTGTGGTGACAGACAGCAATGTCAGCTTCGATGGCAAAACTGTGACTGTAAAGAAAGGAAACCCTGTAACGTTCAGCTTCGATGGTGACCCTGATTTTATCAGTTTCTTCAGCGGTGAGATAGGGCACGAATACAAACACCGGAACAGAATTGAAATGCAACCGGAAGACGTAGAAAAATGTGAAATCAACTTCTCCGTAGTATATGACTATGGTAGTGCGAAAACCATCGAAGGTTCTACTCACATATTAATATCCGATCAATTCGAAGGAATTAGTGGCAACAATGTGGAAAAAGACAAAGAAGCAGTTACTAATTGCGAATGGACAGAACTTGTCAGCCAAGATGAGCTTCCTAAAGCAACCAAAGATACTAAAGACTATTCTTGTCCTTTAATATCTTACTTGGGTAAAGAAATCAGCATTGCTTTCCGCCTCAACCCTCTTGATAATAGCAGCACAATGCCTGTAATACATATTAAAGGCTTACAGCTTAATCTGGAGTTCAACAATGGAAAATCAACCACAATTAATGCAAAGAACTTCGAATTCTCGGCTTTAAATGTAACCTACAATTTAGATGATCTTTCAAAAAACAACACTCATCTTACCAAATTGAAGGAAGCATTAGGAAATAAAAACCTCACACTTGAAGAGATGAAAAGCGCAGAATATGCAGATAAAATAGCATATGCTACTGTAGACGGTAATATTCCTTATTTCTGGAGAATTAGCCAGCCAAGCGATTTCGTAACCAGTGGCGGAGCAGCAGGGTATACAAAAGGAGATACTTGGCTTATCTCCAATTCCATCCTCCTTAACGGTTCCTGCGATCCTGACGCTGGTGTAGCTATCAAGAATATCTCGCAATCGTTGGAGATATACTCACATACCTATGAAGAGGCCGGTACATATACCGCTACTTTCGTAGCCAACAATGCAAACTACGTCCATCAAGGTGGTCAAGTAGTACGTGAACTGACTATAAACGTTGTAGAATAAAAATATATCCCCCAATTTTTCTAACCTTCAATCATAGAAAACGTTTATAAAAATCAGACTTTAATCAATTTAACATCAGAAAGAGAGGGACCGCGAGGTTCCTCTCTTTTACTTTTTCTGTATCTTTGCACAAAAATAAAAATAATGCCAAAGACTCTTCCTATTCATTTTGCCCCATTACAAGGTTACACCGAAGTGTTTTACCGTAATGCTCATGCTGCCTGCTTCGGAGGTATAGATACTTATTATACCCCATTTGTACGACTCGAAAAAGGCAGATTTCGTCATAGAGATGTCCGAGGAATCGAGCCCGGAAATAATCAAGTACCCCATCTGATTCCGCAACTGATAGCTCCCTCTTTTGAGAAAGCAGAAAAAATCTTATCCCTATTCATTGAAAAGGGATATAAGGAAGTCGACATCAATATAGGATGTCCTTTTCCCATGCTGGCTAAACGCCACAATGGTTCCGGCATTCTTCCTTATCCCGAAGAAGTGCAAGCGTTACTTAGCCTGCTGATTACGGAATATCCGCAAATAAGTTTTTCTATCAAAATGAGGTTGGGTTGGGAAGATCCGGAAGAATGTCTGAAACTGGCTCCGATTATCAATGAGCTACCCTTGCGACAAGTGGTTATGCACCCCCGCTTGGGAAAACAGCAATACAAAGGAGAAGTTGACCTTAAAGCGTTTGAGGCTTTTCAGAATGCCTGCAAGCATCCGCTCATCTATAATGGAGATATCAATAGTGTAGAAGATATTCACCGCATTCAGGAACAGTTTCCCGGACTAGCCGGAATGATGATAGGACGGGGATTACTTGCCAACCCGGCATTAGCTTTGGAGTATAGACAAAACCGTGCACTCGAGTTCGATGAAATGAGAGAAAAATTGCAATCTATGCACAAATGCGTATACAATCAATATGCAGAACAGTTGGAAGGAGGAGACGAACAACTTCTGAACAAAATGAAAACTTTCTGGGAATATTTAATGCCGCAAGCAGACAGAAAATTACTGAAAGCAATTCATAAAAGCACAAGTCTCAACAAATATAATCAGGCAATCCTTGCCTTTTTTAATCAACGATGAACTGATAACCAGTAATTTTACGTAATTTTGCGCCCGTTTACAAACATGCACATTATGAAAAAATACATTCTAATCTTTCTTTGTCTGATAACCGTATCAGGCAGTTTCGCACAAATGCAGGATTTCAAGTTCAAATTCTATGGACAGATTCGTACTGACTTCTATTATAATAGTCGTGCTAACGAAGAAACCGTAGACGGATTGTTTTATATGTATCCAAAAGACAAAGTGCGTGATCCGGAGGGGAACGATTTGAACTCAACACCCAACAGTAACTTCTATACTTTATATTCGCGCCTTGGAGTAGACGTTGCCGGTCCAAAACTGGGAACAGCCAAGACATCTGCCAAAGTAGAAGTCGACTTCCGCGGCACAGGCACTTCTTATTCGGTCATTCGCCTTCGTCATGCTTATTTGAATCTGGATTGGGGAAAATCAGCTTTATTACTCGGACAGAACTGGCATCCCTTATTCGGAGATGTGTCTCCGCAGATTCTTAATCTCTCCGTAGGAGCACCGTTTCAGCCCTTCAGCCGTGCGCCACAAATTCGTTATCGCTATACAAACAAGAATTTCCAACTTACCGGAGCCGCAGTGTGGCAATCACAATATACTTCACAAGGACCGGAAGGGAAAACACATAAGTATCTGAAGCAAAGCTGTATTCCCGAATTTTATGTCGGAGCTGATTATAAGAATGGCGGTTTGCTGGCCGGCGTAGGCATTGAGTTGTTATCATTGAAACCACGTACGGAGTCTATAGTAAATACAGATAAATACAAGGTAGACGAACGCATCACAACTCTTTCATACGAAGCTCATGTGAAATACACCAACAAAGACTGGTTCATCGCTGCGAAGAGTGTATTAGGATCCAATCTGACACAAGCTTCCGGTTTGGGTGGATTCGGGATCAAGTCTGTCAACGAACAAACGGGAGAACAAGAATATACTCCGATACGTTTCTCCAGCTCTTGGTTCAACGTTGTCTACGGACAGAAATGGAAGCCGGGAATCTTCGTAGGCTATGCCAAGAATCTGGGAACAAGTGATGCACTATATGCTCCCAAAGGAAATGATGCAAAACTTTATGGAACAGGAACAGACCTTAACCAATTAGTTACGGCAGGAGCAGAACTGACCTACAATGTCCCCCACTGGAAATTCGGGTTGGAATATACATTAAGCTCTGCATGGTATGGTTCGCTCAATACGTCCAATGGGAAAATTCAAGATACCCATGCCGTATGTAACAACCGTATTGTTGCCGTTGCCATGTTTATGTTCTAACCTCTCTATACAATTATTTTAATTATATCTCTGTCACCTGTCACCGATTGCTGCTTAACGGTTTGATTATTAACAATTAACACCGTGACAGCAATAGGTGACAGCAGTGTGACAACAATAATGCTGTCACCAGAAACAGATAAACTACATTTCACAACGCGGAGGTATTCACTCTGGAAGCTCCAGGCAATCCTATTTATTTCATGAATGCATTACCTTTGTTTCTCGTGGGGAAACTTTTAGTTTCAAGGCTTGAAACCAAAGGTTTCGTACCGGGAAACTAAAGTTTCAGCATTGGGAAACTGTAGTTTCAGCACCGAGAAACAATAGTTTCAACGACATGGAAACTATGGTTTCTCCAAGAGAAACTAGTGTTCCCTTATCAGGAAAAGCAAATGATCTCCTATTGTCTGACTTTTATCTCCTTAACTCCACTTCAAAGCTAGCACCATCTTTACAACTGAACTGCAAAACTGTTTGCTTCTTATCAGAAGAAATCACCTTGCAAAACGGAGTTTCTTCTACATTCCATTGCCCTTTTATCGTTACAGTCACAGGTATTTCACTACTGGCATTTTCAATCCATGGTCGTGAATAGATACTACGTTCGATGCGTTTCCCATCTTTATCAAACGCTTCATCGCTTGGACCGCGATACAAAGCTAAATCCGGTTGTGCCACCGTCAACTTAATCTTATCAGCAGATCCTTTATGAATCATAACCAGACAGGAAGTATCCACACGTTGTAATAAACCACCCGGCAATGTCGTTTCAGGAGTTTCAAACAACACATAAGAAATGATCTGTTCGGAAACGGACTCTACAATATGTGCATTCCGGTCTTGCTGTAATACCTTATAAGTGGGCTTCTTTGCAAATTTCTTCATCAGAGTTTCATTCGTCTGAGGCAGAACAGCGTATTCATAACTTCCGTTTTTCGGTGCCTTTCCATGATCTACAACCAAAGAAACCCAATCACCCTTTGTTTCCTTTCCCGTATTCTGCATTCGCGAATGTTGAGGGAAGTTTTTCTCAAACCGAATGGCTGTCGGAACATAATAACCCGTTCCCAAATGGTCCACCCATACTTTCTTATCTCCTTGATAATTTTTCCAATAATCATGCCCTGCTTTATCAGTAACTGCCAATTGGAAGATAGTCGTTTCTGTCGGGAACTCCGTATTTGTATTTTCAATATCCGAACCAAGACAGACAATCATTCCATCGATGAAATGGTAAGATTTACGTGCCCGATGTGATCCGTTATACTTATCATGCTCATGTAACTTCATTCCGAAATTACCATTCATCTTCTGTTGAGACAAACCACCGGCAAAAGCCTCGTCGGAGTAAAGCATCTCTTCCATTCCAGAGTAACTATCCACATTGAGCACCTTAGCCTGCAATTGCTCCAATGGCAAATGAATAGATGTCACTCCCGGAATACGGTTCCAGTCAAAACCTTCCTGCTGCCAGCCGCTAGTGGCGGGAGTTACTGTCTGTCCCGGTGCAGCAGTCAATATTTGCAAACTGCCGTGTGCCAGGTAGCGACCGTATAGATTTGCTCCCAGATAATGTTCTGCCGCCCATAGATAACGGGAATGTCCACGTGCCACAGCCGACCAATTGCTACGACGTTGAACAGAGACGCAACCATATCCCATCGCTATATTTCCCTGCGGGTCCGGTTCCAGACGGAAACCTTTCTCTATAAGAAGTTTTGCCACCTTACGTTCTTCAGCATTTGAAACCTTAGGCATATATTCGGGAGAGTCATTTGCAATACTTGGGTCTGAAATCAGACGGAGGTAAGAAGAAGCCATTTCACTATCATATTCCTCCTTTCCATCGGGAGAACCAGCTAGAGCCATCATAGCAAAATGCATAGGAACCAGTTTACCTTTTCCATCCGGATGACGACCGGACATGGAAAGAGGGAAGTTCAGCTTATTGCAATAGAAACGCATGGTCAACAGTACATTTTTCACTGTTTCATGAGCTAACTCGGAAACAGCAAATTCCGTCCGGCTGAAAAGATAAATCATATTGGTTGCTCCATCGAGTCCGCCCACAGCATAAGCCGGATAGTTATTTCGATGATGGAAAGCACCTCCGTCTACTTTAAACGAACCGGATAATCCCAATGCAGGACGGCAACCAAAATCAATCCAACGGGAGAAAGACCGGAGATATTGTAGTTTTTCCGGTGTATCTTCCATCATTAAAATGCTGGCAATGCGTCCGGTGGTCTGTGTATTGAAAGAGTCCATATCAATTCCATTGACTTCCGGTTTAGGGTATACTTCGTTAGTAATCGCATACCAGCGTAATGTCCGTTCGGCTTCCTGAAGTTTCCCGGTTTCCCTAAGCACATCTTTCATCAGAAAATATGCCAGGTACAGACCGCGAACACTATAGCCATAATGATGGATGTTTCCCCAACAACTACCATAAGCTACTCCCTGATCGGTTATATGATCGTACATTGCTAAGAACTTCTTCTTCATTTCTTCCCGAATCACCGGATTTGCCGCATTATTATATGCAACGGCAATTCTTTTCATCAGGTCGAAATAAGCACGCATTTCCACTCCCATTTTAGTCAGCATATCTTTATCCCAGTTTGGTATGATCCGTTCATAAGCTTCTGAAGCACGTACCATGTAAATAGGTACTCCCGATACTTGGCCGTTCTTGTAAGTTATCTGATAGAAATCATATTTCTTGCGGATGGTTTCTACTTCTTTATCAGTCGTTTTTCCTTTCGTGTAGATCATATCACGAAAACGCTTTTCCAACAGTTGCATTTCTGCTCTTTGCTTATCGTCTACAGGAGTCAATTCAATATCCGGTTTCAAAAGCGAGTGTTGATAGACAACCAGCCAATGGTTGGTGGTCCCGGCATTGACAAAAGGAACTTGCAGATCGGCCGTCTGTTGACGTGCATCAACTTTAGTAGCCGTAATCAAATGATCGATGAAAAGGCTTCCTTTTGAATTTGGAGCAATAATCCGGAGTTCATTCATGCCTTCTTCCGGTGTGCCTTGCATATCACGTTCATAGCAAACCCATGCGGCACGCCAACCACTGAAATTAATACCAAAAGGGAAAGATGTGCATCGTTTGCCGTCTTTCAGAAACTGAAACTCAATGGTCGCATCTTGGGGAACTTCATTATAAACCCACACAATAAAAGCCGAAAGATATAAATCCTTGCCGGTCGGATCTTTCTTCTCAAACTTCAGGTCTTTCTTGAGTTCCAATATACCACCCGGTTCAAATGTCCATTCCAACGAATGTTTTCCATCTTTATAATGCAGATCAGATACCGACAGGCGGGAATGGGTAGCGGTGATGCAATCCGGTATTTGCGGTTCTTCAAAAGAAAACATCCGTTCATCTGTTACAACTTGAGCATGAAGGAATGCTGAGCACAAAAGAGAAAACAGAGTTGTCACTCCAAATTTAGTAAAAGGTTGTTTCATCATGGATATATCGTCTTATTAGGTTTTTCAGTATATAAGTCAGAGAGTCCATTAGAGTGCCCTTTCACAAAACGGTGACTAAAGAGTACGTGATTCTGCAAAAGACGTAAACCGAAGTGTCCGTCACCTTCACCACCCGCAAGGGTATAGCGGAACAACTCTTCATCATTCACAGAATAAGTTGTGATTCCCTTTTCCACTCGAATCCGAATCTCATACCACTGATTGGGGACGAGTAAATGAGAGGCATCGGTATATTCTTTCAATAAAGGTTTCACCTTGTCATCTGCCACTCCATAATATTCTCCTTTGTATCGACGGAAACGGGTCGTTGAATTATCATTTCCTCCGTATCCAACGTAGAAAAGGTTTAATGTGTTATAGTTTTTAAAGATGCCGTCACGCCACTGACTACGGGCAAAAAGATCATCAGGGTATTTAGGATCATTGGCAGCCCAGAAGCAGTTCAGATCACTCAAGCGGTCATACTTTCCACCTTGCATCACCATACAAATACGATAACTTATTTCATAATCGCCCGTCAATCGTTGCCGATACCACATAGTCAGTCCGTCCGGAACTATCAATTCTAATGTATCTGCACGTTCTATTATCTGCAAAGCATGGGATGCATCTTCTATTTTCCATTGCTGCACAAAGGAAGCTTTGTGTTGTGCCAAAAGCACCACACTATTTAAGAGAAAAAAAGTAATCAAACTGTAGCCTATAAAAAATCGCTTCGTCATTACGGTATTAGTTTAAAGATTATTCTTCCGAATACAAAGAAACCCCTCTTTTCGAAAAAAGAGGGGTTCAAATTGTACAAAATAACTCAAATAACGTATTGACTGATAATTTGCATTACCAATATCTTATAGTTTTTTCATCAACAAAGTTCTCATACCATTTCTGGTTTGAAGCACCCTTACTATCTACCCATTTAGTAAAATCAGGATATGCTTCTCTAAATGGTACACGTTCATAAGCATGACGTGTGCCAACCGGAAGTTTAACTCCCCAAGTGGAACCTTTGGTATTTGAATAATAAACATTTGCATCCAGTGTAGTGTCACCCGCAACCAATGCTTCATATTCTGCTTTGTAAGCAGAAGTCGGTGCATAACCCCTCATGTGTATTTCTTTACCACCGTTCACCTTAATAAAGAAATTCTGTCTATTAGTATCTAAAATCAACTCTCTAAATGCTGCAAGCTGAGCATCTCTTTCAGCTCCAGTTAATCCTTCTTTACCAATCAGTCTAACTTCAGCACGCAACATAGGTAGTCCTTCTCTTACTTTTCCTTGTGTTACCTGAAACATATCCTGATTATTATCCATCAAAGAAGTTAAACCATCCAGTGTAATAACAGTTCCTTCCGCTTGTGCTTTATCCACTGTCAATATTGCGAAACGCGGTTCTTTGCGAGTATCATTACTCCAATTCCAATTTTTATTTTCAACTTTCACTATATTTTTTGTAGAAAGTTCCTCTTTAGCTAAGTCTGTCATTGTTCCCTGACCACCTTTTAGTACAAGGCTTGCAGTAATCCGGTCAACGTACTCGCTTTTCAAACCATCCAAAACAACACCTAACACAGTCGGGTATATACCACCTACAGCACGAACATCCAAAGTCAACAACAATTCTTCTTTACCTCCTACAGTCTCCATCATCTGTTGACTATGACATTCAGTCACCTTCAAGTCATACTCGAATACAACATCGTTGAGATCTTCATCATACCATGAATCCAGTTGAATAGGCCAACCATCTTCGAACATCACCACACCTGTGTTATGATAGAAAAGATAGCCTTGGTCCGTTTCATTTGTCGGCTGCACTGCATCTTCAGGAAGCGCAAGAGTTACCAATGCCAGACGGTTTGTTTCAAAATTGAAACCAGTACTCTGATCTACACCACGACTAACAGGAGACAAAGCAAATTCTTTTGTAGCTTCTGTTCCCGAAACTGTATTGTATTTCATATACACTTTCTCGCAAGCAGCAGGAACATTCAACGTAAGAGTACGGGAATCTTTCACTAATACATCTCCCACAAGCAGACTCGCTTCAGAACCACTTTTATCGGAATATACATTCACAAGTGTAGAAGCATTTACCGGGTCAACAGCTCCCGAACCATTACCGTTTTCCAACTCATTATCGGCGCAAGAAGTAGCAATCAACATTGTCCCCATCAGGACA
>OGXR01002257.1_pt1 | contig 12664 bp, 18 predicted proteins | sample 1576331 | NCBI WGS metagenome assembly OGXR01 (sample SAMEA3541473, study PRJEB24748) | human gut metagenome | biome: human gut; feature: human-associated habitat; material: faeces | place: China | collected 2012 | reverse complement strand
TGATATATGTATACATCCTACAGCATATATCTGCAGGATGCCGGCTGCCTATGCAGCTTTTTGTCCAGAAACTGTTCTACACCATCTAATATAGCTTCATCAATATCTCTGAACTTCATATGCTTATATAAACCGGACTTTCTAAAATCATACATAGTACCCACATTATCAAGAAGATGTTTTACCACCTTATATGTTCCCTCTACATCTTTCCCTGCACATACAATATCAAGCATTGGCGAATACTCATTATATTTTCCCATTTCCAATGTATGTGCAACTGCCTGTACCTTCCCTGACAAAAATCTCGCATAACCGATATCATTTTCCCGCAATGCCAGTCCCGCCATTGTGGAAAGAACAAAATTAAGTGTACTAAAGCCGGAAAAAATAACATTTTCATATTTCTCATATGCTTCTTTGATTTTTCCCTGCTCCTGGAGTAATCTTCCCTGATAATAACTTTTCATAGGATCGTATTCTGAAAAATAGTCCAGATATTTTTCTGCCTTGGTGTAATCCTTCTTACGTAAATAAAATCCAAATAAGGAATCTGCTGCATGATGCTGTATCTCTTCATTCTCATCATGTAGTGCCAGCTCATACCATGCGTTAATCTGCTTATCATATTTTTCCTGATTCGTGCATTTATCCGTTATTCTTCTTGCATCAAGCATTACCGCAGTCTGCCAGATAAGCATGTTACAATTCGGATATTCCTTTATAAGTCTCAATGCCCATTCATAAGTCTTTTCATAGCCTTCTTCTGAAAACATCCTGTCCATCTTCCTGATAATTTCTTCGATTTCAGTATCTGAAAGTTTTTCATGAAAAGAAAGTAATGTATCAAGTGAAATATCAAGCAGTCTTGCAATTGGTGCCAGCAGTTCAATATCCGGCTTGGAATTACTATTCTCCCATTTGTTTACAGCCGGTGTCGTCACGCCTAATCTGTTTGCCATCTCCTCCTGCGTCATACCAGCTTCTTTTCTATATTTTTTTATAACAACGCCTATATCCATTTGCTTCATCTCCTAAAAAATTCAAAAGCTTTTGTATACTCAGCATATCAGATTCATATAGATTGCTCAATTGAACAGTGTTTAATTTCTATTCAATTTAATTAACCAGTAGGAAATGTTGCTAAAATACTGTTTAGATTTATCATACATACAAAATGGAAGTTATCTATTTCTCCTCTTCGTTAAGACCTAGTTCATTACATATTACTTGCTATCCCTGATACCTTATTCTTTCTACCAGCGTTTCCTTTTTCAGATTACTGCTTAAAACGAGGGAAAGCACAATCTGCAAAAGACCGACCAGCAAAATCATAGCAAGAATTGGTGTAATTGGAACATGATAGACATTTATTCCAAATATTCCATTATGCTTTGCATAGGCAAAGAGCGCATAGCCAAGTGGCAGACCAACGATAAGTGCTACGCATATGGTGCCAACCGTAAACATCATTCCTTGTAACTGCAGACATAAATTTAATTGTTTATTTGTCATACCCACAGCCTGTAATACACCATATTCCTGCTTTTTTGTCGTAATATTCATGATCATGGTATTCGCCATATTCATAAACCCGATGAGTCCTACAATAGCCATAAACAGATAACAGCCAAGCTTCATCATGCTGCTTGCAAATTCGGCAGATTGTAACTGCGCATGATAAGTATCCATTTTTATATGCGAAGTATTAGAAATCAAAGTATTCAGACTCTGTTCTACAGATGCCACATCTTTTTTATCACAGTCCACCCACAGATAGCCATAGGCTGTTCCTCTCGGATTCATGGAACGATATACACCTTCCGGAATGACAAGATAAGTGTCCGCACTTACAAAAGATCCTGCAATCTTTCCCTGATAAGTATAGGTTCCACTTCCATTCTCAAAGTCAAATGCAATAGATTCACCCGGAGCATATCCATCTTGTTCCATCCACGTTGACCATCCAAAGTAAATATCACCATTCTTTACCGCATGATCATAGTCCATAGAGCCAATATCCCCTTCTTGGCGCATAAAATCAAAATCATTTTTACTCACAATATCAGCCGGAAATCTTGTTCCGTTCAGATTTACAGAGACAATCTCTCTCGTCATGACATCTGTTACTCCCGGAATGCTTTTGATTTTTTCAATCAGCGAATCATTCAATGGATCATCCGTCAGAATCGTATCCAGATTATTCTCCGGATATCTTTCATCATACTCAGCAGAATAGTCAAGCTGCAGTTCAAATTGTCCATGATTAACGGAAAGACGTGCTTCATGCTCCGTGTCAATATTTCCCACATAATTAGAGATAATCACAAACAATACGCAAGAAAAACCCATTGTGAGGATAGTACCAATAGTTCTTTTGGGATTACCCGTTACATTTGCCATTGCCATAGAAAACACGGTGACATTTTTTCTGCCATTTCGTTTTCCTTTTTTTTGTGTTTCTGCATTTTCTAAATACCGTGTTGCTTCGATAGGTGAAATCCGTGAAACAATTTTCATTGGTTTACGCAGTGCCAAAGCAACGGTAAGAAATGATACGAAAATACATAAAAGCATAACAGGCAGGGAAAACAGAGGCACCTGCTGATTTTGAACTCCCATAGAGCCAGTTCCAGTTGATACAAGGTTCCCCTGTTCTACCAGCCAGTTAAAACCGCATTTTGCAATCAGAAAGCCAAAAAGCAATCCAACTGGTATTGAAAAAAATGTCAAAAAAATGCCCTCTCTAAAGATCAGTTGTTTCATCTGCTTTTTTGTCGCTCCCAGAGCCTTGATTTTTCCATACTCCTGTATCTTGTTGGCAATACCGACCTGAAAAATATTATAAATGACCACAACAGAGAAAAGTACAATTGCAAGAATCAAAATTCCACATACCGCAATCATTTCATAACTCGGCTGCAAGACCCATTGCAAATAGAGATCATTGACTATAACGTTTTTTTCTTCGATCCCACAAGCTGCTGCAATCTGCTTTATAACCGAATCAATATTATTCATAGATACATTTGCAGAATCATTTAAAGTAAAATAAATATTATACTGTCTGTCATTCTCTGCGACGCGCTCATCATAAAACTCCTGTGACCCGAAAGCAACATAAGATGCCTCGATGGTATACTCCTCCCGGTCATATAGTATTCCGCTGACAACAAATTCTTCCGGCTTATATTCTGACCGCATCCCTGCGCGGTAATCCAGTGTAACCGTATCTCCGACCTTTACATCATCATATCCCATTGCACGAAAAAATGCTCTTCCTGCGGCAATTTCCTGCGTTCCCCCCGGATACTTTCCTTCCTTTAACTCATATTCCCTATTATAGGGAAGCATTTTTCTTGCAGTCTCATCCATGCAGACAAAACCACCGTTTTCGTTGCCTTTTATGATACCTTCGGTGCACATAGTGCCTGTAGCATCTATTTCCGCACGGCGGTTTACTTCTTTTAACTGCGAGGCATCTGCTGCGACAAACAAACCATAATTGCTTCCATATGAGCCTGCCGCCTGACTTTTCTGTAAACGAATCATTCCATTTCCCACAGTACTGATAATAACAAGCAGCATCGTAGTCAGACATATGGACATCATAATCAGTATACTTCTTGTCTTGTTCTTTTTGTCATTGCTATATGCAATCCTGCTTATTGTCTTCATCTGAAATCCACCACCTGTCCGTCCTCAATTACCAGAATACGGTCAGCGACCTGTGCAATTTCGTCATCATGGGTAATCATTACAATTGTCTGTCCATATTTTTTTGCTGTCATCTTAAGCAGGGCGATTACCTCATCACTGGTCTTGGAATCAAGATTTCCTGTCGGTAGGTTCAATTTAGTAGTATGAAAATCTCTGTTATTTTTTACGTATTTTACGTATATTTTTATTGACATTACGTAAAATACGTGTTATTATATACTTGTAAGGAGGAAACAATACAAATGAGATTTCGAGAAATTGAAAAAATAGTCCTCAATGACGGATGGGAGTTAGTAGATGTGAGAGGTTCACATCACCAATACAAACACCCAACCAAAACGGGAAAAGTTACAATCCCAAATCATCGAGGCGACATTCCTCAAAGGGTTGTCAACTCCATACTCAAACAGGCAGGTCTCAAATGAGACCTGCCACCCATTAAAGAAAGGAGCGTTATCATGAATTATATTTATCCTGCTGTTTTTTATCCGGAGGGCGACGGGAAATATTCAGTTATTTTCCCCGACCTCAATGATTTAGCAACTTACGGAGATAACCTTGCGGACGCTTTCGCAATGGCTCAAGAGGCTTGCGGTCAGTATTTATTCACATCCTTGCGTGATGGTGATGTTCTTCCCGCTCCGACCCCTCTTGATGCAGTTGAAAAGGACGAGGATGCAGCACTTGTCAATTTGATTTGTGTCAACCTCGACGAATACGCCCGTGCGTACAATGACAAAGCGGTCAAGAAAACTTTGAGTATTCCTGCATGGCTCAATACTGCATGTGAAAATTACGGTATCAACTATTCAAAAGTTTTGCAGGATGCGTTGATTGCCAAAATTCAAGCACGTTCATAAATCCATTATAGCACAAGGACGACACCCGTTTCCGGATGCCGTCCTCTTTTTTTGTCTGTATGCTCTTATAACTGCTCGAATTGTACATGCTCCGATTCTCCGGAGAGGTAAAGGTCGCCGATTGTTCTGACCATCTTCTTTCCGTCCACAACATGAATCTCTTTCACATAATATGACTGTCCTCTGATAGCACGACCGCAGATGTTATCATTGCCCCACTCTGCCGAACGTCTGATATTGAGTGAGCCGTCGCAAATAACCGTCACTCTCATTTTACCCTGTGGGATGTTGACCTTGTTCTCCTGCTCGTCCTCTGTCGCCTCGTCTGCCTCCGTATTCGCTCCATTTTCGCCGTTTTCCTGTTCGGTCGGTGGATTTGTCGCCTTGTCCTCTTTCGAGGCGTTTTCGTCGTCCTCTGCGTTCTCCTGCTGTGTTTCCTGCTCATTGTCTCCGGCGACTGCTGCCACGGTCTCGCTGTCTACTGTTCCCGCAGGTGTTCCGTCCTCATTGAACGCCGGAATGCTGCCGTCCGGATTCGTCTGCAACGCTCCCTCCGGAACGTCATCCGTGAGTGAACCGATGACCTTTCCGGTTTCATCCCAAACAACGAGGCTCTCGTCCTTTGCTGCTGCCCTTAATGCTGCATCAAGTTTCTTGTACTCTTTGCAGTCCTCTTTCTTGAACTCTGTTCCTTTGCCTAAATAGTATAACATGATTATCCCTCCTATTTGCTCAAATATTTACTTGATGCATAACCGACGATATTCTTATAAACCACATACAACCATTTCACGCCGTTGCAATCGTTATAATATCCATAGCACTGGACTTTCTCACCGTTTTTCATCACCGCAAGGATTGACTTTCCTGTTCCTGCTCCCGCACGGAGATTCAATCCGGATGCAGTCACCTTGTAAGTTCCTGCAAGGCTCTTGTTGAACCCGTGTGCAACGTCGACCTTTGCATTGCTCTTGACTGTTGTTGTGTTGGATGCACCTGTTCCGGATGACTTTGCCCCGTCCGTGAGGTTCACTGCAACGTGAGCATTGTCATTGAGGGTGATGTCTCCCTCAAGCAAATACGCATCCGATGTCAGATATTTGCTATCTGTCAACACCTCGAATCCTGCTGCCTTGAGACCTGCTCTCATGTTTCCGGTATAGAGATAAATGCTCACATTCTTCATTTTCTCATTTCCCAGTCTGTAACCTGCACCCTTTACGATTGCAGCGACACCGGATGAACAATCTGCCTCACACGCAATCGTGATTTGTGCAGGGTCGTAATTCGATGCCTTGAGATGCTCCCAAAATGTGTATCTCTCTGACTGGTCATATCCGATTTTATTGTTGACTGCTGCTGCCTTTGCCATGCTCGCAATCATCGCTCTCACTTTTGCGTTCGGGTGACGGAGAACGCATTTCCACGGTCTACTATACCAATTTATAACCTGCCACTCTGTACCTGTTTGGTCTCCGGCTTTTCCTCCGGAGTATCTTCCGTTTTCGTCATGTCCGCAATTTGAAATCATTTGTTTTCCTCCTTGTCAAAATCGTCTGCTTTGAATCCGCACAATTCCGGATTCTTTTCTTGTATCTTGTCATATATCATCAATCCCGCCACGATTAGAGGTGTACACCACCACATCACCGCAGCAGGAATTGAAATGATGAATCCGGTCAACCTTGTTATGTGTTTCCCGAATTTTGCCTCGTCCGTGTCAGAATAGCAATCCCCGTATTCTCTCATTTCTTCCCGAATTTCTCTGTCTAAATCAAAAGAAATTTTCCAAAAATACAGATTTACCGCCACCCATACGATGACAGCGACGATTGCATATATCAGCACGATTGTGTGTGCGTTTCCGGTTGCGAAATCACATATCCTTTTCAACTGTTTCACCTGCCTCACCGCTCACAAGCGTCTGCATCGCTTTGTTGCTCTCAAGCATCTTTTTCATTCTCTCAAGTGCCTCGTCGACCATCATCGAAAAAGCCTCGAACGAAATCACTCTCGCAAGCCATGTGAACCGTGCGACGAACATATCATATACATATCGCAGTTTGATTTGACCTGTACCGCCTCCCAGTTCTTTTTCTGCCTTTGTGACTGCATAGAGCAGCCATTCTCTCACTTTGTTCAACTGCTTGTCTGACGGCATTTTCACGAAAACATATACTGCATATCCTCCCGCTGCACATACTGCAATCAGACCCACAATCACAAACCAATTCTCGACGATGTATTTCATCCTTGTACCTCCTCGTCATCCTGTTCCGGTTCGTCATTGTGTTGTATTTCTCCGTTTGACTTTGTTCCCTTGACCGTTTTCACGGACTTAATAAGTGCCATCGCCCCGCCCTCAACTGATAGAAAACGGAATACATTCTCAATCAGTGTCGACGGTTCTGAACCCATCCGCAAAAACACAAATATCATCACGACTGTAAAGATAAATGCTGCAAGAATCAAAGTGAATACAACACGTTTCATGAACAGACCGGACACCTTTTTGTCATGTCTCTCTTTTCGCTCTCTTATCCGATACATTCTTTTCAGATGCCGGATTCTGATGCGACGTTCCTGTTCTGTCATTCTCATGTATTGCCTCTTTTCTGTGAGGTTGATTCTTGCCTGTTTCCTGCCCTCCTGTTATCGGTCGGAATGCTGTTCTCCGTCCAGTCTCTTGTGATAACTCTTGAGTGACTGTTCCACAATGACAACACGCTCTCTCAATGTTTTCATCTCCTCACGGTTCTCTCTCGATTCCCGTTTGATGTCTTTGAGGTCGTCTGCGATGTTCTCAAGTTTCACAACCACCATTGTGTCATTTTCTGCTCGTCTCTCCGTTTCTTCCTGTGTGTCTTTTTTGTCGTTCCTCTGCTTTGAGCAGATTCCGAAAAATATTGCGAATGCAACCGACACTCCGGAGATTAGCAAGGAAACCTCAATCGTCAACGGCGTTCTCCTTTCCGAACTCTGTCGCCTCGATGTCGTCGGTGTCGCAGTATTTCCGCATGTGATATTCGAGAACATCCATCTCCCTGTCTGTCTCCTCTACCTCTTGCCGGAGTTCCGCTCTGACCGCCTCCTCGATTTTCGACTGTTCAATGATTGTTTGCTGTTTTTTCACGATTGCCGATAGATTTTCCGTCACATCGCACAATCGTGATATTATTTCAAGCGGACTCATTCTGTATCACCGCCGGAGAATTTTTCTCCTGTGATATATTCATATTCATCCGCTGAAATACTGCCCTTTGCGACACGCTCGGAAATCTGTTCCTTTGTGAGAGTGCCTTTTTTGTACATTCTTTTGAGACTTTCAACAAGCATTTTCATACTAAATCAACCCCTCCTCAATCAACTGCTGTGTGTATTCGTCAATGACCGCATCTTTCTGAAACTGTGTTACTGATTCGACGATTCCGGATGTGTTCTCCTCAACGACGGATTTCATGAGAGCCATGTTCTCATATTCCTCAACCGTCATTTCCTTTTCGTCGTACTGCCATTCGGTCACGGTCTGCATCTTTCCGTCTGCTCCCTCAACCTCTTTCTCCACCTGCTCGATGTTCTTACGCAGATAGACCGTTGACGGAGACGATGTCCTGTCGATTTCCTCCGGACGTTCCGGCTGTGTTCCTGTCACCTTTTTCCAGTCTGTCATGTTGCTCATTCTCCTTTCTGCTATGCTTTGAAACTATCCTCTTGAGTTTCTTGACATTGATTTTCGGTTTGATGTATTCAATGTAATAGTTGTATGTGTCCGTGTGTTTGAACAATCCCATATACGACAACATCACCGATGCGTTATACCATGAGATTTTATCCTGTTTTGAGATGTGGTTTGCCTTGCGTCTCGCAGCCTCGATGTTTGATTTCCGGATGGTTGTCCGGTCATGGTGAAATTGAAATCCCATAAAATCAAGCATACGACCCTTTGTGACCTGCTTTCCGTCTTTATCGAGTACCGGATTCCCGCCTTTATCAAATACCGGATATTCAAATCTAAACACCTGCCAATCGCCTTTTATTTCAAGGTCGAGATTGTCATTCAGATATGTTTCGATTGCTGCATGTATTTTGTGCAGTTTCTTTTTGCTCTTTCCCAGTATCACCATGTCGTCCATATATCGCATGTAATGCTCTGCATGGAGTTCCTCCTTGATGTAATGGTCGAGTGCTTTCAAGTAAAAATTGCCGAACCATTGTGATGTGAAATATCCCAACGGAACGCCTTTTCGCATCTCCTCAATAATTTCTTTCAGTTCATCAAACATCGCTCCTGTGATGCCGATTTCCTGCAATATCTCCAACGCTCCGGAGATGTCGTCAAATGCTATGCATCCGACAAGCGTTTTTGTCTGCTCTGCATCTATCTCAACACCTGCATCCGTCAAAATCTTTGCAACGAGTGCTATTTTGTCATGTTCAATCAGTATGCAGAGTAATCTATAAAACCGTTTATCTCGAATTACCTCTTTGAGTTTCCTTTTGAGGATTCTCCGGTTTATGGATTCAAAGAAATGGTGAACATCCATCTTGAGAACAAAGAATTTCTTTCCGTCGTAGGAATCAAGCCATTTTCTCATGTACTTCTTTCCGTAATGAACACCCCTGTCCGGAATGCTCCCGCATGAAAATTCATACAATCCATTCATCACAATCGGTTTGAACTGACCTATTGCACAATGGTGAATGACCTGCTCATATTTGTAATGTGGTTTTAATATACGGCGTGTTTTCTTGCTGCTGCTCTCGTTGATGATGCTCGGTTTGTGATAGTCCGGAATGAACAACTCCTCTGTCAACATCTTTTTCAAGAGTTCTGTGTGTTCATCGAGGTTCTCTAATACCTCCCGCACATCATTCCTGTTCTTTTTCTTTTTGGATGCATTTATAAAACACTGTTTTATGTAGTCGTCTTGTAACATTGGTTCATATAGGTTGTTGTAACTTCTCATATAGTATTTTCTTATCTCCTATCGGTTTTTGTGCGGATGCTTACTCAACCGACCCTATATCCGGAATGATTTTCGCCTTGTGGCGTGGGATATAGGCTGCATTTGATTAAACGCTCCGATATGAGAAGAAATTGGACGCACCGAAGGCCCAGCCCGCAGCGCCCGCAGAAACGTTCAAATCCAAGCAATCCGCACCGCAGCCCTCGCCAGCGTCACAGCCACCGCCGACAAGGGCGACCGCAGGGAGCAGGAACACCGCCCGACACCGCACCCTATATCCCTATATTCATTTTTCTAAAAACGACCACACCGCCTAACGGCGGGAATAGCGGAGGCGTTCCCCCTCCGTTCCTCCCCCTGCTGCTTACGCAGCGATAGGCTGTTCTAAGAAAACGGACGCACCGATGCTCCAGACCGCAGTGCCCGCAGAAATGTCCAAATTCAAGCAATCCGCACCGCAGCACTCGCCAGAGCCACAGCGACCGCCGACAAGGGCGACCGCAGTAATTCCGGCATTCCACCAAAAATAGTCACATGTGTATGTGCTACTGCTGCCACCTATTGAATTGACAATGCGTCCGAATCTGCTTGACTTTGTTCCTTTCTGATAACCGTTGCCGGATGATGTGAATGTGATTCCGACCTTTTCAAAGTCCTTTCCTGTCAGATTGTACGGTGGTGTCATCTTTGCAAGGATTTCACCGCCTACCATCAACAGACCGTTGATTCTATCCCAACGGTTGCCCCACGGTTTTTCCATGTAGAACACTTTGACCTCATGTGTTGTGTCGTTATATCCGAAAAACTGTCCTTTGTCCTTGAGTGTTCCGGTTGCAAGATGCCCGTAATTCTGTGATGCGTCGTTCACATATCCGGATGTCTGACCCTGTCCGAATGCAGTCTGTGAATTGTCTGTCTTTGACATAATCTTGAGCATACAATTCAACAGGTTTCGTTTGCTCCATGAGCCGATATTCCATCCCGCACCGTTTGCCTTTGCTCTTGCAATCTCTGTTGATGCGTTTGTGTTATACATGAGTGCCTGTCCTGCAAGTGAGCGGATGCGTGTTCCATCATACGAACCGCCAAACATCGGGAAATAGAGTTTGTCCGCATGTGAACCGTCCTCTCTGACATATGCGTCATCGTTGTATGATTCATCGTACTGGACGTTTGAAATAATCATGTACTCATAGTTTCCGACCTCAAACTGTGAGAGCCAAATCTTGCCCTTGTCACCGCTGCCATCGAATACGCTCATTGCATTTCCTCCGTATGCCGTGTTTGAGACATCGGATGCCGTTTTTCCGTCTGCTTTCTTTGTGTGGTCGTTCGGGTCGAGTTTATAATCTTCTGTACCGTCATATTTGACCATTGCCGGATAATTGTTCTTTACAAAAAAGACGTTTCCCCAGTCTCCAAAATCGAACCGTCCGGCAGAATAATTCATCGCAGCGGGTGTCATTCCCACCGCATCGAAAAGATATGTGCATCGTGTCGCCGGATTGCTGTCATTTTTGTTGATTTTCATTCCGTAACGCTTTACACCCTTTATTCTTACATCTTCCCCGACTGCTGCCAGTATAGCGTTTGTATTTGCATATGTGCGGTCGAGTGTGTCTTTGTCTGCTACTTTTACAATTAAGTCTCCGCTTGCCATTTTTTACGCCTCCCTTATCGTCAAAATTCCATCCTCAACCGTGAGGACACATGATTTCTTTGTGACGGTGTCAACCATAGTGTTGAGACCGTTCACAATGCCTTGACACGCTTTTGCTGCTGCACTTGCTGTCGACGCTGCATTGTTTGCCGTTTCTGCTGCACCGTTTGCACTGTTCGTCGCCTCTGTCATGTTCTTGCTGAAATTGTTCACGGTGTTCATATATCCCTGTGTCAATGTCAGTATTTCCTCATAACGGGCATTGTTGACGATAATCGGCAGGTCAAAGAATTTCTTTTTACCATCTCCCTGTCTGATTTGATAATGACCGGATGTGTCAATCTCAACTCCGATTTCTCTTTCCTTGAGAATCAGAGTGTCCTCAACCGCTTTCCAGTCTGCCGTTGTTCCGGTGCATGGTCTGATTGCTGCCATTGTTCAACCTCCTTTGCTCCGTGATTATGGAATATATCACACAATCACTCCTTTGTGTTCGTTTCGCCGTCTGTTTCCAGTATCATGGAATTATACTGCTAATTGTCGGGAGGTCGGCGTTCCTCCGTCAAAATCAACGCCCTCATTCGCATTTCTGACCTGTGGCGTTGCTCCGTCAATGAATACCGGTGTCACCGTTCGCAGATACGGCGTTTCTCCGTCACAATCAAGATACATGCTCGAATATAACGCCTCTGCACGGTTGAAATAGTCCTGCACACTCTCAAGGATTTTCTCTGCTGATGCAAGCAGTGAATTTTGAATCGTGTCATCAATATCCTTTTTGTCCTGCTCGACCTGTTTCTTTGCCTCTGCAACTGCTGTCTGCATCTGTGACACATCCTGTCGAATCTGCGCCTCCGTCGAGACCTTTTATCATATCCATCTCTGTGGTCTTGGCTGTGACCATTATAATAGGAATTTCCTGTGTGGCCGGACGTTTTCTGAGCTTTCTGACAATATCGTAGCCACTCTCATCCGGAAGCATCACATCAAGCAGTATAAGATCCGGTACGAGCTCATCCAGCTTCTTGTAAAATTCCTTTGCGTTTTCAAATGCACTGACGATGTAATTACTGTTTTTTAAAGCAATAGTCTCTATCTCACGTATGCTCTCGTCGTCCTCTACAATATAAATAAGTGCCATAGCTTTCTCCATTTCAAAAATCTTATGTAAAAAATTTACCTGTTCTTTACTTTCGATTATACATTACTAATGTAAAACAGACGATGGTTTTATGTAAAATTTATGTAAAATCCATCGTCTGTATCAATTTCATTTGTGTATGATAATTAAATCATGACTTGCGAACCTTGTCATCAAGTGCAAATTCAACCCATTCTGCAATATTTGTTGCATGGTCTCCGATACGCTCGAAGTATTTTGCAACCATGAGAAGATCCTCTGCCTGCTCACCATCCTCCGGATGCTCCCTGATGAAATCAATAAGCTCAGCCTTTAC
>OGXR01002243.1_pt1 | contig 12720 bp, 11 predicted proteins | sample 1576331 | NCBI WGS metagenome assembly OGXR01 (sample SAMEA3541473, study PRJEB24748) | human gut metagenome | biome: human gut; feature: human-associated habitat; material: faeces | place: China | collected 2012 | reverse complement strand
ACATATTTTAAGGCATCTTCTTCAGAGATATTAGTTCCGCGTTTTCCAATGATGAGAAAAATATTTGTCGAAAATGGAAAGGCGAGACTGCTCTCGTTTGTAAAATCCCCCGTGTTCTCGCATCTCGGGCGCGGCGAGTGGAAAGTAATAGCTTCTGTAGACGGCGAAAAACGCGAGCTTGAAACTTTCACCTCCGTTTTCAGCGCGCAGGATTCCGCAGTCAACGTTGTCGACTTCCCGGCGTTCTTCTGCGAATTTCCCGCAGACGGCAGGCACGAGATAAAGTTCTTTATAAGCATACGCGGCAAAGAATATCCGACGAATCTTCTCGCCGAGCCGACCGCCGTGTTCAGCCGTAAAATACGCATGTATGTCCGAAACGGCGTGATGTTCACTCTGAATGGCAGGACACTCGTCAGCAGAAGCGTTGACGAAAATGAGAAGTACCGTGCCGAGCGCGAGCAGAGCAAGAATTTCAAGGGCAATGTCAAAAAGCTGCGCAATGCCGCTATTGAATACCGCAGAGCGCACAAAGTCGAGCTATACTACGACCTTCACACGGTAGATTTCGACAACGGCTATTACCAGTTCAAGAATGACATAAAGCACAGCGACGGCGTTGAACGCTACTATATCTACAGCCGCGAATACAAGAATATCGACGGGCTGTTCACAAAAGATGAACAGGAGCATCTCGTGAAATTCGGCTCGGAGAAGCACAAACTGCTCTATCTCTCGGCGCGCGTGATATTCACGGCGTTCTACGGCGTGACCCCCGTTTCGCCGTTCGGCTCGGCGGCGGGCGAAGTGCCCTATGCCGATCTGCTCGATTTCAAGACCGTCTATCTCCAGCATGGAGTGCTCCACGCCTCCCTGCGCTCGCAGAACTCGGTCGAACGCTGCCGCGCGGATAAAATCGTCATTTCCACTCCGTTTGAAAAGCAGAATTACATGACGAACTATCACTACCCGGAGGACAATCTCATCCCGACCGGCATGGCGCGATACGACCATATCGACAGAAGCAAAAAGGCAAAGAACAGGATTCTCTTCGCCCCGTCGTGGCGCAAATACCTGACTCAGGAGATAAACTCCTCGAAGTGGGAGCTGATAGACTCAAAGCTCAAAAGCTCCGACTATTTCAGGAATTTCTCACGTTTTCTTGAGAGTGAGGAACTGCATGAGCTGCTCGAAAAGACGGACACCTATCTCGATGTCAAGCTCCACCCGATAATCGCGGACGCCGAAGGACTGTTTGATATCAAGAGTCCGCGCGTCGTCATGGCGGGCGCGCATGTTGACATTGAGGACTACAAGATGTTCATAACGGACTTCTCGTCTTTCGTGTTCGACTTCGCTTATCTCTGCCGCCCGGTGCTCTATTTTGTGCCGGACTACGGACAGTTCAAGGCGGGCATGAACCACTACCGCGAGCTGGATTTACCGTTTGAAAAGGCCTTCGGTCCGCTCGTCCTCGACCCGGACGGCGCGGTGGAGGAAATAAAAAAAGCCGCGGAAAACGGCTTTGATCCGGAACCGATATACGCCGAGCGCATGAGGAGCTTTTATTATCCTCTTGAAAATTGTGCTGAGGCATTATATAATGAAGTCAGCTCGTGGGATTGTCTGTAAGAGAGGGATGATCGGGAATGGATAAGCTTATCAGTGTTGTGATACCTGTTTATAACGTAGAGACGACACTGCGCAAATGCGTTGACAGCGTTCTTGCACAGACATACGAAAATATTGAGGTCATCCTTGTCAATGACGGCTCTACCGACCGTTCGGAGGATATCTGCCGCAGCTATGAGCAGATTGACCCGAGAGTCAAGGTCATCAGCAAAGAAAACGGCGGGCTCTCTTCGGCGCGCAATGCCGGAATAGACAAAAGCTGCGGGGAGTACATATTTTTTATCGACAGCGACGACTGGATAGACAGCGACACGCTTGAAGTATTGCTGAACGCCGCCCTGCAAAAGGGCACGGATGTCACAGGCTGCTGCGTGTATTTTAACTTCCCGAACGGTGTTGAAAACAGCAGAACTTCCGATGAAATCTATATTCAGGACACACGGGCGCTCATAAAATGGATGCTCACGGGCAGCATTTATGCCAATGCCGCATGGGGCAAGCTGTTCAAGAGAAGTATTTTTGAAAAATTGAGATTTGACGAGAGCTGCGATTTCTGCGAGGACGATGAGTTCAGCTTCCGTATGGCACATATAGCAAAGGGATATCTCCGCATAGCTGATGCAAAATATCATTATTTTCAGAATTCCGGCGGCATGGTACTCTCCGGCACTTACATTTCCGATACGCCTATAAATGTCATGTCAAAGATAGAATCCGACCCGATAGTGGCGGGTGACCCGGAGCTTTCAAGGCTTGCGCACAAAAAGAAGATAGCGGCTCTGCATACGCTGTATGTAAAATATATGCGCGCAGGAGACAGGCGCAACGCCGCGCGCATCGCTCATATGATGCGTGAGCTGGTATCAAAGCACGGCTACTGCGGAATATCAAAGCAGATGCAGGCGCGTGTCATGCTCATGCGTGCATACCCGCTCGCGAGATTCGTCGAGCTTTCCTCGATATGGCTCAGAGGCAAGAAATACAGCAAAAAATCTGCATAAAAGGCAATCGGACGCAGCAAAAATACTGCGTCCGATTTTTATTTAATTTTTATCTTGCGGCAGTCCGCTTATTTTATATACCCGATAATAAAATGCGAACTCTTCTTGACGAAGTCGTCGAATCCGGACAGCTCGCGCGGATCGGGGCGGCTGTTACTGTAGTTATACACTCTGACGCCGCCGTTTTCCATGCTCTCGACCGCCACAGTATGCAGCGACGACAGAAGCGGGCGCTTCGTCCAGAACGAGATTATCGCCGAGCCGGCTTTCGGGAACTCGCGCTTGAATCGCTCATAGTCCGTTATGCCGTGCTCGGACATACAGCGCTTTTTGAAATAGTGCCTGAGCATATACGGATTCGAGCCGAACAGTCCCATAAGCACCGAGCCTTTGGGGTATATCTCGAGCGCAAGATCCGCCATGTTCGTTTTCACGCCGTGCAGGCGCATATAGTTATAGACCGCGATTATCTCACAGCCGTTATACGACATCGGAAAAAGCCCGTAACGAAGCCGGCTGACCATGCCGAGAGCCTGACCGTTTATGAATCTGTCGGGCATCGGCATATTTTTATTGAATTTATAGTTCGGCTTTTCAAGCATAATCAAACCTCCGTCATAAGACGCGACGCATCGGGCTTGGATATCCACATATCCTCCCACTTCTGCCCGGCGATGACTTCGAGACGTTTCTTTTCTTCATCGTCGATGTCAATTTCGCCCTGCTCATGCTTTTGCTTGATGAGAGCTTTTATCTGCTCGTGGTCGCGCTTTGTCATGGTGTAGTGCCAGACGGTGATGAGGGTTATTATCGCGAATATTGTCGGCAGAATAGAGAAGTTCAGGCGCAGTCCCCAGATAGTGCGCGCGGACTGCATTGACGGCGCGGTTATCTTCGGGTTATAGCCGAACGCATCTATCGACGCGCCGACGATATACGCCATGAAGCTGTTTATCATCTTGCGGAACAGCGTATAGAAAGTTGATATCGTACCCTCGCGGCGCTCGCCCGTTATCATCTCGTCAACATCGGTGACGTCGGGCTGGATATTGACAATGAAGAAATCGGGGCCGGAGAAGCCGAAGTTGTAGCATATCGAAGATATGACGATAATTATCGTTGAAATAATCGACGGCGTGTTCGGCGTTATAAATGAAGTGATGAACAGACCGACAACCATAAGCGGACCGAGAATTTTTCCGCACGACTGCTTGCCGAACTTCTTGATGAGCATATAGTTTATGGGCGTGCCCATGAATTCAGAGATGCCCGAGACTATAGTCATGGATATGAACAGGCTGTATTTATCGGCGACGCTGACCATGAAATATTGGTCGGTGATGCTGTAGAATCCGCGGCACATCATAAAGCAGAGGCTTATAAGAAAATACTGCCTGAACGCGCGGTTTTTGAAAACCTTTACATACTGGCTGACGATGAACTTTATGTTTATCGGCATCTTCGGCATATCCTTCGAGGACGGCTCGCTCGTATGGAAATAGCAGTAGACGAGCGGCCACGCGAAGAACACGGCGAGGATAAAGCCGATGAGCATATATTTGTTCGTATCCGCGTGCGAGGGATTCGGCAGACTGCCGAGCGCCGTTCCGACATCGAACTCGCTCAATATGAGCGCGGTGAGTATAAACGAAGTCACCTGGCCGACGGAGTTCATCAGATACTCAATAAATAAGAACTGCGTTCGCTGGAAATAATTCGGCGCGACCATCGGCAGCATTGAAGTATGCGGCACGCTCGCTATGGTGAACGCAGTGCTGTAGAGCAGCGTTCCCGCGATGTACCAGAGCATAATATTGCGCGTGTTGCCGGTGTCCGATATTCCGAATGAGGTCCACTTCATGATATAAGCTATCATGAACGGGATGACCGCTATTAGCAGATATCTCCTGTGGCGTCCTGACTTTGCGCGGGTGTGGTCGCTGATAATACCCATTATCGGGTCGGTTATTGCGTCCCACATTCCGCCGATGAGCGAAATGAAACCCGCCTGCTTGGTGCTCAGCCCCTCGACATAGGTCAGATACTGCTGATGATACATGCTGATCGGATAGCCCGCTCCGCCGAGCATGATGTTTCCCGAGGTATAGCCCACGGCAGGCTTGAGGGTATCTTTTAAGTCGCCCTCGATTCCCGCAATGTCTTTGAACCATTCGGAAAAAGTTCTTCTTTCTTTTTTCATTGTTGTCTCCCCTTTCGGCCATATAAGGGAATCGCGATATAACAACAGCCGCAGCTGAAAGTTACTTGAAAAGCTTCGTATGCCTGAGTGCCGAATAGAGCGGCAGTCCGAGCACGAGGCAGACTGCGAGTTCGCCCGCTCCGACTTCCAGAGCGGATATGGCGAATGCTGTGAGCTTGCCGCCCGCGACCGGGGTCAGCATCACTATCTCAAGTCCGACTATGACGGCGTTGAATATAACCGGCATAAGTGACGAGAGCACCGGGAGTTTTTTTATCTGCACATTTCTGAGCATACGCCCGGTCACTGCGCCGAGAAGAGTCGCCGCCGAGCCGAAGAGAACATCCCATATGCCCATCGGGCTCGAAATATTGCCTATGATACAGCCTATCGTCAGCCCCGGTATCGCAGCGGGGGTGAGAGTCGAGAGCACGGTCAGGGCTTCGGAGAGCCTGAACTGCACCGGGCCGTAAGCGAGTGAGAATGCGGCGCTGAGATATGTCGCCGCCGCATAGAGCGCAGCAATTACCGCGCTCTCCGTCAGGAATCGGACGGAAAGTTTTTTGTTTTTCATTTTTCTGCTCCTTTTTGCTGCCATGCAGCGCCTTTAGTTTTGTTCAGCATCGGGCACAATGCCTGTCGGGAAGGTCTCGAACCGACGATTAATTTATATCAAAGATATTCAGCGAGGTCTTTCATGCTGTCGACCACGACGCTCGCTTTAATATCCGAATTTTCGTATTCCTCTCTCGTAGTCACGCCGCTGAGCAAAAGCACGCTCGGTATGCCGTGGCTGGCGCCTATCGCGATATCCGTCGCCAGGCGGTCGCCTATAAAAGCAATCTCATCGCGCGAGCAGGAGAGCATATGGGTTATATAATCTACAGTTGCGGTCATGGGCTTGCCCATAACAAGCGGGCGTTTGCCTGTCGATGCGGCGAAGAGCTCGATCATCGAGCCCGTGTCGGGCATGAAGCCGTCCGCAGTCGGGCAGTTGAGATCGGGGTGGGTCGCTATATACTCCGCGCCGTTCGCGATATACTTCGCAGCGTCCCAAAGCTTCTGATAGGTCAGCGTAGTATCAAAGCCGAGCACGACTATATCGGGGTCTTTTTCAACAAGATTGATGCCCGCAGCTTTGAAATCGCCGGTCAGTCGTTCGTTGCCGAGAAGATAGACGCTCTTGCCGGGGCGATGTCGCTTGAGGAAGTCTATAGTGACATGGGACGAGATTATGACGCGCTTTTCGTCAACGGGAAAGCCCATCTTAGCGAGCTTATCCCTGCACGAGGCGACATTGTTCGACGAGTTGTTCGTGAAGAAATAGAAGTCTCTCCCGCTCTCGCGGACTTTTTTTAAAAAGCCGTCCGCGCCCGGGATGATGTTTCCGTCGAGATAGAACGTTCCGTCCATGTCGACAATGAAATATTTTGTCTTTTCAAAGATGCTTTTTTCTGCCAAGGTTTCCACACACTTTCTCTCAAAGTCCTGTTTTCGGGACATAATATTTATAATTATATCATAGTACACCCGTGTTTTACAATATGTCTTTTTCGGCTGTCACAAGCCGTTTTCCGACATAACATAAAAAAGTGTGGCTTATTACTTTATAAAAATTTGACTTTTCTTTAAAATTTCAGTAAAAGTTTTATATTTACTATAGACTTTTTTCTTCAGATATTTTAAAATTGTATTGTATAATGCGTCGGCTCAAAGCCGATGGGGACGGAGGATAAAGATATGCCAAACCAGAATCTCGAATTTGGAAACAGGCTCAAGACATTCAGAACGCTCAACGGTTTGACTCAGGGGGAAGTCGCCGAGGTGCTCAACCTCGACCGTTCGACCTACACCTACTACGAAAAAGGCCGCGTGCCGAATCTCGACACGCTCAACAAGCTCTCGAAAATTTTCAACGTATCCGTTGCCGAGCTTATCGGCGAACGCGATGACGGCGCGCTTGATGTTATCAAAAACGCAAGCCGCGAGCTCCACGTTGAGAGCATCTTTTTAAGACCCGATGAAAAACAGCTGATACTCAACCTTCGCCTTTGCTCCCCTGTGGAGAGGCAGAAAATTTTTGACAAGGTCAATCAGTATATCGAAAGAAAATCCAAATAAGGACATTTGATGGACAAATTCAAGCTCGAAAACCTCGGCTCGGGCATAACCGCAGTCATTTCGAAGGAACACGGATTCGGGACCGACGCGCTTCTGCTCGCCGACTTCGCGGCAGTGAAAGAATCCAACCGCTGCTGCGACATGGGCAGCGGCTGCGGAATAATCCCATTGCTGTGGCTCAAAAAGAATATGAACAGACCTGTTGCCGCCATTGAAATAAGCGAGCAGGGATGCGAACAGATGAACAAGGCTGCCGGGATAAATTCTCTCGGCGGCCGTCTTGAGGTATATAACAAAGATTTACGAAATGTGCGCGAATTTCTTCCCGCGGGTGAATTTGATGTTGTGACAATGAATCCGCCCTACAAAGCCGAGGGCGCGGGAATAGTCAGCGCGGATGAAACGGCGGCGCGGGCGCGGCACGGGCTGTGCTGCTCGCTCGAGGATATGTGCGAAGCCGCCGCGTGGCTTTTAAAATTCGGCGGCAGGCTCTGCGTGTGTCTGCGCCCGGAGCGGCTCTGCGAGCTGATGTGCAAAATGAGCGCCGCCGGCATTGAGCCTAAAAGACTCAGAACCGTTTCAAAGCGCGACGGATGCGCCCCGTGGCTCGTTCTCGTCGAGGGAAAGCGCGGCGGGAAGCCGGGCATGACGGTCGAGCCCCAGCTCAATATATATGACGGGGACGAATATTCGGAATACATGAAAATGCTCTACTCGGACTACGAGCGTGAGCGTGAAAATAACGACCCTGAAAGGAACAAGACTGATAAATGAGCGCTGTACTTTATGTTGTCGGCACGCCGATAGGCAATCTGGGCGACCTCTCTCCCCGCGCAATAGATGCGTTTGAAAACTGCGATTTCATCGCCGCGGAGGACACCAGAGTGACGCTGAAGCTCCTCAACTCGTTCGGGATAAAGAAGCCGATGATAAGCTATCACGAGCACAACAGATTCGAGATGAGCCCGAGAATAGTCGCGCGGCTGATGAACGGCGAGAGCTGCGTGCTCGTCACGGACGCCGGTATGCCCGCGATATCCGACCCCGGCGAGGATTTGGTGCGCATGTGCCACGAGCACGGGATAAAAGTCGAATCCGTGCCAGGACCGACCGCATTCGCAACGGCGATGGCAATATCCGGCATGCCCTCCGGAAGATTCACCTTTGAGGGTTTCCTGAGCGTCAACAAGGCGAGCCGCACCGAGCACATACAGAGCATAGTTAAAGAGCCGCGCACGATGATATTCTACGAAGCTCCGCACAAGATAGGCGCAACGCTCCGCGACCTCGCCGCCGCACTCGGCGACAGGGAAATTGCAATCGTCCGCGAGATAACCAAAATTCACGAAGAGGTTATCCGCACGACGCTCTGCGCCGCCGCCGAGAAATATGCGGACGGCGGACTCAAGGGCGAGATAGTGCTCATCATCGCGGGCGCAAAGCCCGAGGAAAAAGAGCAGATGGCCGTCGAGCAGGCAGTCGAAGAAGCGAAAAAATTCATAGCATCAGGCGACTCCGCCTCGGAGGCTGCGAAGAAGGCGGCGAAGCTCAGCGGGCACAAGAAGGGCGACATATATAAACTTTTGCAGGGAGAGAAAGACAATGGCTGAAGCACTCAGACAATACTGGTATCTTGGAATCGCGCTCATAGCGACTGTTATTTTAACTCTCTGGGTAATCAAAAAGGCGGCGCAGGCATCGAGCCGGGCGCACGCAGAACGCGAGGCGCAGATGAAAAAGCTCGAATACGAATCGGGCGTGCTTAAAGAATTCTCCGAGCTCAGCGAAGAGAAGCTCCGCAATGCCGACAGCAAGCGCGCTTTCGACGGCGTGGCGATGAACATACAGCGATATCTCGAAAAGCAGAGCAACATGAACGCAGCGTTCTCGGCTCTCTCCGACAGTCAGAAGCAGATATACGCGCTCTATTATCTCATAGACGATTCTAAGAAAGGGCTCAGCGAGTTTTTCAAATGCAACTCCGCTCCCCTGACCCCGGCGGCGCGCGAGGCGGTCGATTCGCTGTTCCCCGCAGACGCCGCAAAGGCTTTTGACAGCGAGTACCGCGCATATGACCCCGACGACGAGGACACTTCGCTCATCCCCGCAGAGATAGAGAAGAACGACGCCGAATATGCTGAGGCGATGCAGGATTTTGATTTTTATAAAACGGCGGTCGAAATGATAATCGAAAATCTTGAAGACTTTTGCTGATTTACGACTTATTTTTACCCTCATGTAAAGTATAATAGTTTTGTGATGTCCGCGACGCGGATAATAATTATATTATAAACACAGGAGGAAACAGCATGGAATTCAAAGGCAGCAGAACTCAGGCAAATCTCATGGCGGCTTTCGCCGGAGAATCACAGGCACGGAACAAATACACATACTATGCATCAAAGGCGAAGAAGGACGGCTACGAGCAGATAGCCGCGATTTTCACCGAGACTGCGGACAACGAAAAGGAGCACGCGAAGATCTGGTTCAAGGAGCTGCACGACGGCGCAGTGCCCTCGACCATAGACAATCTGCGCGATGCGGCGGCAGGCGAAAACTACGAGTGGACCGAGATGTACAAAGAGTTCGCCGAGGTCGCCCGCGAAGAGGGCTTCGACCGCATAGCTTCGCTCTTTGAGATGGTCGGCAAGATTGAGAAAGAGCACGAGGAGCGTTACAACACACTGCTCAAAAATCTCGAAGAGGGCATCGTCTTTGAACGCAGCGAAGAGGTCGTATGGGTCTGCCGCAACTGCGGACACATCCATGTCGGCAAATCCGCGCCGAAAGTATGCCCCACCTGCGCCCACCCACAGTCGTATTTTGAAATCAAGAAGACAAATTATTGATAGTTCAGCGAAGCTCTGTCCGTTATCAAACGGGCAGAGTTTTTTATTTTTTGTCCGTTCAGAGCGGTTGAAATTAATAATACAAAAATTATAGGCTTTATTTGGTCATTTTTTACAAAAAATTTACATCAAATACTATGGCCGATTGAATAAAGTAGTCAAAAACCGCTTGAAAAAATCTATAATCGAGTGTATAATTTATTTAATAATACATCTTTTGAGGAAAGTGAGAATCTTAAATGCTTAATGAGAATATCCCGATGTACCTTTTCCATCAGGGTACAAACGCAAAAGCATATGAGTATCTCGGCTCACACCGCGACGAAGAGGATGAGAATTTTACCTATTTTCGCGTATGGGCTCCGCACGCCGTCGCCGTTTTTGTCGCCTGCGACAGAAACAACTGGACGGGAGAGGGCTTTGAGCTCAGCCGCATAAACGAACAGGGTCTCTGGGAGGGACACTTCGAGGGCTTCAAGGAATTTGATGCCTACAAGTATCTCATCATCGCGCAGGACGGCCGCAAGCTGATGAAATGCGACCCCTACGCATTCCATGCCGAGACGCGCCCCGGAACCGCCTCGAAGATATATGAGCTCGGCTCATTCGAATGGACGGACGGCGCATGGATGAAAAAACGCCGCAGGAAGAATATATATGCCTCCCCGATGAATATATATGAGCTGCACGTCGGTTCGTGGCAGCGATATGCCGACGGCAACACACTCTCTTACCGCGAGCTCGCGGACAGGCTCGTGCCCTATGTTGTCGACATGGGCTACACACACGTTGAACTGCTGCCGATAATGGAGCACCCGTTCGACGGCTCGTGGGGATATCAGGTCACCGGATACTTTGCGCCGACCTCACGCTACGGCACGCCGGACGACTTCATGTATTTTGTTAATAAATGCCACGAAAACGGCATAGGAGTTATATTGGACTGGGTCCCGGCGCATTTTCCGAAAGACGAATTTGGTCTCTACGAATTTGACGGCGAGGCATGCTACGAATACGCCGACCCGAACAAAGGCGAACACAAGCAATGGGGCACGCGAGTTTTTGACTACGGCAGGACGGAAGTGCAGAGCTTCCTGATGTCGAGCGCGCTGTTCTGGCTCGAAGTCTACCACGTTGACGGACTGAGGGTCGACGCCGTTGCGTCCATGCTTTATCTCGACTACGGGCGCGAGGACGGCGAATGGAGCCCGAACACCTACGGCGGACGAGAGAATCTCGAAGCCGTGGCATTTATAAAAAAGCTCAACGAGACTATATTCGGAGAGCACGGCGACATCATGATGATAGCCGAGGAGAGCACCTCCTGGTCGATGGTGTCGAAGCCCGTCTATCTCGGCGGTCTCGGCTTCAACTTCAAATGGAATATGGGCTGGATGAACGACTGCCTGCGCTATTTCTCGCTCGACGGTCTGTTCAGGAAGTTCAATCACGACTGCCTGACCTTCTCGTTCTTCTACGCTTTCTCAGAGAATTTCGTGCTGCCTATCTCGCACGACGAGGTGGTTCACGGCAAATGCTCGCTGATAAGCAAGATGCCCGGTACATACGAAGAGAAGTTTGCGGGAGTCCGCTCGTTCCTTGCGTATATGATGGCGCACCCGGGCAAGAAGCTGCTCTTCATGGGTCAGGAGTTCGGTCAGTTCATCGAGTGGAACTACAAGCAGGAGCTCGACTGGCTGCTGCTCGACTACGATATGCACAGAAAGCTCAAGGAGTTTTCGCGCACGCTCAACCGCTTCTATAAGCGCAACCCCGCGATGTGGGAGATCGACTACAGCTGGGAGGGCTTCAGCTGGATATCCAGCGACGACAGCGCAAATTCCGTCATCGCCTTCCGCCGCATGGACAAAAAGGGCGACGAGCTGATAGCCGTCTGCAACTTCACCCCCGTCACGCGCGAAAACTATCGCATCGGAGTGCCGGACAAGGGCACTTACCGCATAGTCCTCAACACGGACAGCGTCGAGTTCGGCGGCAGCGGAACAAAGATGCAGAAAACCTACACGTCAAAACCGATCCCGATGCACTCGTTCGGGCAGAGCATTTCGCTCACGCTTCCGGGTCTGTCGGTCGTTTATCTGAAAAAACAAGGCAAGAAAGCTGATAACAAGGAGGAATAAACATGGCCAGAAAAACAGAATGTATCGCTATGCTGCTTGCAGGCGGTCAGGGCAGCAGGCTCGGTATTCTGACCAAGAACATGGCAAAACCCGCCGTTCCCTACGGCGGCAAGTACAGGATAATCGATTTTCCGCTGTCGAACTGCGTCAACTCCGGCATATACACCGTCGGCGTGCTCACGCAGTATCAGCCGCTTGAGCTCAACGACTATATCGGCAACGGTCAGCCGTGGGATCTCGACAGAGAGAACGGCGGCGTGCATATCCTCTCCCCCTATCAGCAGATAGAGGGCACCGAGTGGTACAAGAACACCGCGAACGCCATATATCAGAACATCAACTTCATCGACCGCTATTCGCCCGAATATGTTCTTATTCTCTCCGGCGATCACATCTATAAAATGGACTACTCCAAGATGCTCGCCTATCACAAAGAGAAGAACGCCGACTGCACCATCGCTTCCCTCGAAGTTCCGTGGGAGGAGGCTTCGCGCTTCGGTCTGATGTTTGTCAACGACGACGGCTCGATATCCGAGTTTGAAGAGAAGCCGAAGCATCCGCGCAGCAACAAGGCTTCCATGGGCGTATACATATTCACCTGGAGCAAGCTTCGCCGCTATCTGCTCGAGGACGAGGCGAACCCCGCCTCCGGCAACGACTTCGGTCACGATCTTATCCCCGCGATGCACGAGGCGGGCGAGCGCCTTTTCGCCTATCAGTTCGACGGCTACTGGAAGGATCTCGGCACGATAGACAGCCTCTGGGAGGCGAACCTC
>OGXR01002241.1_pt1 | contig 12724 bp, 7 predicted proteins | sample 1576331 | NCBI WGS metagenome assembly OGXR01 (sample SAMEA3541473, study PRJEB24748) | human gut metagenome | biome: human gut; feature: human-associated habitat; material: faeces | place: China | collected 2012 | reverse complement strand
AAAAACTTGAGAATGTTTTTCCCTCAGACTCTATATATTAAAACGTAAGCGCCCAGCCAGCCCCATCTGGATTTGAGGCAGACAGTGTGGTATGTTCTTCCACAAACCGGAATAATGGGAGGACGGCATGGGACGCGAAGGACGAGATTATTGGGAGGCGCAACTGTCAGAATATTGGGACAGCGGCTTGACGATTCAAGAATACAGCGAACTGAAAGAACTTCCTTACGAAAGTACCCGCCGCTGATCGAGTCCCAGCTTTCGCCCGTCCGAAGTAATTTTGAGCATGTTATCGACCTTCGGATCGACTGAACCCGAATGAACCTGTGCGGCACGCTCGGAAAGTGCCTGAATCATTTCCTGTTGGTATTCGCTTGGCTTGACGGAGATGTTTTCAAAATGCGGTGTAGGCGTTGGCAGATGAAGCTGATCGGCGGTTTTGATATCAGCGGTTTCCTTGAACATCGCCATCAGTTCGGGTAAATTAAAGAATTTGGCAAAGCGCGTGCGTGCACGGTATCCGGTGCCCTCCGGCGCAAGCTCAATCGCCGTCACCGTTTCGCCGAACGTCGAAGCCCATGCGTCAAAATGAATCAGGCCCATCTTTTCCAGCGTTCCATATTGCAGATAGCGCTGCATCGTATACAGCTCGGTCATGCTGTTGGACACGGGCGTGCCCGTCGCAAAGATAACGCCGCGTCCACCCGTCAATTCATCCATATATCGGCATTTCAAAAACATATCGGTCGATTTTTGAGATTCGCTGGTCGCAATTCCCGCCACGTTGCGCATTTTGGTCGCCAGAAAGCCGTTCTTAAACGCATGCGCCTCATCCACAAAGAGCCTGTCCACGCCCAGCTCCTCAAAGGTCACGACATCATCCTTTTTCTCGTCGGCTTTCAGCTTTTCCAGCCTTGCTTCCAGCGATTTGCGCGTCGCTTCCATGCGCTTGATGGTAAAACGCTCGCCATTCTCCCGCTCCATCTCCTCGATGCCCGCCGCGATCTCGTCAATCTGCTCGCGCAGCAGCCGCTCCTGACGTTCTTGCGAAATCGGAATCTTTTCAAACTGGCTGTGCCCGATAATCACCGCGTCATAATCGCCCGTCGCGATGCGCGCACAGAACTGCTTGCGTTTGGCTTTTTCAAAGTCTTTTTTGGTCGTCACCAAAATGTTCGCGCTGGGATAGAGCCTCAAAAACTCGCTCGCCCATTGTTCCGTCAGGTGATTGGGCACAACGAACATCGACTTCTGGCAAAGTCCCAATCGCTTGCTTTCCATCGCCGCCGCCACCATCTCGAAGGTCTTGCCCGCGCCAACCTGGTGTGCAAGCAGCGTATTCCCGCCGTACAACACATGGGCAATCGCCGTTCGCTGATGTTCCCGCAGCGTAATTTCCGGATTCATCCCGTCAAACACGATATGCGATCCGTCGTATTCGCGCGGCCGGGTCGAGTTGAACAGCTCGTTATAGCGCGTCACCAGCTCATGCCGACGGGTCGGGTCTTTCCATACCCAGTCGTGAAAAGCGTCCTTGATCGCCTGCTGCTTCTGCTGGGCAATCGTCGTTTCCTTCTGATTCAGTTCCCGCTTGTCCCGTCCGTTTTCATCCTGCACAACATCGTATACGCGCGTATCCCGCAGGTTGAGCGTGTCTTCCAGAATTTTGAGCGCAGGCGCACGTCTGGTGCCGTATTTCATGTGGTTATTCACGTTCTCCGACAGAAGGCTCTTGCCGTCTATCGACCACTCCGCCGTTTGCGGCGCATAATTCACGTGGATTCGCCGCCGTTCGTAATAGGAAATTCCCAGCAGCTCGATCATAAAGCGCTGAATGTATGCTTTGTCCACCCATGTCGTACCGAGCCGCACGTCGATTTCGGATGCGTCCAAATCCTTGGGCTGTGCCGCTTGTAGCGCCTCAACATTGACAGCAAAGGACGGGTCGCTTTCCGCTGCCGTCTGCGCCACGCGCAGCTTGGCACGCACGTTGCCGGACAGATATTCATCCGCCGTCTGCCACGTCTGTTCCAGCGGGTCAAGGAAGATAACGCCCTGCAAGTCCGCAACGATTTCATCCTCCGCTTTGCCCGTCAGCCGCGCCATAAACGGCAGATCAACCTTCGCCCGCTCTCCAATGGACACCGCAAGTGCTTCGCTCGCCGTGTCCACCTGCGTAACCGGTTTCCTCCGCCGGATTGTTCGTTTGCTGAAAATATCCGCCTTGCGTTTGAGCTTTCTGTCTTCATCCAATATTTCAAGCGAGCAAAGCAAATAGTATGAAGAATCGCCTTCAAACGCCCGCCCGTTGGCTTTGCCGTTGATGATCCCGTATTCGGCGCTGAACGCATCATACAGCCGCCCCAATTCCTCCTGCTGTGCCCTGATCTCCGCGTCGCTGCCGTCCGTAAGCTGCAAATCAATCAATTTTCGCACACAATCCCGCAGCTCAATCATCCCCTTGACGCGCTCCTGCGTCGTCTGATTGAGTACGGGACGGGTCATCACCGAATTTTCGCGGTAGTAAACCTGACCGTTCACAAGCGCATACGAGAAATTGCGCACATCGGGATCAGCCGGAATCGTCCGTCCTTCGTTTATATCTATTTCGGATATTTCTATCCTTTTATATTCCCCGTCGATGTTCCGCACCGCCGCATGGAGCTGCTGCGCGAGGTCTGCGCCGGGAATCGGTTCGCATGTAGTTTCCTTCTCGTTTCCGTACATGCTTTTGTCCCATTGCATCCTGCCCAGCATCATGTCGGGATGATCGACAAAGTAGCTGTTGATGGGGATGCCGTCCGCCGTCTGCCCCAGATGGATCCAATCCGGCTCTATGTCGATGGGATGTTCCCTCTTTTGAAGAAAGAGAATATCCGATGTGACTTCCGTTCCGGCGTTGGCTTTGAAGGCATTGTTCGGCAGTCGGATGGCTCCGAGCAATTCAGCTCTCTGCGCGATATATCTGCGCACCTCCGGACTGGCTTTGTCCATCGTGCCTTTGGACGTGATGAACGCGATCACGCCGCCCGGACGCACCTGTTCCAGCGTTTTGGCAAGGAAATAATCGTGAATCAGAAACCCGTACTTGTCGAACGCCCTGTCCGCCACCTTGTAATTGCCAAAAGGCACATTGCCGACGGCGACATCAAAAAAGTCTTTGCGGTTCGTCTTTTCAAAGCCCGTGATCTCGATTCTCGCATCGGGATAGAGCTGCCGCGCCATGCGTCCCGTGATGCTGTCCAGCTCCACGCCGTACAGCCGGCTTTGGTTCATGCTTTCCGGCAGCATACCGAAGAAGTTGCCCACGCCGCAGGCGGGTTCAAGCACGTTTCCGTCCCGAAAGCCCATGCTGCCCAAGGCTTCATACATCGCCCTGATAACGACGGGACTGGTATAGTGCGCGTTCAGGGTGGAGCCACGCGCCGCCGCATATTCCTCGTCCGTCAAAAGGCTTTTAAGCTGTTGATATTCCTTTTGCCAGCTCGCATTTTCGGCATCAAATGCCTGCGGCAGACCGCCCCAGCCGACGTATTTGGAGAGCGTTTCCTGTTCCTGCGGCGTTGCCTGTCTGCCCTCGGCTTCAATCTGCTTGAGCGTTTGGATGGCGGCAATGTTGAACGCATACTTCGTCTTTGCGCCGCCTTCGCCCAGATGGTCATCCGTGATATGAAAGTTCTGCGCTTTGTACGGCTCGGCTTCTTTGCGCTCCGTTTCCTGCCCCGTCAGGTCGATAACGAGGTTGTGCAGCCTAATCTCTTCCTGCGGTTGTTGCGGCGCTGGATCACTCGGCGCTTCCTCTGTCAGTACGAAATTCTCAGATTCCGCAGGCATTGCATCCGTCTGCTTGTAAAACAGCTTGTCGTTTCGCGTATCTTCGGCAAGCATCTGCTCAAACGTGTCCCGCCGCTCCACCCTTGAAATCGGATAAAGCAGCGTCGGGTCGCGCAAATTTACGTGCGTATCTGTAATTTCTTCGATGAGGAACGCCGTATTGCCCAGATAGACCGTATCGCCTACCTGATAGGACGGCTCATCCCGCCTGCCGTCCAGCTCCTTGACGACTTCATATCCACCTTGTTCGGCAGGCTCGGCAAAATAGATGCCGTGTCCGTTTTCAGTCAACGCTTTTGCCGCAACGCTCCACCGTCCGAAGGGCATCCCCGTAACCGATATCGTCCCCATGCCGGGGATATCCCGCTCAAATAATCGGGTATCCATCAGCGGTGCGGCAATTTTGGCGTCATCTCCGTAAAAGAGCAATGTATCGTCCACTCTTACGCCGACCAGCCGTCGGGGATGTTCATCTTTCAACCTTTTATATGCTTCCACATCCGGCATAAAGCTGATTTCCGGCTCTTTTCGGTCTGGCGCGTCGGATTTCAGATAATGCCCATCGTGAATGAGCCTGTCAATCCGTTCGGCAACCTGATTCCATTTCAGCAGCACATCGGAACAGTTGCTTTTCCTGAGCTGAATCCCCTTTGCGTCGTGGCTTTCCGAACTCCCATGTTCACCCGATACGCCGGGCATTTTTCCGCCTATCCCGTACTCGTTTTTCAGAAATTCCAGCTTTTCATTGGTGCTGTGAGGTTCTGAAAAGAACTGGTAAATTCGACTGCCCGCGCCCGCAATCGGAGCGCTTTGGGACAGCACCGCGTCGATTTCATCCTGCGTCATAAAGCCGCGAACATCGGGCAGCAGCATCTCGCCTTCGGGCAGCTCCTTCCGCGCCAATGCCAAATCCCTGAGACGAGGGAGAATGTCCTTCGGCTGAAGAAAACGAAAGCGCATCAGATCGGGCTGCATCGCGACCGCATCCGCAAAGACCTCCATCTGCCGGATCAACCCGTGCAGAAATTCGGACTGCTCCATTTTCTCGGAAAGATGATTGACGCAATCCGGGAAAATCAGCGGCGTATCTGTCATCAGGGAGAGATACCCGTTTTCTCTTGCGGCGCTGTCGCGGTACATATAGATCAGTCGCTCGGCGGTTTTTCGGCGAATGGTTCCGGGGGCTTCCACGTTTTCGAGCTGTGTGCCGAATTGCCCGGCTTCAATCAGCGCGCCGACGCGCTTTGCGGCATCCGTCCACGATATGACCTGCGCATTGTTGGCATACCGCGCACGATCTCCGGCGGCCATTTGGATTCCGCTTGGGTCGAACCAGACCGAAAAGCGCCGCCCGTCCAATTCAAAGCCGTTGCCGTCGTGGTAAAGGGTCTTCATTCGCAGCGCGATTTCCTCATTCGTTTTGCCGATCATCGCGTCAAACGCCAGCTCCATGCGGGTATCCTCGCCATTTCCGCCGAACCGCAGCGCCGTATCAAGCGCTTTGGATATAAAAGAAGGAGCGGAAACCGCTCGGTCATCCGCTCCTTCGCCATATTCGGTTATCGTTTCAAAAAGGCTCGTCTGCCCCGGATTTAAGCGTACACCAGCTCGGTCAGCACGATTTCTTCCGCCTGCGCTTTCAAGCTGTTCATCATGCCGACCCACGCCATCGGATCGCGCTCCTTCAACGCTTCGTTCACGCCCTGCGCCGCCGCCATCTCGCTGACCATGCGGTTCACCCGCTCGCTCGCCGTCCGGTCGATCTCCGTCAGATGCGCCGTCAGTTCGCCCGTCAGCAGCAGGCTGTTGAACAGCATTTTCTTGTGTTCTTGCAGATACGCCTTGCGCATCCTGCCGTACTTGCCCAGCGTCACCTGTTCGTCCGGGATTTTCAGGTCGGGAATCTGATAACCGTTCACCGTTTTGTAATTCAGCATGTGGCCTGCTCCTTTCAACGTTCCGCGCTTCCCGCTCGATGCTTCTCAATACTTCCTCGGAGATTTCGCTGACCGCCGTGCCGAGTGCCGTCAACGCCTGCGGTGTGTTCCATTCAAGGATGGTCGTGAAATCTTCCGGCTCGAACCGATGTTCTTCCGCCAATCCGCAGCGGCTGAGGAGCATATACTGAACGCCCGTCGTCGCCGTATTCCGGAAAGCCAGTTCGAGGTTGAGTTCATCATACCCCATTAGCAATGAACCGTCAACGATGTCGCGCAGCTCGTCCTGATGCTCCTGCCAGTAGTCCATGACGCGCTGCATCGCGATTTCTTCAAGCTGACCTGCAAGCCCACGATTGGCGGAAACCTCATACTCCTTTTCCAACATCGCACCGATAGCTGCGCCGTTTTCCTCGTTTATCGTCCACACAAACGGAGAACGGGAATCTTTTCGCATCCCCGTATCGGCAGCATCAAAGACATAATGATAACGCGGCACGTCGCCGGTCATATCCAGCAGCGCGATGCCTTTTGCGCCTCGCCGGACATACCGACGCATGGTGTTTGTCCACAGCTCAAACGACGCGCAGGCGGTCGCGTCCGGGCGCTGGGCGTAGATCATCATCTGGTCGTAAAAACTATATTTGTACAGGGTGGAAGCCGTTTGCAGAAACGAGCGCCACGTCTCCCCGTCGGCGGCGATCTCGTGCGCGGTCTGCGCGGCAAGCTGTACATAATCGTCAATTTTGGGCATTTCATCGCTCCTGTATGTCTTTCCGCTTCGTCGCCGTCATCGTATCTCGTTCATGTTTGGCTTTGAGCCTGTCCGCAATCCGCAGACGCTCTGAATGGAAATACGGATTTCTCCATAAGCGCAGCGGAATATCCGTCGGTTTCATCAGGTTACCGTGATTCTGCGGAAAGACCCGCACCGCGTCCACGCCGATTTCCTTCACGATCCTTTCGATCATCGCCAGCGCAACGCAGTTCGTATTCGCAAAGCTGCTTCGCGTGAAATCATCGCACAGCACGTTTTTTCCGTGCCGCACATGCAGCACGTCCAGATCAAACCCGCCGACCCAGCCGACGCCCATCGTCAGATGCGGCTTATCGGTGATGTCGTCGTTTTCCTGCCGGTCTCGCAGTTCGCAAAAGCGCTGCTTCGCCTGATCGAACCGGTCAAAGCGTTCCAGCGGGCTGGGATTTTCCGAACCTCGAATCCACGAAGATAAATCCTCGATGACGTAATAATTCCACTTGCCCGGATCGCGGCGCTGCGTCACATAGTCCACGCACTCGCCGCGCCGAAAGCTCTCAAAAACCACCTGATCCGCGCCGAAACGTTCGCTGTCCGATACAACCGCAAACCTTCCGGCACCCAATTCCCGGATTCGGAAGTTATACTCCCTATCCGGATTTCGTTCCGCCGTCCATTCCAAAGACATCCCTCCTTTTCTTTTTGGGAAAACCGTTTTTCGCCAGTTATCCCCAATCTGTCAACAGGCTTCGCCGGGTTTTCAACATGGATGTCCACAGCTTATCCACATTTTTTCCAACAAAAAAACAGCCTGTTTCCAGACTGCTTTCCCTTGATTCCGATATCATTCATCTTCGACACGCTGAATCAAGCCCAAATCCAACAGCGCAATCGCCATCAGGCTGAGCAGACCATAGCCGCCCTTCTGCCTTCTCTGTTCCTCCTGCCAATCATACACCTTTCGATTATTGTCTGCAAACCGATCCAAACTGTTCAGCAATTCATCCGCTTGCGTATTTACGCCCACCGTATTCAGCGCTGTAATCAACGCTTCTACGCTTTTAATCAGCGTTTCCTGCGTAATCTTATTCGCCAACGCTCCATCCTGATTCAACGCCTGCTTGAGCTGATGTCCATTCTGCACGTCTTTATTCCAGCAATATGCCAAGCTGTTGTCAAGCAAATTCATGCCTATAAAGCTCTCGATGCAGGGATACGACAGCAAGAGCATCCCCTGCCGCGTCATATCAGGATTCACATCTCTGGCGCTCCCCAGCTTGCCCAGCATTTCTTCAATGAAGGTGCTATCCGTATTGGAATCCGGGTCTCGATCAAACAGATAATAAATCGCGGCATTATCCACATCAAAGCCATAGTCTTCAATCAGCAATCGGAACATCTCGTTGAGAAAATCGTTGTCCTTTCGGATAAAGCCGATATTGGATTCTTCTGTGTTAATGACCGTCACCCTTGAAAGCGGATCATCTGTTTTCCTGAACACACGGTACGTCTTATCGCGGTAAATTCGCTCCATCTGATACCCGAAAATCCCGCTGAATACGCGATAAATCAGGTTTGGCTCCGTCTTTTCTCCTTCAACAATAAACAGAACCTGACCGATTCGCTTTCCCTTTTTCAGCTCAAACATTCTTGTACTGCGGGATTCCACTGAACACACCACCCAAATACATCTTCTCGTAGTTCTGCGCCGTCCTCGGCTGTTCCGAAGAGAATCGGACGATATTGCTTCCCTCCTGATCGAAGTTGACCGCATAGAGCTGATCCGGTCTGAACAGGCTCGAACTGAGCAGATTGGTCGAATGGGACACGATAAAAATCTGCGCCTGCTCTGCATGTTTCATAAAATACCGAATCAAAAGTTCTTCCAAATCATTATGCAGTCCGCTGCTGAATTCATCACAGATCAGCATACCGCCATGACGGATAACGCTCAAATACATCGGCAAAAACTGCACCAGAATCTTATTGCCCAAGGATTCAATATCCATCGGAATTTCCGGCATGATTCCATCCCGTTTCACCGTCAGATTGCCAAAGCCTGTTTCACCCGCATTTCTTTCAGGATGATGAATCAGATGGAAAGAGAACCCGCATTCGTCAAGGAATTGATTGATTTCCATGATTCCATGTTCTTCGACGTACTTTTCAATTCTGAGCGACTGATCCTCTCCGAAGGACATCATCAGCCCCGTTTCCATATTGACATATTGGGATGCACGCAAAAAATCAAACCACTTCTGCAAAACCTCATGTCCGCGGAACCGAGTATTAAACCACAAATCGCGCAGGAAAAGCCCTTCGTTCGAAATCCCGTTAAAGACTTTCTTTTCCGTGATTTTTGATTTAGCCGTTGCGCCCGTCCGCTCCATCATCACCTTGCCATCCAGCACCAGTCGCTCAACCAGCAGCTTATCCGTGTTCTGATATCGAATCGTGTACTCAATTTCGGCGTTGTCAATCCAAAAACGGTATGTGTTTTCAAACATATCCGCATCGGAAAACAGGCACAAAAAGTTCTTCCACTTCATCTCGCGAACGGCAAAAAGCGCCATCAGCAAAAAGCGGAGCGGTTCAATCAGGTTTGTTTTGCCGGAAGCATTGGCTCCTACAAACATACACCCCTTCAAGATTCCATTGCAGACGTTTGTTTTCTCCAATGTCTGATATTGGGTTTTCTTCAAATCCACTTCTGTCGCATTTTTAATTGACTTGAAGCCCTGAATACAATAGCTTTGCAGCATAATGGCACCCCCCTGATCTCTTTAAGCTATTATACCACAGGCATCTCCTTTTCGTGTATCATTTTTTCATTTTCATCTGTATGAATCGTAATTTTTTTACGCGATCATTTTTCCCTCTTTTCAGTTAAAACGCAAGAAGGCGGACGCTCGCGCATCCGCCCCTCGGCACATTTTCGTTTCTTTCTTTCGTTGTCCTCATATTCCCGCCATGCCGCATCCGCCGCCTTGCTCTGTCCGCACGGCTTTTCCATCATTAACCGCTCGAACGGGCTGTTCGTGAAGTATCTCACTCCTCCTCGTTATCCTCCCCGATTTCCTCCTCGTCGTCATCATCATCGAGTTCCGTGTTGTAGCGCGGCTGCGCGTCTCTCTTCTTCCCCAGCACGACGAACGCCGCAGTGCCGCCCGCAATCAGCACCACCAGCAGCACGAGCGCCATCATCGCCGTCGAATCGGTCGTTCTCTCCGTTTCCGGCTTGGGTTCGGCGGTCGGCTTCGGCGTAGGCGTTGCCGTGGGTTCGGGCGTGGGCTGTTCATCCTTGCTCACCACGCCGAAAAGGTCGCGGTCATCCACAAGGTTGAGGAAATAGGTTTCGTACTGCTCGCCGTCCTTGTCCAGCGGCTTGTCGTAGTCGATCACGAGGTAATACGTTTCTCCCTTGCGCGTCTGCACCGTGATGAACTGCTTGTTCGTCGCCTTGGAATACAGCAAATCCACCGTTTTCATGTTGCCGCCCATCGAAAAGGGCTTGCCCTCGGTCGGCTCGCCCGTTTCCGCACCGCCCGCAAGCTGTACCAGCAGCGCATAGAGCGCGTCGATATCCGGGGCTGCTGTCGTCTGCGGCTGCATGGTCGCCTGCGGCACGTCCGTGGGCATCGGCGTTGCAGTCGGCTTCGGCGTGGTCTTTGCGCCGCCGGAGGACGGTTTCTTTGTCGCGGAAGGCCTGCTGTCATTGCCGTTCGAACCGCTGTCGTCCCTGCCGTAGAAGGGATTCTTCACATATACTTTCTGCGACACGTTGCCCGCCAGATCGACGGCATAAATGGCAATCTGCTGTTTGCCGTCCGCATACTCCCGGATGTTCGCGTCCAGCGTCGTTCCGCTATATTTGAGCTTATGCCCGTTGACGTACACCGCCGCCACGCCGGAGATGGAATCAGTCGCTTCGATGCAGATCACCTCGCCGCTCATGCCCGCCTTGACGGTCGGCGGCGTGCTGTCAAAGCAGGAAATCGCTTCGCTTTTCGCCTGCACATTGCCCGCATGGTCGGTAATGGACACATGGATCGTCGCGTTCTCCCGCAGCTCCACCGCATAGCCCGCGCTCTGATCGTCGCCGTCTACGACGGTCTGCCAGCCGTTTTCCGTCGCCACGACAATTCGGATGTTCGCCCAGCCCGTGCCGTTCACATCCACGATGTTGATTTTCGCCGTCGCCTTGTCCTTCTGCCACTTTGCCGGGGACACAACCGTGATTTTGTACGCGCCCTCCGGCACAGGTTCTGCGGTCGGTTCGGTCGTGGGCTGCTGCGTCGGCTCTGTCGTAGGTTCAGCCGTCGGTTCGTCCGTGGGCTGCGCCGTGGATTCTTCCGCCGCTTCTCCCGTTTCCGTCTGCCTATCGGATTCTTCCGCTTCCTGCGCAGGATGAGCAATTTCCCTGCTTTCGCTCATATTTTCGTCCTGCACAGCTTCCTGTACAACCGTTTCGCCCGCCACGCTTTCCGCCTTGACCGCCAGCACCGATCCGCCCAGCGCCGCGCAGAGCGCCAGCGTCAAAACGCGCATCCCCATCTTATTCTTCAAAAGATTCATCGTCCTGCCGTTCCTCCTGTTCTTCATGTTCCTCTTTGTCCTGCGGCGGTTTGCCCGCCAGAAAATCTTCCAGCTCCTCCGGGGTCAGCCGCATACTGCGCACGACGTAGAGGATGCCCATGTTCTCCGCTTCCTCCTGCCGCTGTGCCAGCTTCTTTGCCTTTTCCTCGGCGCGCTTGGCGGCGTTGTCCGCCTTTTCTCGGTTGTTGCGAATCTTCTGCAAATCCGCACGCCAGTTCATCTTCTTTGCCATGCTTTATTCGTACATCCTCCCGAATCCATAAAAATGCTCTTGCCAATAGGCGCGGCTCAAATCCGCATACGAAATCGGATTGCCGCAATTCAAAATGTACCCGTCGCCCACATACAGCGCGACGTGCGTAATGCCGTCGTTGCCCGCCACGCCGTCGCCCAGCGTGCCCTGAAAGAAAATCAGGTCGCCCGGACGGGCTTCTTCCGGCTCAATCGGCGTACACACGCCGTATAAGCTCGTCGCGCCCAGCCTGCCGACGTCCCGCACGCCCGACTCTTTGAATATCCACGAAATGAAGCCCGAACAGTCAAACGACGTTTCCGGGCTGTCGCCGCCCCATACGTAGGGATAGCCGATATACCGTTCGCCTGCCTCGATGAGCTTGGCAAACTTGGGGTCAGCCTGTTTGTATGCTTCCGGGACTTCGTATTCCATCGGCTCTTTGAGCTGCGATGCGTGCGGCTTGCCCGCGAACAAATCCGGATAATTGCCCAGCGTCGCCATATACAGCGCGTACATGCCGACCTTTTCCCGGCTCAGCGCCATGAACGGCAGATGAGAGAGCATGTTGTTGACCAGCTTCACCTTGCAGATCGTATAGGTGTATGCCACTTCGATTTGTACCCAGTTCTCCTGCCATTTCGTCTCGCCCGTTTTGGGGTCTTCCACCTGCTTATATTCCTTCTTCCATTCCGTGCGGTATCGCGTTTCCTTTTCGACCGCGGTTGTCAGCTTATACTGCTGCTCGAAAAGCAGCTCCAACGTTGGCATCGCCGTGTCCACCGTCCACTCCCCGCCAATGCGCGCGCTGACCAGCGCCAGCAGCACATACGGGTCGTGCCAGATTTCCATCTGCTCCACCTGCACCTCGTCGTAGCCGGGATGAATCTCGCCGTACCTGTCCAGCTCGTCTTGCAGCGCGTCCTCCATCCCGCAATACGCCCGTTCAGCGGCAACCAGGTCATCCTCCTCGGCGGGATACGTGCCGATGACCAGCGATTCAAGCAGCGACTGCGCAATCGGCATACACCCGGACAGGCTGCTGAGCATGTACGTCATCGTCACCGCAAGGAGCAGGATGACCAGCTTTCCCCGATTTTTCCGAATGAACCCCTCGACTTTCCGCTCCGTCCTTTGAACAGGCGTGAACACGGCTTCGCCCGCGCCCTGCACGACGATCCCTTCCGCCTGCCGCCCGGTCTGCGCCGCCGCGTACTGCCGCTGAATCTGCTTTTTCTGCCGCTGCTTGGACATCCGCCGAACGCTGGATTCCGCGCCCTGCCTGCCCGTCCGCGCCGCCTGCACCCCGACATTTTCTTCTTCTTCCGTTTCGTCCTCTTCGAGGATGTCTCCAAAGATACTTTCGGT
>OGXR01002240.1_pt1 | contig 12728 bp, 10 predicted proteins | sample 1576331 | NCBI WGS metagenome assembly OGXR01 (sample SAMEA3541473, study PRJEB24748) | human gut metagenome | biome: human gut; feature: human-associated habitat; material: faeces | place: China | collected 2012 | reverse complement strand
GGTCGTTTCCGAGTTTGCTGTCCAAAGCGGATACATGGACGAAAGCGTATCTGCGGATGAGCTGCTGACCATTGCCCAGCGCAACCACAGCATTGCCGAAGGCGAGATTGCTGAAATCCGTGGTTGTGCCGTTTGAGATGGAAAGGCTGGATCTGATTTGATCATGATGGAAAGCAAAACGACGCCGTTGACAACATCTTCGGATCGTGCTACAATTTGACTGAAATAATAAATATGGTCATAAATCCAAGGGGTGTGTGCAGTGGCTTTTACAGAAGAACAGAATGAAACGATTCGCAGGGATCTGATCCGGGAGGCGCGGTGTTGCGGCGTTACTGTCGGAATGCGGAAGACCTCTGTTGAGCAGCTGACGGAAGCCGTTGGAATCTCCAAGGGATCGTTTTATAAATTCTTTGATTCCAAAGAGCTGCTGTTTTTCGCTGTGCTGGAGGATATCCATACCGAGTGTTTTGCGGCGGCGCAGAAGTCCTTGCAGGAAAATGCGGCGATTGACCCGGCCAGCCGCACGGCAGCGGCGATCTTGGCGGCCTGCCGATGGCTCTCCGAGACGAAAGCCTTCGTTTTCATCGAAAACGACGCGGAGTTCCTCCTGCACCGGCTGCCAGAGGAAGTGTGCGAGCTTCCGGTGGTGATAGTCACCGGAAGCGGCAATCAGGGCATAACCGCCTCCGTCCCCGTAATAAGATACGCAAAGCACATAGGCGCCAGCGACGAGCAGCTTTACAGGGCCCTGCTGGTATCCGACCTTGTCACCATACACCAAAAGACCGGCATAGGCAGGCTGTCAGCCTATTGCGGCGCGGTCAGCGCGGGCTGCGGCGCGGGCGCGGGCATAGCCTATCTTTTAGGCGGGGATTACAGGGCCATAGCCCATACCATAGTGAACGCCGTGGCCATACTCTCCGGCACTATATGCGACGGGGCAAAACCCTCCTGCGCCGCAAAGATAGCCTCCGCAGTGGAGGCCGGCATATTAGGCTACTATATGTACGTCAACGACCAGCAGTTCCGGGGCGGCGACGGCATAGTTGCAAAGGGCGTCGAGAACACCATACGCAACGTCGGCCTGCTGGCAAGCCAGGGTATGAAGCAGACGGACCGGGTGATACTCAACATAATGACCGGCGATCAGTGCCTGTGACCGGCAGTCACGTAGGCCCGGATACCGTTGCGCTGTTCTTTATGGGCAGCGACAGAAACATATAGTTGTCCGCCGATTTTATGTGATATAATAATGCCTGTAGATTTTTCCTGTTGGAAAGGACGGGCATTTTTTATATGAAGAAGTTTCTTGCTGAATTCAAGGAGTTCGCCATGCGCGGCAACGTCATGGACCTTGCCGTGGGCGTCATCATAGGCGGCGCGTTCAAGGGCATAGTGGATTCCCTGGTAAACGACATAATCTCCCCCGTCATAGGCATACTTGCAGGGCAGAACTTCAGCGATAAAGCCCTGAACATCGGCGGGGCTTCCATAGCCTACGGCGCATTCATAACCTCAGTGCTGAACTTTATAATAATAGCCTTCGTGCTTTTTCTGCTTGTCAAGTCCATGAACAAGCTGCACGATATGGTAAAAAAGCCCGAGGAAAAGAAGGAGCCCCGCAAGTGCCCCTACTGCCTCAGCGTAATACCCGATGAGGCTACCCGCTGCCCCCACTGCACCTCAGAGCTTCCCGGGGCTGAAAAGTAAGCCATGGCCGACACCTTCACATTAAAGGTCATAGCCCGCATAAAGAGCGACTTTACGCAGAAATTCGGCATACCCCGGCAGAGCAGCCTGGGGGGCGGACAGCTTTCCACCGTGGTATTTGAGCCTGAATACCGGGACGCCAACGCCCTTAGGGGCATCGAGGGCTACTCCCACCTGTGGCTCATATGGGGCTTTTCCATGGTGGAACGCCAGGGCTGGCGTCCAACCGTAAAGCCTCCCCGCCTTGGCGGCAACACCCGTATGGGGGTATTTGCCACCCGTTCCCCCTACCGCCCCAACCCCATAGGGCTGTCCTCGGTAAAGCTGGTATCCATGGAAAACCGTCCCGGCCTCGGCCATGTGCTCACAGTGGAGGGAGCGGATCTTATGGACGGCACCCCCATATACGATATAAAGCCATATCTTTCATTTACCGACAGCCACCCGGAGGCAAAGGACGGCTTTGCCGGAGAAAAACTTGAAAAGAACCTTCAGGTGGCCTTTCCAGAGGAGCTGCTTATTGCCCTTCCCGCTGACAAGCGGGAGGCGCTGCTTTCCGCCCTTTCCCAGGACCCGCGGCCCGCATACAAGCAGGACGGGGAGCAGTACGGCTTTGAGTTTTCCGGCTTTGACGTTCGCTTCAGCGTAGACGGCGATACCCTGACGGTATTCGACGTCGCCCCCGTCGGTTCACAGAAGCTTAAATAAAAATCCGAAAACCGTTAATAGAACCGCCACAAGAGTATAACTTTGGGCCAAACTTCCGCCACACCTCCCTGGTATTATATAATCACTTCAAGGAAAGGAGGCGCAATAACAGCCCAATGACAGCAACACGCAACAATACCTACCCGGTAAATTCACCGAAGCCGGGCGTCCCCCCTCCGATAAGTCCCATAGGTTGCCACTCAGAGGGGAGGCGATAGCAGCACACAGAAAACCATAGGCTTTATACAAAGCTTTCTTCCCGGTATTTCCGATAAAACTCCATATACATATTCACAGGGCCGCCTGAGCAAGCAGGCGGCTCTCAGTTTGTCAAAAAACCCCAGGGTTGATAAGGGGCCGCAGCCCCTTATGTTTAATCCGGCTCTGACGACATGTGCGTCAGAACGGATGAAAACCCAGAGGTTTTCGTACTTTGCGGATTTTGCCGCCCGGGAGCGAATGCGAGAGGCAAAACCCGTAAAACTCAAAAAAGTGGCATTTAGCCACTTTTTTGACACTCTGAGGGCCGCCTGAGCAAGCAGGCGGCTCTTTTTGTATAATGTAAACACGATGTCAATTATCTCTCTATTAGCTTGCGGTAAAAGCCGCCATGAGGTAAAATATGCTTACCAGTAATATGGAGATTTTTTAAAGGAGATTTTTAATATGGAAGATCTGGATAAGGATATAGTGATATTCAACGACGAAGAAGGCAACGAGATAGAGCTTGAGGTAGTTGATTACTTCGACTATGAGAACGAGGAGTACGCCGTAATGATAGACCCTGCAGCAGTTGATGACGATGAACGGGATCTGTTCGTCTTCCGTATTCAGGTAAACGGCGAATACGAGGAATTCCTCCCTGCCGATGAGGACAAGATGGATATCCTCTCCAAGATAGTTGATGCCCGCCTGGACTGCGATGCGGAGAGCTGCGAGGGCTGCTCCGGTTGTAGGATAGACGACTGATACTTAGGCAAAACCGGCTTTACGGGGGGCGGCTGCCGCTCTTTTGCGTAACTCCCGCGCGGCACCTCCCCTCTTTTGTTTTTACTCAATTTTTTATTTCATTTCAGGAGGTTTTCTTGTTATGTTTACTGCAAGCGAATTTCGCCGTATAGCCCGGGATAAGCTCAGGGGCCACTGGGGCAGGTCTATTATAGTAACGCTGATAGTCAGCCTTATTTGCGGCATGAGCGGCATATACAACCTCATACGGGACCTGGGCCACATGGACTATGATCTGCTTTTTTCCGGCAATTACAGCGATTTCCTCGCCGGCTACACCTCGGTGGAGACGGCGGGCAGCGTATTCGGCACGCTCATGTCCCTGGCGCTCAGCATAGCCGTCATACTCTTTTCCGGCGCACTCGCGCTGGGGCATTGCAAATATTACATAGACCTCGTCGCGGAGAACAGGCAGGACGAGGTATCCGTCATATTCTCCCGCTTCGATATATTCCTTAAAGCGATGGGCCTCAACCTCTTTATGGCGCTGTTTATATGGCTCTGGTCGCTGCTGTTTATCGTGCCGGGCATAATAGCCACCTACCGCTACCGCCTTGCCCCCTACCTCATGGCGGAAAACCCCGGCTTAGGCATACGCGAGGCGGTAAACATGAGCAAGGAGCTCATGGCGGGCCACAAGTGGCGGCTGTTCTGCCTTGAGCTTTCCTTCATAGGCTGGGGCATACTCAGCGCGCTGACCTGCGGCATAGGCGACCTCTGGCTGCAGCCCTACATAAGCGCCGCCACTGCCGCCTTCTACGTTGACCTCACCGGACGCAATATTCCCATGGCAGGGGAACCCAATCCTGACCCGGCGGTATAAGGGGAAGCCAAGCACCATAAAATACTTCAGGAATAAGCCTGTCAAGGCTCAATATCCGGAGGAAAAATGGACATTACCATTCAGATGCGCAGCCTTGAACTGCTCATCAAAATGCTTAAAAGGGACATGGAGGGCATACCCGCCTACGGCTATGCGCGTCAGATGGGGAGCCTTCCCCTTCTGTCCGCAAGGGAATCCCTTCCTCGCTGCACCCCTGAGGAGGCGGGCCTTTCCAGCACGGTAGTGGAGCGGTTCTTCAGGAACCTTTCCGATAATACCGCCGAGCTGGGCATACATTCCGCAATGCTGCTGCGCCACGGCAAGGTCTTCGCCGAGGGGTATTATGCCCCGTATCGGCCTGAGATCCCCCATATGCTGTACTCTGCCAGCAAGAGCGTCACCTCTACCGCCATAGGTATGGCTGTGGACGAGGGGCTCATGGATATAGACGAGCGCCTGGAGGACATATTCCCCGGCTATGCCGGCAAGCCCGCAAACAAGTGGTCGAAAATGCTGACGGTACGGCACCTCCTCACCATGAGCACAGGGGTCCGCTTCAACGAGGTGGGCAGCGCTCTGGACGAGGACTGGGTAAAGATGTTCATGGAATCCGTACCCAAGTTCGAGCCTGGCACCCAGTTTGAATACAATTCGCTCAATACCTATATGCTCTCAGCCGCACTGAGAAAAAAGACGGGCATGAGCCTTACCGCATTCCTCACCCCCAGGCTGTATGAGCCGCTGGACATACGCAGCCACCACTGGGAGACATGCCCCAAGGGCATGGAAAAGGGAGGCTGGGGGCTGAACCTCTGCATAGAAGACCTTGCCAAGATAGCCCAGCTGTATTTAAACAGGGGGGTATGGAATGGACGGCGGCTCCTCTCCGAAGAGTGGATAGACGCCGCTACCTCGCCCCAGATACCCACTCCAAACGGCGAAATGAGGCACGGCTACGGCTACCAGATATGGATGAGCGGCGGCGGGGCTTACCAGTTCAACGGCGCTTTCGGTCAGTATGCGGTAATATTCCCACAGTACGATGCTGTGGCCATAATATACTCCGGCAGCACACAGCTCTTCGCCAAGACGTCCCTAATGCGGCTGCTTGATTCCTGCTTCTGGGCCTGCTCCGACAGGGAGCTCGCGCCTTACCCTCCAGGCTATGACAGCCTGAAGGCGTATCTCGCCAAGCTGGTGTTTTCTCCCGAACCTGAAAGGAAGGGGCTCGGGACGGACAAAATCGCCTTCAATAAGATACGCGGCTTGCTTGACGGCAGGGAGTTCCGCCTTTTCGACAACTACGGCTCCCTTTTCCCGCAGCCGCTGCAAAACGTTCACGGCTGCTACAGCAAGGGTGCGGACATAATACGCTTCAGCTCAACGGAAAAGGGCCTGGCGGTCACATTTTACGAGCAGTGCGAACGCAATACGGTATACATAGATATGGACGGAGGTTTTACGGATTCCGTCTTTATAATGAAGGAGGAGCGGCATCTGGTCTCCACCCGGGGAATATGGTCCGCAGGTGAAAACGAAGCCTGCATTACGCTGTTCACCAGCTTCCTCGAAACGCCGGATACCCGTATAATTGAGCTTCGCATACTCAACGAAAGCATAGAGGCGGTGTTCGACGAGACGCCCACAGCCGAAGGAGCCACCAAAATGCTCCTGGAGCTGGTTGGCCTTGTGGACGACAACTCCATGAAGCGGCTGCTTCCCGCCATGAAGCATGTCCCGGGCATGAGCGAAAGCACCATAACCGATATAGTCAAAAAATACGCAGCGCCCCGCTCCTTCGGGCGGGAGATACACCTGCATTAATGCATATTTCCAATATGTAAAACTAAGCATACGGAGGTGAACATTTCAAATGAAAAAACAGCCTGTACTCGTATTGCTTGCCGCTGGCATGGGCAGCCGCTACGGCGGGCTAAAGCAGATCGACCCCATCGATGCCGCGGGTAACCTGATAATCGACTTTTCAATCTACGACGCAATACGCGCCGGCTTCCACGACCTTGTGTTCATAATCAAGCATGAGATTGAGCAGGACTTCATGGATGCCATCGGCAGCAGGATATCCCATCGCGCCAACGTCAAGTGCGCGTTTCAGGAGATGAATAAGCTGCCCCATGGCCTGAAGGCTCCAGAGGGCCGCACAAAGCCCCTCGGCACCACCCATGCCCTGCTCTGTGCAAGAGACGAGATCGGCGGCAGACCCTTCGCCGTCATTAATTCCGACGACTACTATGGCCCTGCCGCTTATAAACAGCTTTACGAATTCCTCGCCGGAGACACGCCCTCAGACGAGCAGCTGATGATAGGCTATAAGCTGGAAAATACCCTCACCGAAAACGGCAGCGTAGCCCGTGGCATATGCGAGGTGGACGATGAAGGCTTCCTCACCCACATAGTGGAGCGGCGCAGGATATTCAAGCGGGAGCACGGCGGCGCTTTTACAGAGGACGACGGCAAAACCTTCATCGAGCTTCCGGAGGGCACCCCCGTCTCCATGAACTGCTGGGGCTTCAAGCCGGATATCCTTCCCATGCTGGAGGATGTATTCAAAGCCAATTTCGAAGCGGGCATAAAGGAGAACCCCACCAAATATGAGGATCTGCTGCCCAACGCTGTGCAGACCCTTATGTCTGAGGGCAGGGTGCGGGTAAAGGTCCAGGAAAGTCCCGACCGATGGTTCGGCGTGACATACAAGGAGGATAAGTCCGCGGTTATGGAGAGCATAGAGAAGATCAAGGCTCAGGGCGTATACTCCGAAAAGCTCTGGGACTAATTCATCAAAGGAGAAACATTTTATCAATGTGTGGAATAGTAGGCTATATAGGCCCCAAGCAGGCCGCGCCCCTCATACTGGAGGCCCTCAGGAAGCTTGAATACCGCGGCTATGACTCCTCAGGCATAGCCATTGCAGACGGCAATAAGCTTAGCGTCGTGAAGGCCAAGGGCAGGCTGAGCGTGCTGGAGGAAATGACGGACGGCGGCAGAGCCCTGCCCGGCTGCCTCGGCATAGGCCATACCCGCTGGGCAACCCACGGGGAGCCCAACGACGTAAACGCCCACCCCCATCTCAGCCAGCACGGCGATGTGGCTCTGGTTCATAACGGCATAGTGGAAAACTACATTGAGCTCCGTGATTTTCTTACCGAGCAGGGCTATTCCTTCATGTCCGAAACGGATACCGAAATAGCCGCAAACCTTGTGGAGCACCTTTACAGGAGCAACCGCGAGGACGGCCCCGAGGCCGCCATACGGGAGGCCCTTAGCCTCATCTCCGGCGCGTTCGCCCTGGGCATAATCTTTGCCGATCACCCGGATACCCTTTACGCCGTGCGCAAGGACAGCCCGCTTATAGTCGGCGTGGGCAAAGGCGAAAACTTCATCGCCTCAGACGTGCCTGCAATACTCAAGCACACCCGCCAGGTGATACGCCTTGACGAATATGACATGGCTGTGCTTACTGCCGGCAGCGTGAAGATATACAACCGCTACGGTGAGGAGCTGCACAAAAACATAGAGCATATCCAATGGGACGCGGACGCCGCCGAAAAGGGCGGCTACCCCCACTTCATGCTCAAGGAAATAATGGAGCAGCCCGACGTGATACGCAACACCGTCCGCCCCCGTATAAAGGAGGGCGCCATAGACCTCGGCCTTTCCCATATATCGGCGGAGGACATACGGGCCTGCGACAGGATATTCATAGTGGCCTGCGGCTCCGCAAGCTACGTAGGCCAGGTGGCGAAGCACTACATCGAGCGTTACACCCGCATACCCGTCACGGTGGAGCTGGCATCGGAGTTCCGCTATTCCAATCCCATAGTGACTGACAGGACCATAGCCATAGTCATAAGCCAGTCCGGCGAGACCATAGATACCCTCTTTGCCCTGCGCGAGGCGAAAAAGCGCGGCGCCCATGTGCTGTCCATAGTGAACGTAGTGGGCAGCACCATCGCCAACGAGAGCGAGGATGTCATATATACCTGGGCCGGCCCCGAGATAGCCGTGGCCACCACCAAGGCTTACAGCGCGCAGCTTTCCGTATGCTATCTGCTTGCCCTGTACATGGGACATTGCCGCCATATGGTAAGCGACGGCGAGCTTAAGGACTGTCTGAACGCCATAGATGAGCTGCCCGGCCTTATGCGCGGCCTTCTCGAAAAGTCGGACCATATCAAGTATCTTGCGTCGCTCCATTTCAGCTGCCGCAACATATACTTCATAGGCCGCAACATAGACCACGCCCTGGCGCTGGAGGGCTCCCTCAAGCTCAAGGAAATATCCTACATATTCTCCGAGGCGTATCCTGCGGGCGAGCTGAAGCACGGCACTATCTCCCTGATAGAGCCCGGCTCGCTGGTAGTGGCCCTCTGTACCTACAGTCCCCTGACCGAAAAGATGATAAGCAACATGCGCGAGGTAAAGGCCCGGGGCGCAGTAGTGCTGGCGCTTGCCACTGAGGGCACTCCCGGCGTAGAGGAAACCGCCGATCAGGTCATGTGGATACCCAAGACCGATCCCTTTGTTCTGCCCTCGCTGGCCATACTGCCCCTACAGCTCTTCGCCTATTACGTGGCTCTGCTCAAGGGCTGCGATATCGACAAGCCGAGGAACCTTGCCAAATCAGTAACGGTGGAATAAAGACGGATATCAAAAAAAGTGGCTGAACGCCACTTTTTTTATGTCCGTTATCAGAATATCCTCCACGCGCAGATGAAGTTGCGCCTGGACCAGTCGCCCATGCAGCTGCGGTGTATGACTCTGCTGTTGCCGCTGGAGGCGTCTATCATCGTCCCGTCGCCCATGGCTATTCCCACGTGGCCGCGGAATACGATTATGTCGCCCCTTTGCAGGCTGGAAAGTGAGCTGACTTTTGTATAGCCCGATACGCTGCGCCAGCCGGAGGAGGTGAGGTACTTCTGGTTCACGCCCGCCTGCCTCAGACACCAGTATACAAAGCCCGAGCAGTCGAACTTATCCGGCCCCTTGCCGCCCTTTGAGTACCGGCAGCCTATCTTGCTCTGGGCCGCGGAAATGAACCTGTCAACGCTGCCCATGGTGCCGGTAAGCGCGCCGGTGCCGCCTCCGGAGGAGCTGCCTGATGAGGACGAGCCGCCCGAGGAGGGCTTATAGTTGCTGGGCGCCTTCTTGGCCTTGCTGGAGAACAGCGCGGCCATGGTGCCCTTGCCCACCTTGCCGTCGGAGCTGAGCTTGTTGCGCTTCTGGAAGGCCGATACGGCAGACTCGGTTGAGGTTCCGAAGTAGCCCGTGGCGCTGCTCTTGAGGTAGCCAAGCTCCTTTAGCCGTTTCTGAATTTTTGTTACGTTGCTGCTGGTCTCGCCCAATGATATTACGCTGGCCTTGGCGTTCCTGCTCATGAGCAGCTCCTTTGTGGAGGGGCCTATGTAGCCGTCCACCGTAAGGCCGTTCTGCCGCTGGAAGCTCTTGACCGCGTTCACGGTGTCCTTTCCAAAGGTACCGTCAGGGGTGCTGGAAAGGTATCCCAGCTTGTTCAGCCGCTTCTGATAGCGCAGCACGTCGTCGCTCTTTTCGCCGTACTTCAGGCTCTTTGGCACCGCGTCCTCGCTGTATAGCATTTCGCGGGTCTGGGTCCCCACCTTGCCATCCACGCTGAGGCGGTTGTTCTTCTGGAACTCTATGACCGCCTTCTCGGTCTCCTCGCCGAAGTAGCCCGTGACCTTATCCAAATAATCCAGCTCACGAAGTCTCGACTGTATATCCTCCACGTCGGAGCCGCTTATGCCCAGATCCGCCATGTATGTGAGCGCCTCGTCGGAGAACAGCTTCTCGTAGGTCGCCCTGTCCACCACGCCCGTCACCGTAACGCCGTGCTGGCGCTGGAATATTTCCACCGCCTCCTTCGTGTTGGGGCCGTAGTAGTTGGTGGGCTCGTCGTTGTCCATATAGCCGAGGTCCATAAGCCTCTGCTGTATCTCGGCTATGTTCTCATCCTCAAAGCCCTGCTGGAAATACAGCGGCTTGGGGGTCGGCCCCGCCGCAAGCTCCTTTGCTTCCCTGTCAGCCTGAACATTCTCATAGTCGCCTGTAAGGTCGACTATGCCGGCGGAGGAGGTTATTACGCCCTGCATACTCTGCTGAGGCCGGTTGGCGGATATTACGGATATGCCCGCTATGAGCAGCACGAGGCAGCCCAAAAATGCGCACAGCGACGTTATGGTGCGCTTATCCCGGCGCTTTACGCCCAGCGCGAGCCGCCCTATGGCCCCGCCTATGCCGCCGCGCCTGCCGAAGCGCCGCAGGGAAAGCCCCAGCCGCCTGAATGCGTTTTGCAGTATGGTCTTTATGTTTGATAAGCCTCGGCTTTTTTTCATCTGCCAGCGTCTCCCGGATATCCAAAATATAAAATACTGTCTGAAATATTATAGCACAAATATTATAACGCAAAATCAAACAAATCGTAAACCCGCAAGGGAGCGTGTCCTTCTGCATTTTCAGGGCAATTTTGGATTTTGCGTCTATCAAATTATTTTGCTTGGGGTTATAATGATAAAAAAGCATAATTGGGGGAAGAATTCACAGCATGATAATCGTCGGCATATGAGGCGCCAGCGGCAGCGGCAAGAGCACCCTTGCGAAGGAAATAGAGGACTCCCTTACCTGCACCTCGGCAATAATCGGCCTGGACTGCTATTACAGGGACCATTCCGACCTGCCCTTTGAGGAGCGGGTACATATAAACTACGACGAGCCGGATATATTTGACTTTGACCAGCTTTATGCCGACATACAGCGTCTGCAAGGCGGTCTTCCCATAACCAGAAAGGGCTACGACTATGCCAGGCATATGCGGGCGGACAGCGACGAGCTGATACAGCCCATGGACGTGCTCATACTCGAGGGCATACATATGTTCCGCGATAAGCGCATAACCGACCTCATGAGCCTGAAGGTCTACATGCACGTGGATATAGACGTGTGCCTGCTCCGCCGCATAAAGCGGGATATACGGGTTCGCGGACGCTCCATAGAAAACATAGCCGAGCAGTACATGGCGACCGTAAAGCCCATGTACGAGGAATACATAAGCAAATACATTCGGGAGGCCGACTTTGCCGTAATGCGGGGCGGCAGGAACCGCATGGCGATAGACGCCATTTCCGCCTACATCTCCGCCAAGCTGCTCGCGGAAAAATTCGACCGCGAGGCGAAGCAGGAGGCTCTCAAAAATTCAGCTTCGGAGGGTTCCATTGAAGGATAAGCAGGATATGGAGGGACTTTGGAAGTCCTCGAGAAGATACATTTTTATAGTGGCCTTCGGCGTAATATTATATGAGATAATCGAAAACCTGACTGCCGTAAAAAGCTCAGTCGGGGGCTTTTTCGACGCCATCAGCCCCATATTCATAGCTATGGCCATAAGCTTCATAGCCAATATGCCCATGTGCTTTCTGGAAAACAGGCTGTTTTCAAAATGGCGCGCCTCAAAGCTCAAGCGGGTAATATGCGTGGTGATGGCGATGCTGTTGGTGCTTTCCATAATCACGGTGCTGATAGTGATAGTAGGTCCCAAGCTGGTAGACAGCATAAAATCCCTGGCGGAAAACTACGATTCCTACTCCAAGAGCCTGATTAAATGGGGCACCGACGTATGGGAAAGGCTGAACCTCAACGATGACATAGCCGTAAAGGTTCGCCAGGTGTCCGAGGACATATTGGACAAGCTGGACGGCTTCATAAGCGGTCTCGCCTCCGGCCTGCTGCGCTTTACCGTAAGCACCGTGGGCGTGGTCGTGGATATGCTCTTTGCGCTGATAATCAGCATATACGCCCTCGCGAACAAGGAAAACCTGCTGTGCCAGTGCCGCAAGTTCATAAAAGCCGTGTTCAACGAGCAGCATGCCGCAAGAATATTGGATGTATGCGCCCGCACCAATAAATCGCTGCACAACTATGTATACGGTATGCTCATAGAGTGCTTCATACTCGGCATGATGTGCTTCATGGGGATGCAGATACTGGGCTTCCCCTTCGCAGTGCTGATAAGCGTTATAGTAGGAGCTTCCCAGATGGTACCCATAGTGGGTCCATGGGTGTCCGGCGCAATAGGCTTCTCCATAATATTCGTGGTAGACCCGCCGCACGCACTGTGGTTCGTGGTGTTCGTGCTGTCGATACAGCAGATAGAGGGCAACCTGATATACCCGAAGGTGGTGGGTAATGCCGTGGGCATATCCGGATTGTGGGTGATGATAGCGGTGCTGTTCGGCGCCCGTCTCTTTGGCCTAATGGGCGCCATACTCTGCGTGCCCATAATGGCGGTGCTGTATACCCTTATTGGGGAATGGGTGAATAATCGGCTGGAGGAAAAGCGCGCCATTGCCCAGCGAGACGAGAAATGACGGAAATAAAAAAGCGGCCCTGTGATATGCACCCCGAAAGTTAGACACTTTCGGAGGTGCATATTTTTAATGAGCAA
>OGXR01002236.1_pt1 | contig 12739 bp, 17 predicted proteins | sample 1576331 | NCBI WGS metagenome assembly OGXR01 (sample SAMEA3541473, study PRJEB24748) | human gut metagenome | biome: human gut; feature: human-associated habitat; material: faeces | place: China | collected 2012 | reverse complement strand
GGCAGAACCTTTCGACCCCTGTAGGAACCGGAGCGCTGGAGTATCTTTCCAGAGCGCTGGCAAAGAGCAACTCGATCCCGGCACAGACCAGAGTGCGGCTGGAGGATGACCCGGCGTTCTTTTATCTGGGGCGCGTCTGGGTGAACGGGGGCATCAAGCAGAAGAACGGACACAGCGTCGTGACCTTTGCCTACAGCCTTTACCCGTTCAAGTTCCTGTACGACAACATTCAGGAGGACTGGGTGTGGGATACCTTTGGGTTTGAGACCGATCTGGCCGTGCCCTACTGCAAGGACATCCCCATCAAGGCACTCCAGAGCAAGACCTTCCGGATGCCGCCCAGCGAAAAACCGAGCCTGCTGCAAGCAAAATGGACCGGGGACGGCTGGTTGTCGATCTCGCTGGCAAAGAGCCAGACCTACCCCTACGAAAAGGCAAAGGAGCTGGGACTTCCGGCAGTGAAGGGTGATCCCTTTTATAGTTCCCTACTGGACACGATCATGGGAAAAGCGGACATCGGCCTGATCGACAACGATCTGCGATACGATGTGTACGAAGTGGAGGTGAGCGCGACCAGCGCGGGAACGCTCAACCTGTATTACCAGCCAGCGTACTTATGAGTTGATTTCAAAATGGATGCAGAGAGGAGGGAGAAACCATCGGATATCGAGTTTATGCGGGAACCATCTCAAAGAAAACGGAGACCTTTAACGGCACGAGCGCTCTGGGCTTCCAGTGGGACACCCGGGAGTGCATCTTTGATTCCCAGGGCGACACGATAGAGGGAAGCGTCTCCAACCGATTCCTCGAAGACCCGGTGCTGAACCTGGCCAAAAACGAGTTCGGCAGCTTTGAGGCGACCATTCCGTACCAGATCAACACGGCATTCGGCAGCTACAAGAACCCCGTGTACACCACCCTGAAGTATGAGAAAACGTGGCTGGTGGTGGAAGAGGACGGCAAACCGATCTGGCTGGGTTATGTGACCGAGACGGAAAAGCTGTTTGACCTGAGTTACAAGCTGTATGCCGAGGGCGTGCTGGGATATCTCCAGCGATTTGTGCCGAAAGTGAACGGCGGAACCTACTATCTGACCACGGACAATCAGCTGGAGCAGTGGTCGAGCGTGCCCTCCAACAGCATCTTCTACCTTGCAACGCAGGCGTTGAAGGACTACTATCAGGGGCCTTATGGGACCTTTGGCATCGGGAAGGTGAACATCCAGCCCGGGCGCACCATCGACACCTCCAGCAAGGGAACCCTGTTCGAGAGCCAGTGGAGCCTGCTGAACACCTTTTTGCTGGAAGAGTACGACGGATACCTGCGGACACGGATCGTGCGGGCAGACAACGACACTGCGGTATGGCGGGTGTACATCGATTACCTTGTGGACACAGATGCCACCACGACACAGACCATTGAATATGGCGTGAACCTGCTGGATTTCAGCTATGTGGAGCAGATGTCCAGCGACGTGGTGACCCGTGTGACCGCATACGGCACCCAGACGACCACCAGCGGATGGTGGATCTTCAAGACGACCACCGTGAGCGCGATCTCGGAAACGGTGCGGGACGAGGCGGCAGAAGCAAAGTACGGCATCATCGAGAAGTGCATCCAGGTCGACGGCAACACGAACAGCGACAACCTGCGCAAAGAAGCACAGACCGAGTTGAAGGGGTACAAGCAGAACATTGAGCCTGTGATGACCCTGACCGCTTACGACCGGGTGGACAGCGGGGAAAGCAACGACCGACTGGGATTTCTGATCAAGACCCACATCATCTCCAGCCCCCACGAGATCGACAAGTGGCTGGTGTGCACCAAGCTGAAGCTGCCGCTGGATGCGCCGAACGAGAAACAGTTCACCTTTGGTCTGACCCCCGAGAAGCTGACCAAACAGCAGGTGCAGAAGCAGGCCATGGACAGCGTGTGGACGATCGCACAGGCGATCATCAGTTTCCTGAACCAGCTGCTGGGCAACCTGAGCAGTTCGTAAGGACTCAAAATGGAGGAGGTTGAGAGAATATCAATGGATTTTGATGCGATCATTACGGGCATCCGGAAGGCGATCTACGGCCGGGAAGTCCGTGAATACATCGCCAGCTCAATGGAGTGGACCCGGGACTTTGTGAACCAGAGCATCACCAACATCAAAGAGCTGCTCCGTCAGGCCGAGGCGGCACGGGATGCGGCAAAGGCAAGCCAGGATGCTGCCAAGGTGAGCGAGACCAACGCGAAAGCAAGCGAGGATGCAGCCAAGGCAAGCCAGAACGCTGCGGCAAGTTCGGCTTCTGCGGCGGCAGGTTCGGCTTCTGCGGCAAAGGCCAGCGAAACCAACGCCAAAGCCAGTGAGGATGCAGCCAAGACCAGTGCGGGCAACGCAAAGGCATCCGAGACGAATGCGAAAGCCAGCGAGAATGCGGCCAAGACCTCGGAGACCAACGCGAAGACCAGCGAGACCAACGCCAAGAGCAGCGAAACGGAAGCTGCCACCAGTGCTGCCAACGCCAAGACCAGTGAGGTCAACGCGAAAGCCAGCGCTGACAGCATGGGAACCAGCGTAGCCACCTGCACTGCCAAGGCCAAGGAAGCTGAAGCAAGTGCAGGGAAGGCGGCGGCAAGTGAGGGTGCGGCAAAGACCAGCGAAGGAAACGCCAAGGCCAGCGAGAACGAAGCCCGCCAACTGGTGGAAGCGGCCAAGAAGGTGGTGAACACCGACAAGACCCTGACCATTGACGGCGCACCGGCAGACGCAAAAGCTGTGGGTGACAAGTTCAAGAGCATCAAGACGGACTGGAATTCTGTGACGGATAAGCCGGAGACGTTTCCACCGAGTGCGCATAACCACTCGAAATTGGCGTTCGAGCAAAATAATGAAGTGAATTTTGTTGGCACCCCAAAAGACAACACTGTCTACTGGGGATACCGAGACAACACCATTGATGAGTATCGGTTCAATGACGGTCGAGGAAGCGGCGCTTTTGCAAATGTCAGGGCCAACAAATTCATTGGTTCGCTGGAGGGTAATGCAAGCACCGCTACAAAAGCAACCGGCGTAACCGACTATAAGGACGCATCCAGAACAATCCAAGTCGGCTATGCGGGCGACGGCCTTAATACGTCGAATCTGACGCACATTGCCGGTTATACGGATTACGGTACGAAGATCAAAAATGTTTCCAAGGATGTGCTGAAAAGCTGGCTCGGGGTCACCAACATCACATCCCAAACCAGTGACCCCGGTGCGGGAAGCAGCCTTGCAACCGGCGCTATCCTGCTGGTGTACGCATAAGGAGGACGGAACATGGCAATTTATACCGGAATCGGCGGAAGTGCCAAGTCGGTCTCCAAGATCTACACCGGCGTGGGCGGTACCGCAAGGCAGGTGCACAAGGGCTATATCGGCGTGGACGGCGTAGCCAAGAAGTTCTATGACGGCGGCAATCCCATCAGCTCCTTTGCATTGGGGACTGATTTTGGCATCAGCGACCCAAGCGGCAAGAATACCTACTGGTATAAACTGATCCATAAAGGCGTTCCGGGCGGCGGGTTGTACGACAGCACGGCCAACGGCGCATGGCTCTGGCGAACAAACATTGCAGGCTCAACAGCGATCGATAGCAGTAACTACATCTACGGTTACGAAGGGTGGGCACTGGACAACTGGTGTGTCAACTACCCGGGTGGAAATATCACACCCAGTGTAGCAAACCGCTTGATGACCGTTCATCTGCCCTACGTGAAGCAGGCGGATTACAGCTCGGCCAATGTTTCCTCCGGCTCAAATGGCCTTTCGAGAAAGTGCTTTTTGCTTTCCGCAGTCGAGATGGGTGTTTATACCTGGCAGGGCATTGATGGCCTGATGGCGCAGGAGGGTGCAAAGCTGGACTATTTCGACTACACAACTGCTGCCACCGACAAGCGAAAAGCAGATAAAGAATACTGGACACGCTCCAAGCGAACCCATAACGGAAACTATATGTATACGTTTTATGCGAATGGAGGTTTCTCCAGAGCAGGCCGTCACAGAGAGGACTCGTACGGTCTGCGCCCCTGCATCGTGCTGCCGCTGAACACGCTGGTGACAACGATTAAGTTCTTCTGGGATAATAACTATATTTTCTGAGCACCCGGAAAGGAGATTTCAAAATGGAAGAAACAATGATCCGCCCCGGGTACACGATACCGACCGAAACCGACGGCACCCCGGCAGATTACAGCGCAATCGAGGCTGCTGTGAACGCGCACAACCAAAACGCACAGCCCGGGGAAGCTTACTGGGGCATCCGGCTATGCGGGGCGGAGTATGAGGTGTACGAATACGGGGAGGTTCCTCAGCCACCGACCGCTGAAGAGCTGGCTGCACAGAAAGAGGCACAGCAGAAGGCAGCGGCAAAACAGAAAGCCGTGGATACCCTGCCTGAAACACTGGCCGCCCTGCAAAGTGCCCAGACCGACACCGATACCCTGATGGTGGATCAGGAGTATAGGCTGACGCTGCTGGAGCTGGGGGTTACGCCGGAGGAATAAGAGTCGGGTCAGCCCATTTGTATCGTTTCGCTTATTGGCATACTGAAAAGGAATGCCGATGAGCGATTTTTTTACATTAAGATGGCTCATGCAGAACGTGAGCAGAAAGGACTCAAAATGGAACTCTACAACACCTGTGCACGCCTGATCGAACGCGGCAAGACCGACAGGATGCAGAAGAAGCTGGATATCTTCTTTGCCAATGACAGCCTGACCGAAGAGGAGTACGAAAAGCTGTGCATCCAGCTGGCCGAGAAACTGAAGGAGCAGGGGAATGCTTGATGTCATCGACGTTTCCCGCTGGCAGGGAACCATTGACTGGAAAAAAGTCAAGGCCAGCGGAAAAGTAGGTGGCGTGATGATCCGTGCAGTTTCCACCAAGAGCGGGCAGCTCTACGTCGATCCGTGCTTTGAAGCGAACTATGCCGGGGCAAAATCTGTTGGTTTGCCAGTTGGCGTATATGCTTACACCGTTGCGGTAACGGAAGGCATGGCAAAGAAGGAGCTGAACCTGCTCAAGACCTGCCTGGAAGGAAAGCGCTTTGAGCTGCCCATTGCTATGGACGTGGAGGACCCCCGTCTGAAAGGTCTGCCCGCAGCCGAGTTGACGAAACTTGTCAAAATGGAGCTCAGGGAGATTGAAAAGTGGGGACTGTACGCGATCCTGTACACCTACTCGAACTTTGCCGACTACAACCTGAACATGTGGCAGCTGAACGGCTTTGACCTATGGCTGGCGGACTACCGGAACAAGCGGCCGACCCGCAAGCACGGTATGTGGCAGTACAGCTCCAAGGGCAATGTGGCTGGTGTAAGCGGCGTAGTGGACATGAACCATGTCTACAAGGATTACCCGAGTATCATTGCAAAAGCGGGTCTGACAAGCGTGAAGGGAGCGTGAACCCCACGGAAAGCTTTATCGTGACCCATTTCAACGAGGTGGTCTCCCTGATCATCGCGGCAGCACTGGGATGGGCGGGAAAGGCGTTCTACGCCACCATCCAGGAGCAGAAGGCACTGAAAAAAGCGGTGAAGGCTCTGCTCCACGACAGACTCTATCAGAGCTGCCGGTACTACATCCAGCAAGGGTACGTTGACTCGGAAGGGCTGACCAACGTGGGGCTTGTATACGAGGCATACCACGAACTGAAGGGCAACGGCACCGGCACGAACCTGTACGAGCGGATGACGGCACTGCCGCTGCGGGAAGACCACACAGCCTGAACAGGAGGATCTCAAAATGGAAAAATACACCAACGCAAGCGCCGCGACCTGGGCGAGAACCATCTGCCTGATCGTGGCGCTGCTGAACAGTCTGCTGGCTTCGTTCAACAAGAGCCCGCTGCCCATCGACAACGAGCAGCTCCAGCAGCTGGTCAGCACCCTCATCACCGTTGTGGTGGCCATTATCAACTGGTGGAAGAACAACTCCTTCACCAAGGAGGCCATCGAGGCAGACGAACTGTTTGCACGGCTGAGGGCGGAGAACAACGCCGGGAAGTAATCAAAATGGAGCCCGAAGTTGAGTTCTTGTTTGGATGATATTCTGGCGGATGACGTAGGGCTCATAGGAGAATACCCTGTAGGCTGCCTGCGGGCGGTTTTTACAGGGTATTTTCTTTTTTGCGTGCGAATAGTCCATGGGAGCGATGGGCGGAGGATGAAGGATTCAAAATGTAGTTTTGATGTGTCGATGGAAAATCAACATTTTTTTCGGAAGATGGACGATTGCGACATAGAATTAAATAAACGCGCAGGAACGTAAAATAAGGTTCGATGATTGTGCATCAATTGTACAGAAGCGGAGAGGAACAGACGATGATGCGATGGATTTTTCGTACAAAAGAATCTGTGCAACACCATTTCTATTTGAGAATAACAGACGTATCTATGCTTTATAACGCGTAAAATCAGCCCCCGGAGAACCGTGAAACGTTCTCCGGGGGCTTTTTGTTCTGCTTTAAAGCACTTTGGCACCGTTTGCGGTCAATTTGAAAGTTGCGCCCAGCATATCCGCTGCCTCGCGGCACATCAGCATCCGCTGCAATCTAATTGCTGTAAAATCTATGTGCAAAAGTGGCTTCGCATTTTCATTTCTCTTTCCAGTAAATCGAATTCGTGCTACAATAGAATCGGACAAATCAAAGAGGGGGAATCTAACATGAAAATACAATCTGTTGCCATTTTGGGCGCTGGAGCGGTGGGCTCTTACATCATCTGGGGGCTTTCTAAAAAGGATAATATCCGTCTGGGTGTGATCGCGGAAGGCGACCGTGCCCGGCAGCTGAAAGAAAGCGGCTGCGCCATCAATGGAGCAGTTTACCGCCCGGAGGTCTGGACCCCGCAGGAAGCGCAGGGCGTAGACCTGTTGGTCGTTGCACTGAAATATGGCTCACTGCCCGGAGCTCTGGAAAGCATCAAGACCGCTGTCGGCAGCAATACCGTTGTGATGAGTCTGATGAACGGTGTGGACAGCGAGGAGCTGATCGCCGCACAGGTGGGTGCAGAGCATCTGCTGTATTCCTTCATTAAGGTTGCATCTCACAAGGAAGCGGATGGTTACCATTTTGACCCGGATGCAACACTTGGCGTGATCTATGGCGAGCGATTTGCACCGTTTGAGAGTGAACGTGTCAAGGCAGTGCGGGAACTGTTCACGGATTCCGGGGTCAACTTCCGGGTCACGGAGCATATTCAGGAAGAGATGTGGAGCAAGTTCCGGCTGAACGTCTGCAACAATCTGCCGCAGGCGATTCTGGGGGCCGGTGTGGGCTGCTACCGGGACAGCGTCCACATGAAGGCCATCAGCGATGGCCTGCGCCGGGAACTGGAAGCCATTGCAACTGCACGGGGCATTGATCTGCGCATTGCAGATGCCGTCAGCCACGGATGCGCTGTTCCTGCCACAGCCCGTTATTCCACTCTGCAGGATCTGGATGCCGGACGGCATACAGAGATCGATATGTTTTCGGGTGCGCTGATGCGGATGGGAAAGGAGCTTGGGATTCCCACGCCGTATAACGAATACACCTACCACATGATCAAGGCCATGGAAGAGAAAAATGACGGCCTGTTCGATTATGATGGCACGGAGGAACCCACCTGGGCAAAATAAAGCGACTGCCTTGTCAGGTTTCGGCGCGTCCACTCCCAGGTCACCGGAAGCACTTTTGGCTGTATTTTGCTTTTGAAATATGGTATAATTACCGTATTGGTATTGGGAAAAGGAGAGTAAACGAACGTGGAACTGGAACAGGCACGCAAACGCGCGGAAGAGCTGCGCGTGATCATTGAAAGGAACAACCGTTTATACTATGATCAGGATGCCCCGGAGCTGGAGGATTTTGAATATGACGCTTTGACCCGGGAGCTGAAAACACTGGAGGCAGAATTCCCGCAGCTGGTCACTGCGAATTCCCCGACCCAGAAAGTGGGCGGCACCCCCAGCGGGCGCTTTGCCAAGGTGACGCATGCTGTGAAGATGGAAAGTCCGCGACGAGGCGCGCATCCAACGGTATCTTGACCTCGGCGCGGACCGCTGCATTCTGGGCACGGTGGCCGTGAAAAACTTCGATTTCACGGCAGAAATGGCACAGAAATACGGCGCACAGATCGCCGTCGGCGTTGACATGAAGGACGGCGCTGTCGCTGTCAACGGCTGGAAGGAGGTCACCCCCGAGCCGGGCGTGGCATTCTGCCGCCGCTGCGCCAATGCGGGCGTCAAGGCCATTATTGCCACCGATATTTCCCGGGACGGCACGATGCAGGGCACCAATATGGCGCTGTACCGTGAGCTTTTGACGATTCCCGGCATCGAAGTCACGGCCAGCGGCGGCATTGCCGCCATGGCCGAGCTGGCCGAGCTTTCCGCCATGCACTGCCACGCAGCCATTTTGGGGAAGTCGATTTATACGGGAGCGATTGATCTGGCCGAGGCCGTGAGGCTGTACGAGGGGGAATGAGGACATGATAACCAAACGCATAATTCCTTGTCTGGACGTCAAAAACGGGCGCGTGGTCAAGGGTGTCAACTTTGAAGGATTGCAGGACATGGCCGATCCCGTCGAGATGGCGCGGTACTACAACGCCTCCGGCGCGGACGAGCTGGTGTTCTACGATATTACCGCCAGCGTCGAGGGGCGCGGGCTGTTCACCGATATTTTGCGCCGGGTCGCAAGCCAGATATTTATCCCGCTGACCGTCGGCGGCGGCATCAACACGCTGGACGACTTTGACCGCGTGCTGAAATGCGGCGCGGACAAGGTCAGCGTCAACTCGGGGGCTATCCGCAACCCCGGCATCATCCCGGCTGCCGCGCAGAAATACGGCAACCAGTGCGTGGTGCTCTCCGCCGATATTAAGCGTGTGGACGGCAAATTCATGCTGTTCGCCAAGGGCGGGCGCGAGAACACAGGCATCGACGCGCTGGACTGGCTGGAGCAGGGCGTCAAAAACGGCGCAGGCGAGCTGGTCGTGAACTCCATCGACACCGACGGCGTGAAGAACGGCTTTGATCTGGAGCTGCTGGACGCCGTGGCCGCACGCTGCGCCGTGCCCATCATCGCCTCCGGCGGCGCAGGCAAAAAGGAGGATTTCCTTGAGCTGTTCCGCAATCACACGGCAGTAGATGCCGGTCTGGCCGCGTCGATCTTCCACACAAAGCAGGTGGAAATCAACGATTTGAAGCGGTATTTGCGGGAGAACGGGGTAGAGATGCGGGTGTGATCGCCTGTGCTCCTCTTGGCCCCCTCTGCGAGGGGGCTCCCGCCGCAGCGGGTGGGGGAGAGAACCTTGCCGCCACTCGAAATATTTCGGGCCATGGCAAAGTTCAACCCCTCCGCCCCTCCGGGGCACCTCCCCTGCTAGGGGAGGCAAGCACGTTTTAAAAAAATCCTACTATCGAATTACCTCTTGCCAAAACCCACAAAAAGAGGTACACTAAACTATATTACTTTAGGAGTGTCCACCATGGAAATCACCGGAAATTCCAAGACTCTCAAATTTGACGCAAACGGCCTGATCCCGGCCATCGTACAGGACCATTATACCAAAGAGGTGCTGACCCTCGCCTACATGAATGCCGAGACGCTGGCCCTGACGATTGCCGAGGGCCGCACCGTATTCTGGTCCCGCAGCCGCCGGGAGATCTGGCGCAAGGGCGAGACCTCCGGCAACGTGCAGCGGGTCGTCTCCATCACCGCCGACTGCGACAAGGACGCGCTCGTCATCGACGTCGTCAAATCCGGCCCCGCCTGCCACACCGGCGCGGAGAGCTGCTTCTTCAACCCGGTCTATGTCTCCGATGAGCTGAAGCAGTTCACCTGGCAGGGCCTGTACGCACTCATCGAGGGCCGCAAGACCGACCCGAAGGAGGGCAGCTACACCACCTATCTGTTCGACAAGGGCCTGGAAAAGATCCTCAAAAAGGTCGGCGAGGAATCCACCGAGGTCATCATTGCAGGCTCCAAGCGCGACAGGGAGGAGACCATCTACGAGATCAGCGACCTGGCTTACCACGTCATGGTGCTGATGATCGAGCTGGGCATTTCCGTAGAGGACATCACGAAGGAACTCGAAAAACGACACGTAATTGACCATAAGGTCAAGCAGGAAAGGATGCAGTAACTATGGCAGGCGAATACCTGAAAAGCTCTGTACACGTTCATTCCAAATTGTGCGACGGTAAGAACACGCTGGACGAGATTGCGGTCACGGCATGGCGGAACGGTCTGCAAACGCTGGGCTTCAGCGGGCACAGCCACACCCCCTGTGATCTGGAATATTGCATGACCCAGAGCCGTACCGCCCTGTACAAGGCGCAGGTCGCCAAGCTGAAGGAGCGCTACGCCGGCAAGCTGGATATTCTGTGCGGCTTGGAATGGGATCTGTTCAGCGACGATGACCCGACCCAGTACGACTACTGGATCGGCAGCACGCACTATGTCAAGGGGCCCAAGACCGGCAAGTATTATGAGATCGACTGGCGCGAGGAGGATCTGCGCGCCTGCATTGACGATGATTTTGACGGCGATGCGCTGGCCGTGGTTGAGGCTTACTTTGCCAATGTGGCCAAGGTTGCCGAGAAGAAGCCCACGATCTTGGGCCACTTCGACCTGATCAAGAAGATCAACGGTGACGGCAAGTTCTTTGATGAGAATGACCCCCGCTACACCGCCGCCGCCACCGCCGCGCTGATGACCGCCGCCCGCAACCGTTGCGTGCTGGAGGTCAACACCTCTGCGGTGTACCGCGGTTTCCGCAAGGATTTCTTCCCGTCCGATGCGATTCTGAAGGAGTGGCTGGTGCTCAGCGGCAATGTCGTCATCACCGCCGACGCCCACGATACCAAGGCGCTGACCTTTGGTTTTGAGGCTGTCGCCGCCAAGCTGAAGGAGCTGGGCTACACGAAGGTCCAGGTGCTGGGCAAGGACGGCTTTACCCCCTGTGCGCTGTAAAATAATCCCCGAAAATTTTCCCGCCGCGGTGTAACACTGCGGCGGTTTTTGCGTTTCTTATGGCTGAAGGGCCCAAAACAAAAAACATCTGCGCAAAACGCAGGAGAAAATTCACCGTGAGATCCATAGCGAAATAATTCTCAAAAAAGTTTGCGCGGAGGGGTTGACAACCCCTCCGTATTTTTGTATAATAATACCTGCATTCTGGCGGCAGCCACTGTGGAGAGGTGTCCGAGTGGTTTATGGAACTGGTCTTGAAAACCAGCGATTCGCGCGAGCGGACCATGGGTTCGAATCCCATCCTCTCCGCCATTTTGTGATAACAAGTGAATATATAAAATCACTTTGACTTGTGGAGTAATACTCAAGAGGTCGAAGAGGCGCCCCTGCTAAGGGCGTAGGGTGGGAAACCGCCGCGAGAGTTCAAATCTCTCTTACTCCGCCAAATCAGCCGATATTTAACGCTAACACGTTGAATATCGGCTGATTCTTTTTATATTTTCCACCCTTTTCTGCCCGTGCCTTGCAATCCCGCGCCAAATCCGCTATACTCATTCTATACCATTTTATAAGTGAGGTGTCCGTTATGCGGTTATTTGATGTGCTCGGCCCGGTCATGACGGGGCCGTCCAGCAGCCACACGGCGGGTGCGGTGCGCATCGGCAGCACGGCGCGGCGGCTCCTGGGGGAGCAGCCTGCCGAGGCCGAGATCCTGCTTTACGGCAGCTTTGCCGCCACGGGGCGCGGCCACGGCACGGACCGGGCGCTTGTCGCCGGGCTGCTGGGCATGCAGCCGGACGATGACCGCATCCCGCACAGCTTTTCCATTGCCAAGGAGGCCGGGCTGCACTTTAAGATCGGCACCACAAACCTGCGCGGCGCACACCCCAACACGGCGGTGCTGCGGCTGACCGGTGCGTCGGGCCGTAAGCTCGAGGTCGTCGGCGCGTCCATCGGCGGCGGGCGGATCAACATCTGCCAGATCGACGGCATCACGACGAATTTTGGCGGAGACCACAACACGCTGATCGTCCACAACCAGGACACGCCCGGCCATGTGGCAGCCGTCACCACCTGTTTGAGCCAGCACGGCGTCAACATCGCCACGATGCAGCTCTACCGCTCGACGGCGGGCGGCTACGCCGTCATGGTGCTGGAGTGCGACGAGCCTATCCCGGACGAGATCGCCGGGCAGCTGGGCAGCCAGCCGGGCATCGTCAAGGTCACGATTCTGAATCTGTAAGGGGGCGGGAAAGATGGCATTTTCATCCGTGCATGAGATGATCGACCTCTGCAAGGAGAGCGGCAAGCCGCTGTATGAGGTCATCCTTGAGAGCGATCTGGCCGAAAGCGGCCTGACCCGCGCCGAAAGCGAGGCCGAGATGCACCGTCTGTGGGCAGTCATGCAGGCCACCAGCGACGGCTACTGCGGCGCAGACCGCTCGATGAGCGGCTTTGCGGGCGGCGACGCGGCCAAGGTCAACGCGGCAGCGGCGCGCGGCGTGCTCTACGCCGACGGCTACTTTGCCGACGTCATGGCCGAGGCACTGAAAACCGCCGAGTGCAACGCCTGCATGAAGCGCATCGTGGCCGCGCCCACGGCGGGAAGCTGCGGCGTGCTGCCTGCGGTCCTGCTGCCGCTGCAGCGACGCGGGCTGGCCGACGAGGCCGCCGTGCACCGCGCCCTGTATATCGCTGCCGGGTTCGGGCAGGTCGTTGCCGCGCGTGCCACGCTGGCCGGGGCCGAGGGC
>OGXR01002234.1_pt1 | contig 12745 bp, 6 predicted proteins | sample 1576331 | NCBI WGS metagenome assembly OGXR01 (sample SAMEA3541473, study PRJEB24748) | human gut metagenome | biome: human gut; feature: human-associated habitat; material: faeces | place: China | collected 2012 | reverse complement strand
GTTGTGAGAGCTGTTGGCATTCTTGTCAAAAATATATGAATTGGTTCCTGCAAACCACATATTATTTTTCGTTTTCGTGCAAAAAAACAGAGAGAAGAACCGATGAAAGTGTTGAAGTTTGGCGGATCGTCCGTAGGTTCCGCAGAAGGATTGTCACAGGTGAAGAAGGTGGTCGGAGCATGTACGGAGGACGCGATCGTCGTCGTATCGGCTTTGGGCGGCATAACCGACCAGCTTTTGCAGACGGCCCGGACGGCCGCTGCGGGCGATGACGGCTATGCCGCTTCGTTGGCGGAAATGGTCGCGCGGCATTACGGGTTGGCCGATACGGTCGTGCTGAAGGAGAACCTGCCCTCGGTTCGCGAGCAAATCGGCCGCCTGCTCGACGAGCTCTCCAATATTTTCAAAGGAGTCTATCTGATCAAGGACCTTTCGCCGAAAACGACCGACGCGATCGTCAGCTATGGCGAGCGGCTTTCATCGGTGATCGTTTGCGGAGCACTTCCCGGAGCGGTCCGTTACGATGCGCGCCGGTTCGTCAAGACGAAGCCCTATTTCGGGCGGCATATCGTCGACTTCGCATCGACCGAGGAACTGATCCGCGAGACGTTCCGGCAGATGCCGCACACGGTGGTCGTGCCCGGCTTCATCGCGAGCGATCTGGCGAGCGGGGACGCTACGAACCTCGGCCGAGGAGGTTCGGACTATACGGCGGCGATTCTCGCCTCGACCCTCGATGCCGCGATGCTCGAAATCTGGACCGACGTCGACGGTTTCATGACCGCCGACCCGAAAGTGATCAACAACGCCTACGTGATCGAGCGTCTGAGCTATGTCGAGGCGATGGAGCTGTGCAATTTCGGCGCGAAGGTGATCTATCCGCCGACGATTTTCCCCGCCTACCACAAGAATATTCCGATCGTCATCAAGAATACGTTCAATCTCGATTCGCCCGGCACGTTCATCTCGCGCGAGCATGTGAAGGACCCCAGCCGGGCGATCAAGGGGATTTCGTCGATCAACGACACCTGCCTGATTACGATTCAGGGACTGGGCATGGTCGGCGTGATCGGCGTCAATTACAGGATATTCAAGACGCTGGCCAAGTCGGGCATCAGCGTGTTCTTCGTCTCGCAGGCGGCTTCCGAGAATACGACGTCGATCGGCGTCCGCAACGCCGACGCTGCGGTGGCGGTCGAAGTGCTCTCGGCCGAGTTCGCTCAGGAAATCGCCATGGGAGAGATCAACCGGATCAAGCAGGAGCCCAATCTGGCCACGATCGCGATCGTGGGCGAGAACATGAAGCATACGCCCGGCATCGCGGGACGGCTTTTCGGTACGCTGGGGCGCAACGGCATCAATGTGATCGCCTGCGCTCAGGGCGCGTCGGAGACCAACATTTCGTTCGTCGTCTCGCTCGAGAGCTTGCGCAAGTCGCTCAACGTGATCCATGATTCGTTCTTTCTGTCGGACTATCAGGTGCTCAATATTTTCATCGCCGGCGTCGGGCTCGTGGGCAGCAATCTGCTCGAGCAGATACGGTTGCAGCAGCAGACACTGATGAAGAACAACTCGCTGCAAATCCGCGTCGTCGGGGCGACCAACTCCCGGCGCTTCGTCGTCAACCGCGACGGACTCGACCTGACGACTTACAAGCAGGAGCTGGAGCATTCCCGGAACGAATCGTCGCCCGAGCGTTTCCGCGACGAGATTCTAAGGATGAACATCTTCAACTCGGTTTTCGTCGATTGTACGGCGAGCGCCGAAGTGGCCGGAATCTACAAGGATCTGCTCGAGCACAACGTGTCGGTCGTGGCGGCCAACAAGATCGCCGCCTCGTCGTCCTACGAGCGTTATGCCGAGCTCAAGTCGATCGCGCGCAAGCGGGGCGTCAAGTTTCTTTTCGAAACGAACGTGGGCGCCGGCCTGCCGATCATCAACACGATCAGCGATCTGATCAATAGCGGCGACCGCATTATCAAGATCGAGGCCGTCGTGTCGGGTACGCTGAACTTCATTTTCAACGAGATGAGCGCGACCGTTCCGATGAGCCGGGCGATCCGTATGGCGCAGGAGGCCGGATACGCCGAGCCCGACCCGAGGGTCGATTTGAGCGGTACGGACGTGATCCGCAAGCTCGTGATCCTGTCGCGCGAGGCGGGTTACCGCGTCGAGCAGGCCGATGTCAAGAAAGAGTTGTTCATTCCCGAGAAGTATTTCGAGGGGTCGGTCGAGGAGTTCTGGCGCCGGATTCCCGAGGTGGACGCCGATTTCGAGCAGCGCCGCCGGAGGTTGGAAGCCGCCGGGTTGCGCTGGCGTTTCGTGGCCTGCATGGAGAACGGCCGGACCGAAGTATCGCTCCGCGAGGTGGATAGCGAGAGTCCCTTCTATCACTTGGCCGGCAGCAACAACGTGATTCTGCTGACGACCGAGCGGTACAAGGAGTACCCGATGCAAATCAAGGGCTACGGAGCCGGGGCGAGCGTGACTGCTGCCGGCGTGTTCGCCGACATCATCAGCATCGCCAATATTCGGTAGGTTCCTACTCCGGCGGCGTGATTGCGGCCGGACGATTCTTCGACTCCGACTGCCGGAAAGAGAGAAGATTTTCCGTCAGAGTATGACCGTTTTTCACAAAGCGGCTGTCTCCAAGGTCAATTCCAAGCTCGCAGAGCGCGACCACGACCTGCGCGACAGATTCGACGTTCGTCGTTCCCCACGACGCATAGCCGCCTTTGCTGTCCTGCGCTTTGGAAAGGTAGGTCAGAGCCTTGTCTGTCGCGGTCTTGACGGCCTTCTGGTCCTGATATTTTGCAAGCGCCTGCAATGCCATTGCGGAAATGTCCACGTCGGAATCGCCGGTGCCGGTGAGACTCCAGCCGCCGTCCTTCATCTGATTCTTGATGATCTCATCGATGTAAAGCTGGCGCGTGGCCTGTGTCTTTGCGGCAGGATTTTTGGGAATATCGTAATTGCCGGAATCCAGCGCGATCAATGCCCAAATGGGGCCGTTCATGCCCTGCCAGATCGTTTTTTCAAAATCGCCCAGCGGGGTCAGAAGATTGTAGCCCGCGACCTTGGACGGATCGCGCCCGATGGCAGTCAGCGCGAGAATGACGCGGGAATACTCGGTGTATTTTCTTTCATGCAGCACGCCAGAGCAGTTTTTCACATACTTTTCAACGCGCGTGTAATATTCGTCATAATAGTCTGCGGGAACGGAATACCCGGAACGGGCAAGACCAATAACTGCCCATTCGCCGCCGATGGAGCCGACTTCCGGAGACTTCACGGAAGAGAGCATAAAAGCGGCGCTTGACTGCACCTCACTCTGGACGCTGGACGCTGCAAATGTGGGAACAGCCAGCGAGAACAGGACGGAAAACGCCAGAATCAGCGCTGCAAATTTACGAATTTGCTTCATATTTTAATCCCCCTATAATGCGGCAAGCAGGGCTGCCCCCAAAAGGGGGCAGTCCTGTGCTGCAAAGTGATTATTTTGTGGTCTTAGCTACGTTTTCCGCGAACCGATGGAGAATCGCGGCGACCTGGGCTCTGCTGGCGTTGCCAGTCGGCATGAGTTTGCCGTTCGAGCCGTTGACCAGCTTTTCGGCAACGGCCCATTGCAGCGGCATCACGGCATAACCGGACACACTTGCATGGTCAGAGAAGCTGTTCAAGCTGGAGTTTGCGGCGGTATTGTACTGCTTATACTGTGTATAGCGGTACAGAATTGCCGCCATCTGCTCACGGGTGACGTTCGCGTTCGGCGAGAATGTGGACGTCGAAGTGCCGTTGACGATGCCGTTGTTGGCTGCCCACGTCACAGCGTCCTCATAGTAGCTGTTGAACGTCACATCGGAGAATCCGCTTCTGCCGCTTACGGCAGGTTCACCCTCCAGTCGATACAGAACCGTGACGAGCATCGCGCGGGTCATGGCTGCATTCGGAGAGAACGTCGTATCGCTCGTTCCGGCAAACAAGCCTTCCTCATAGACGAACAGAACATCATTGTAGAACCAATCGGTTTCATGTACGTCTGTGAACGGCAGCTTGCCATCCGTAAACTCAACTTCGATTCTGGTCGATACCGTGAGCTTGTCAATGGTATAGGTCTTGACTGCGCCGACAGACTTGCCGTTGACCTTGACGTCCTTGACCTTATAGCCGGTGTCCGGTTTGAAGGTGAACGTTACCGATCTGCCAATATCCGAGAGCTTCAGCTTCGGTTCAACCGTGCCGTGCCTGCCGATCGTTACGATCTTGCCGAGAAGCTGCTCAACGTAGCGTTCCGGCGTGATGTCCGCTGCACGGAGCCAGCCGTTGTAGTAAGTTCCGTTGCCGAGCGAGGGATGCTGCGAATCGCCCGGCCAATCGGAGACTTCGTGACTGTAGTCGTTGACATAGTGCCAAACAACCATATCGCCATCCTTCAGTTCCTGTTCTTTCAGACCATAATTCGGGTGGGAGCCATTGATTGTGTACATCCAGCCAGAGTTCTTGCCGTTGGTGAACTCGCTGAGCGCGTATCCGCCGAGGCAGGACGGGGCGTAGATCGTCTTCACATAGTTGCTCTCTGCACCGATGGAAGTCAGGCCAGCATCGCTCAACGCTTCTGTAAACAGGTCATAGACTGTTGCGTTGCTTGCCAGCTCATATTTGGTAGTCGGAATCCATGTCACATATTCAGGCAGATAGCTGTCGGTCGTCAAGTTCACATCCTGCGTAGCCTGCAAAGAACCAATGAGTCGGAAGGTGACCGTCATATCACCTTTCTTGACCTCGTCCATTTCTTTGATTGCGCGTTCCAGCAACGTTGAAACCTGCTTGCAGCTTTTTGCGGAGGTAATGTTTTTCTGTGCGGTAGAAAGAATCTCTGCGAGTTTCTTTCGTCCTGCATCGCCATAATCTTCCTGCTTGAGGCTGAGATAGTGGTCGGTCAGGTCGCTCTTTGCCTGACTCTTTGCGTTTTCCAGAAGCACGCTGTACTCGGTTTCTGCGCGAGTGAGCTTGTTCCGATACTGCTGCGGAACTTGTTCCTGTTCGCTATCTGTCAGCTTTTCATACGCTTCGCGGGCTGTTACAATCGCTTCATAGCTGTCCTCATCAACCGGATCGGGGATTGCCTTGATTTTTTCAATCACGGATTCGACGCTTTCCGGCGTAGAAATGTTATCGGACATATCATAAAGCGTTGTCTTGCCGTCCAGAAGGCGGTAGTACGAAACGAGCGCATAATAGCTCTGCTCGGTTGCCATCGCGTTAGCCTGTCCGTTTACGGTATGCTTGAACTCGCCGCTGCCATTATAGAAGTGCATCAGACCATCAAGCAGCGTCAGGCCGGAGTTTGTGATGAAGCGACCATCCTCGGTGGGATTGATGCCAAGCGAAGTTAAGGCGACAATAACCTGCGCGGTGCTTTCCGCACACAGCTCATTATAGGCGTTGTAGTAAGCGCCGGTTTCGTTATTCTGCGCTTTGCTGAGACGATTGAGCGCATTCTCGACAGCTGTTTTGACGTTTGCTCTGCTATAGTACGGAGCAAGCGCCTGAATTGCCATTGCGGTCATGTCCGCGTCCGCGACATTACCGGCTGTTGCCCAACCGCCGTTGGATGTTCGCTTGGACAGAATTTCGGAAATCAACTTGTCACGGGTTGTAGTTCCTTTCGGAATTTCGTATTGTTTGCTGTCCAGCGCAAGCAATGCCCAAATTGTGCCATTGATACCCTGCTTCTTGACCCAGTCAAAGTCACTGTAGCCCTTCAACAGGTCTTTGCCAGTTACGAACGTCTGCGGGTCTTCGCCCAAAGCAGTCAGCGCAAGAATAATACGGGAATTATCTGTCGATACGGTCGTCTTGAACCCGGCATCATACAGCTTGCCGTCTCTGTATCTTGCGTTGATGTAGCTGCGGACAGCGTCCAGATAGGTGGTACGGTTATCCGTGGTGATCGTATGCTCTGCGCGGGCAAGACCGAGCATGAGCCATTCGCCCTCAATAGAACCGGTTCCCGGCGTCTTGAGCGCAAGCGCGTCGCCGGTATCCTTATAGGCTTCTGCCAGTTCTTCCGCAGTTACCTTGTCGCCGGGCTTCGGCGTGGGCTTGTCGCCGCCGCCGATGCTGCTTTCCTTGGTGTAGTCGTCCGTCCAGTGGAAGATAATCTCGTCGCCGCTGTTCAGGAACTGCTCGTTGACAGCATTACCGGAATGAACGCCATTGAGCGTGTACATCCAGCCAGACTTCATCTCGGCACTATTCATTTTTTCCGTCAGCGTTACATCGTTGTAAGTGACAGAAGAAATGTAGTTGCCCTTTTCGTTGACAAATGTAATTTCATTTGCTTTAAAGGCTGCCTGGACAACATCCAGAACCGTTGCGTTCAGATCAACGCTATAATCCGTGCGCGGGAGCCACTCGGTCAGGTTATTGTCCGCGAGCGTATGCGTCGTGCCATCGTCGTGTACGGTGTCGCCAAGGAGCGTGAAATAGACTGTGATGTTGGAGGACTTGAGGACCTTGACGGTGATCTCCGCGGTTGCACCCTTGTAGGAGATCGTGAGCTTCTGGACCTCGTTCTTGTTCTTGTCATAGCCGGTGATCGTAACATCGGCATCCGTCGGACCGACCGTGACGCTCTTGCCATCGCTGTAGACAGCGGTGATCTTCATGCCAGTCAAATTGAGGTCTTCGCCAAGATAGAATGTCGTCTTGTAAGTACCGGAAATGTCCAGACGGGTAACGACGGACGCGCCGAGCAGCGTCGGGTACAGTGCATTTTCGCCCTGTGTCCAGTTCTTGTAGTCGCTGCCTTCATTCAGGAGGTCTTTGACAGTACCATTCTTAAATTCCTCTGCGGTTTTGGCAGAGCCCATGTTGTCCTGATATGCTTTCAGCGCAGCATTATCAAAGCCAAAGTCCTTGGTCTTGTCATACTCTTCGACCTTGCCAATCAGCTCCGTAACGTTTCCGGATTTTTCATAGAAATAGTTGTTTTCGATATGCTGGCACTTATCAATGGAACGCATATAGCCAATAATGCCGCCGACATTATTGCCAGTCGCTGTGATCGTTCCATAGAAGAAGCTGTCCTTGATCCAGCATTCATTCCAGCATTGCTTCAAGCCGCCTTCGCCGCCGAACAAGCCACCGACATAATCCGCGCCGGTGACATTGCCATCGACATAGCTGTTGATAATGGAGACAGCCATCGTGTTGGGCGCGGACTTATCTGTATAGCCCTTTGCGATCAGGCCGCCGACCCAGTCGCCGGTCGCGACCAGATTGCCGCTGAAATGGCTGTTGCGGATCTCGCACATGCCCATACTTTGTCCCTTTTTACCTGCGAGACCGCCAATGTTATCTTTGCCATATACATTGGCTTTGCTGTAGCTGTTGTTAATTTGTCCGTTAAAATCACCGCCGACGAAGGAGCCGATGTTGCTTAGTTCTTCACTATAGCCAATCTTGACGTTGTCTTCGACGACGCAGCCTTCAATCGTAATGGTGTTTTTACCGGAGCCGCTGCCCAGCATAAAGCCCGAGCGAAGCGTAGACGATCCATTCAACAGATGCACATTCTGGATGGTGACGCAGTTCGGTACGCCGGTCCAATAGTTTCCATCCGCGCCGTAGTCCGCAAATAAACCATCGATCAGGCCGTTTCCGTTGATTTTTTCGCCATAGATATTCAGATTTTTGATGGTGGCATCACTGGTGAAGTTAAACAGAGGCTTTCCCTCTGTTGCAACGGTCAATTTATGCCCGCCGCCGTCGAAAATACCGCCGAATGCGCGCCATTCATATTTTTTCTTCGCTGCGTCTTCAATTTCGGGGGACCTGTCTATCTTTGTGCCGATGGGTTCCCACGTGGGAGACAGCACGATATTGTTCATCATTTTGAAATGAACGCCCGGGCACCATTGGTTGTCCTCGTTGACGATCTTACGGAGTTTTATCAGATCGGCCTCGGATGTGAGCTGGTATGGATTTTCCTTTGTTCCGGAGCCTGTGAAGCCTTCCAGCTCGACCCGGGAATATACCAGGCGAACCGGACCGCTGGTTTCACTTGCCGGTTCCACCCCGTCTGCTGTTGCCGTAACAGTACAGTAAATATAATAAACGCCTTCTTCGAATCCCTCTGTAGGTGCCACTGACGTAATAGAATACTGATTACCCTGATCATCTGCTGATACCCAAGCTTGTCCAGAGACTACCTCCAGCGGACTTGCAGTTTTTAGATCAGGTTTTGTATTGACAAAGTATTCATAGCGTAAGGAAACCCCAGGTTCTGGCTCTTCGACGCTGATATACATGAGATCAAATTTTTCACCGCTGATATAGTTTGTTCTATATATATCCGCATATTTATCCTCGCCTGTCGAAACAAAAGAGCCAAGCTCCTTGAAAATATTGGGTTTTGAAATGTAGCTGAGTTTCGTTTTTACAGAAAAGATATCACTTGTTGCGTCAAACGAAATTTCTCCGATACCATCGATCGAAACAGTGCTGGTCACTTTACAGCGATAGTAACGTGTGCCCGCCGCGCTGGTATCTTTGGTTGGAATTGTATATGAACTGCCTGTTGCTCCCGCAATAGGCTGAAATGAAATATCTGATTTAGCTATGGCCGAATACCACTGATAGGTCGCTACCGCACCATCCGGAACCGTTGCAGTTACACTGAGCTTAGGCGTATCCAGTTTGTCGCATTCAACATTTAGCTCCGCAGGCTTTTTAATAACAGGTGCGGCAAGCTCGGTATTGATAACGTATATCGTGTTTTCGGTGCGCAGATCCCTACCTCCGTTGTAGACAAGGCTAACGGGAATTTTATATACACCTTGCACATTCTCGTCGGCATACGCAGAAAGGTCTACCTCTTCTGATAGCGTTGTGCTGTTATTTGCTGTTGTACCGGTTACCAACGCTTCACCGATATAACACGACGTTTTATTGTCAGGGTTCTTAAAGCTTCCCTTTAATGTGATCTTATTACCCGTCGTCGTGGCAGAAAAAATGTTGTTGAAATAGCAGGTAGCTGTGGTATATTTCGGGGAAAGAGAGGATTTGTTTGCTTCATCCAATACATCCAGAGAGGAAAATCCGGGTTTTAGTGTAAAATTATAAATATATTCGTCATATATATTATCGACGAAGCCTTTTTTATCATTACTTTTTCCAACACGAACGGACAATGTATGTTTCCCGCACGATAAAGTTGGAATTTTAGTGGGCATTGCTTTAGTGCCAGTAGCATTAGTTATCCGTTTTAGACCAGCTGTGCCTAATGCGAAAGTTTCCGAATCAGTGCCAGCATCAAGCACCATATAGTAATATAAGTTTTTTTCCTCTACAGCAGTCTTTTTAGCAGATAGCGTAAACAGTGGGAAAGTGCTGTTGTAAAGATCGATGTCGTAACTTGTAGTATTTTTGTCAAACGAGTAGTTTGGAATGGGATTGCCTGATGTAGATGACTGTATTTTAATGTCTTCAATATAGCCATTTAGCTTGCTCTCACTCCCGGCAGATGTTTCTGCGGCATAAACAGGGAGCATAAAACTGGTAAGTATAAACAGAATCGCCCCTACCAGAAGGAGCGTGCTCAATCGTTTCTTTTGTACAGCGCGCATTGATGCGGTTCTCCTCTCTAAGAAAAGGCCCGCGCCCAAGCGTTATGGGCGGCATGGGCGCGGGCCGGAAGTTTAGGTTACAGCTTAATTTCTAGCGTATTAGGTACCAGAAATCCAGTCGGAAGTGCCGGTCCAACGCTCAGTCTGCCGCGTGTGTTCCACAACGATTACGTCGCCAGCCTGAACGGTGTACTGATCCATGTAGTACTGATAGGGCGTAACGCCGTCATCCAAAGTATGATCGGGATCCAGCGGAACACTGCCGTTTACAGTAAACTTCCAGTCATCGCCGACATAGATGAAGTGATATACAGTATCGTCGCCGGTACCTTCGCTGTATTCAAGACCATAGCCTGCATACGTGGTGCTCCAATATACGGCGGGAATACCAGATGCGCTGCCAACAGGCTCACTGCCAACGCCTAAAATAGTGTCAACAGCGTATGCGGTGCTGCCAAAGCCGGGGTTCGTGCTGGGGACAGTTTTCCATGTGAGTTCAAGCATATCCGCATACTGATCGAGAGCGTCTTTTGCTGTCATACCTGTTGTAATCTCGAACGATATGGGTTTCGCATCCAGGACAGGCTCGCCGCCATAGATGACCTGGATCGTCGCGGTGCTGGTGGTGGCCGCGAATGCGCTGACGCTCATGGCGAGAACCATGACGACCGCCAGCAGGAGGGCTGTGAGTTTCTTTGCAGTTTTCATTTTACAATCTCCTTTGCAAAATTTTGCCCCGTGTTAGACAGCTCGGGTGGAGCAGGCCAAACTGCCCGCAATTTTAGAAAAAGTGGAACGTAGGTTTGCGGAACCTACGGTGTTCCCAATCAAAGATTGACAAGGTTTTGAGGTCCCCCGGTTCCGCGTTCCCAATTCGGAACCGGGGATTTCGGCGCGTCGGGGGGCGACGCGCTGGCAGTTTGATCTCAGGGGGATGAGATCAGGTCTATATGCAAATCCGTTCCCAACACGGATTGTGCAAATGAATTATGGTGTGCTTTCCTCCGCAGTCGCTTCCTGCTGCTCGGCCTGCCGCGCTGCGCGTTTGGCTTCCTTTTCTGCGGCCTGCTCCTGCCGGAACTTTGTGAGCTGCCGCTGATACTCAGCCTTGAACTCCTGCGTTTTTCGCACGTTCTTGTTCTTCGGGCATTTGAACCCCTGCAATTCAAGCGCGTACATCGTTCTTCCAGTGATTTTCTCATCCTGAAGAAGATCCGCGCGGAATCGGCGGCCTTTGCCTTGAATCGGCGGCTTCTCTTTGGCTTTATTTTGCTTTTTGGCCTCAGCCTTGGCTGCTTTGTCCAGCGTCATGGTCACGCCCTTCTTGTAATTCTCGTCGGTGGTGGGGGCGTTGGCCGCCATATCCAGCGTATCCAGAATGGGGATGATCTGGTTCACGGCAAAGGACACGCCGTCGTTGAACTTCTGGTCAGCCTCACGGGTGGAGCGCTTGCGGTAGTTCTCATACTCGGCGGCCATCCGCAGCAGCTGATCCTTGGCCTGATTGGCATTCTTCTCAGCCGCGTCCAGCTTTGCCTTCACAGCCTCCAGCTCCCGGGCCTTCTTGTTGAAGAAGCCATCCTTTTTCTTGGGGTCTGCCGCTTCAGCGTTCGTCTCGGGAGCCGCTGCCTGCTCAGGTGCAGTTTCCGGGGCGGCCTGCTCGGCGGTGTTGGGCTCCACGGCAGGTTCTTCTGCCTGCGGGGTCTTTTTTGTTTCTTCGCTCATTCCAGGTCCTCCTTATAGATCACAGTCCGCCGGGGTGCGGCTGCCTGCGGGGTATCTTTTCGTTTGCCGCTCATTCCTTCGCCAAGCTGATCGGCAAAGGTGTGAAGCAGCGGCATCAGCTTCTGGAAGGGCATCCGGGTGGGGCCGATGAGGGCCACGGAGCCCCAGAGGCCTCCGCCCACCAGATACCGGTCACTCACGATGCACAGGCCAGGAATCTGAGGTTCCAGATCCTCGCCCAGCAGGATGCTCTCGCTCTGCTCTGCCGGGGGTGCAATGAGGGCGGCGGCCTGCTCTTCGTCGTTCAGCAGGCTCAGGATGCTGCCCACCTTGCCGTCCAGCTGGGGCCAGTCCAGCAGGTACTGCTCACCACCCAGATACACATGGGGCTGGGTGGAATCCTGCAGGATGGCGGCGGCGGCGCTGATCACCGGCACCAGCTCCGGGCTGATCTGGCTGCACAGCTCTGCAAGGAGCCGGGGCGACAGATCAACAGGAGCCACAAAGGTCAGGTTCCGGTTGAGCAGGGCGGCAAGCGCCGCTGCATTTTCCCGGGAAAGACCGGTGCGGACCCGCGCCACACGGGTGCGGACATAACCGGCAGTGGTCACAGCCAGCACCGCTGCGGCGCTGCGGCCCACCTGCACCACCTCGTAGTGGGCGATGCAGAGATCCTCAGCACAGGGGGTGCTGACGGCGGCGGTGCAGCCGCTGATGGCGGCCAGCGCCTTGGCGGCACCCTGTGCCAGCTTTTCCGGCTCGTGGTCAAGGCTTGCGAACACCGCGTCCACACGGGCGCGGGTCACACGGTCCAGCGGCTGGTCATCGGTGAGAAGATGATCCAGATAATAACGGTAGCCCTTGGCACTGGGCACACGGCCCGCGCTGGTGTGGGGCTGCTCCAGCAGGCCCAGCTTTGTCAGCGCCGCCATCTCGTTGCGCAGCGTTGCGCTGGACACTGCCATATCAAAGTAGTTTGCCAGCACGCTGCTGCCCACCGGCTCGCCCTCAAGGCCATACAGCGCCACGATCGCCTGCAAGACCCGTTGCTTGCGTGCATCCATCGTCATAGCGCCTGCCTCCTTTTTGTATTGCTTTTGTTTGTTTAGCACTCCTTGTTCCTGAGTGCTAAGACCATTATAATCGTTTTTGCCCTGCTGTCAAGCCCTTTGCAAAAATGTTTATAAAGATTCATAATTCTGTCATAAAGGGGGTGTGAACTCCCTCAGTCAAAGCCTGCGGCTTTGCCAGCTCCCTCTGGGAGGGAGCCTTTGGCATGGTGGTACAGTTTCCGGCTAAACCGCAAAGCTTGCGAGCGCAGCCGCTCCCCCTTGGGGGAGCTGTCGCGCAGCGACTGAGGGGCTGCAAATCGGCGGAGCCGGAAAAAA
>OGXR01002225.1_pt1 | contig 12789 bp, 10 predicted proteins | sample 1576331 | NCBI WGS metagenome assembly OGXR01 (sample SAMEA3541473, study PRJEB24748) | human gut metagenome | biome: human gut; feature: human-associated habitat; material: faeces | place: China | collected 2012 | reverse complement strand
CTGCCAATCGTTGCGTAGCAACTCGTACATGCCCATCTGGCTGTTGACCAGCGGCCGAAGGAGGAACCGGCCCGGACCGGCTTGACAAACACCGGGTATCCCAGTTCCTCCGCTGCCTGGGCGATCCGGCTGAAATCATCGCTGGAATGAAAGACGTGGCTCCGGGGGACCCGGATGCCGGCCAGGGCCGCCAGCTGGTGGGCCCGGTCCTTGTCCATGCACAAGGCGCTGGACAATGTCCCGCAGCCGATGACCGGGACCCCGGCCAGTTCAAAGAGTCCCTGTACCGTACCGTCCTCGCCGTTCTTGCCGTGGAGGACTGGGAATACCGCGTCAAAAAGGAGACGGCGGCCGGAGCCGTCCAGCAGTAGTAAAGCGTGGGCCTCCCGTTCCACCAGTGGGGTGCAGGGGATACAGTCTGCCGCCTGCTGCCAAGTACCGTCCTCCAGCCGGGAGAGGTCGCCGGTATAGCAGAGCCACTTCCCCTCCCGTGTGATGCCCACAGCCAAAGGAGTATAGCGGGCGGGGTCCATGTGGGACAGCACCGCATAGGCGGAATGGAGAGAAACTTCGTACTCCGTGGAGCATCCGCCGAAGAGAACGAGAATGGTTTTCATGGGATAAGACCTCCTAATCAAAATAAAGCGCCTGGTTCTGATACTGAAATGGTACCAGAACCAGGCGTTTCATACTTGTCTATCTACCAACGGATGCCTTGCAAGTTTTCTGCGAAATTCTTGTGATTTTCTTACGGCGCTTCTGAATGGTCTGACGGAAGACAGATGGTGAAGGTGATCCGATCCTCGGTGCTGTCCGCCCGAATGGTCCCGCCGTGGAGCTCCACGATCTCCTTGGCGATGGCTAAGCCAAGGCCCGCACCACCTGTCCGGGTGGCGCGGGAGCTGTCCAGACGGAAGAACTGTTCAAAGATCCGGTCCAATTTCTCCTGGGGGATGTTCTTTCCCGCATTGGAGAAGGTGAGTACGATTTTCCCGGCCTCTATCCGTCCGGCAATTTCCACCGTGCTGTCCGGCAGGCTATAATAAGACGCGTTGCGCAGGAGATTATCAAAGACCCTTGCCAGCTTATCCGGGTCACAGGAATAGTGCAGCTTGGGCGGCAGATCCAGGCTGCATGACAGCCCCGATTCTGCGAAAATGGGGCGGAATTCGCTGGCGACCTGCTCCAGCATCCGCGTCAGGTCCACGCTCTGCCGCTCCAGCTCCAGGCGAGAGAGGTTGAAGCGGGTGATGTCGAAGAACTCGTTGATGAGGTCCTCCAGCCGCTCCGCCTTCTCCAGGGCGATGCCGGTGTACCTGGCCCGGATCTCCGGGGAGATCTGAGGCTCATCCCGCAGGAGGGTCAGGTAGCCGATGACGCTGGTCAGGGGCGTTTTCAGGTCGTGGGCCAGATAGACGATTAGGTCGTTTTTCCGCTGTTCTGCCTCCCGGGCTGCCCGGGCGTCCCGGAGAGCCTGCTCCCGGGCCAGATTCAGCTGGATGGAGATGTCCTCCAGGGAATCCGGCAGCTGGATGGGCTCCTCACTGGGGCGGGATAATTGCTCTGCCGCATTGGCCACCACGTCCAGCTGCTTGATGGGCTTGGAGATAAAATAGAAGCTGATGACCACCCAGCCCGCCAGCACTGTGACGATGCAGACCAGAACGATGTAGTCTCGAACCCAATTCAGGATGTCGTGGAGCGGCGAGGGCTGCCAGGTGATGCTGGCGCAGATGATGAAGCCCAGGAATGCCAAGGCCATCACTGCGACCACCCAAGCCATGAGGACCAGCAGGTAGCCGCCCCAGATGCGCAAAGATCTCCGGCGGCTGCGGGTATTTCCTTTCTTACTCAATGGTGTACCCCACCCCCCAAACGGTCTTGATGAATTTGGGCTTTCGGCTGGGCTCGTGCATCTTTTCCCGTAGCCGGGCGATGTGACTCATGACGGTGTTGTTGCTGTCCATAAACGCCTCGCCCCAAACATGTTCAAACAGTTCCTCGCTGGGCACCACATTCCCCCGGTGCTCACATAGATACCAGAGAATGGAGAATTCCAAGGGCGTCAGGGCCAGTTCCTCGCCGAACAGGACGCACTTGTGAGTGGCCTTGGAGATCTGAAGGCCTCGAAAGTCGTATTCGGTGACATCCTGGACTGTCCCCTCCCTGGGGTTGTACCGGGTGTAGCGGCGCAGCTGAGTCTTGACCCGGGCCACCAGTTCCAGAGGATTGAAGGGCTTGGTGATGTAGTCGTCCGCTCCCAAGGTCAGCCCCGTGATCTTGTCCATATCCTCCACTTTTGCGGTGAGCATGATGATGGGGAACAGGTGGTCCTCCCGGATGCGCTGGCAGAGGGTAAATCCGTCCATGTCCGGCAGCATCACATCCAGCACCGCCAGATTCAAGCGTGTCGTCCGCACACAAGCCAGGGCGTCGGAGGCATTATAGAATTTGTGGATGGTGAAGCCTTCGTTTTTCAGATAGACCTCCACCAGATCTGCGATCGCAGTCTCGTCATCGACGACTAAAATATGTGTAGCCATAGTTGCCGGCCTTTCGTGTTTTTCTGCATTATAGCACGGAACGTATAAAAAAGCGAGTATGACTCTTGATTTTTCCTAAACATGTCCTAAAGGGGACTGTTGCGGTCTCCTGTCTGCGCAAAATTCTCACCAGACTGTATCGAAACTACGATCTTCCAGACTCCTGATTTCGTAGGGTCGAAGTCGTGAAGCTGCGCCGCAGTGCTCTGTCATCCTTCGCTGGCAGGATCGGTCTGCGTATCATACGATGAACATTCCTCCAGATCTGCAGCCTGCTACCCGGATAGGCTTTTTTCAGCTTTGTGACAGCACGCTCCTTTGCCTTTTCCACGGCGGACTCCTTCATCATGTGGTACATGCCGATTTCCTTCAGCGAAGTTTTTTCAAATCCGAATACACCGTAGAATTTTCCGAGGATGTCCCTGTCCTTCTTCGGGAGAGCATCAAATAGTTCCTGCAGCAGCTCAATGCAGACTTTTCGATACACGACCTGCTCCGCAGAAACAGAGAGATTCCCAGGCATCAGCCGCTCAAAGGGATCACCGTCATAGCTCCCAGGGATAAGATCATTGACACCAACAAAATGGGTGTTGTAACGGATGTGCTTGACAGCCTGTTCCAGAAGGACATCCATTTTCTCCGCGATCTCTTCGATGCTGAACTGACCTGAATGATATAGCCTTTGTGCCTGCCGGACAGCATCCATCTCGTGCTTGCTCAGAGAAAGATTTCCGATATGTTGCTCCAGCCAACGGGTCATCCGGCCTTTCAGATGTGGGTACAGGTAGGTGGCAAGCACAGCACGGCTCTCATCGTATTCTCTGCTCTGGACCCGTGTCAGAAATTCCAACGCACCCTCGCCGCAAAGATCCTCCAGAATCGTTTTCGTATAGCCGGACAACTCTCCCGGTCTTTCCCTGTCCATATGCAGACAGTTGAACTCTCTGGCAGTCTCCCGGGCGATGCGCCGGATCAGCCCGAGATTCCTGCGGTACAACTCCTCCAGCGCGCGCTCATCACCGCCGTAATATCGGCGGACCAATTCCTCATTGGTCATGGGTCCCACCCGCCTTTGCTTTCGGTGGACGCCCTCGGGGCTTGCTCACTCTGGTGATGCGGCAATATTCATACACTTGCGCAGTAGATATTTGTTCAGAAAACTCCTCAACAGAGATATCCGGGCTGCGCAGCGCATCGTAGAGCCGGTCTCGCACATGATCCTTGGCTCTTCTGGCATCCTCCTGAGAGATAGCTCCCCGCTGCATATCCTTCGTGATCCTGGAAAAGGCAGTCAGCTTGGCCTTCACCTTGGGGTTGTTCTTTGCCAGTTCCTTTTGAACTTCCACCGTGCCAAATTGCCGACAGGTGTAGCCAGGAGCGTGGGGACAGGCCCCTTCGCAGTACAAAGCGTGGACGCCGCTCTTCAGCATGAAGTATTTCCCGCAGATGATGCAGCGGCGGATGTTGTGTCCGCTATTCAGGGCCAGCATATAGTCTGCCTTCATCAGCGCCTGTAAGCTGTCCGTCACATGCTCCTGACAGATGGCCATGGAGCCGTCCGGCAGCTCCCGCGGGACATAGGAGAGCATATATTCATCGTGTCTCCTGTAGCAGTCCCCGTGGTAAGTGATGGGGTTGACGATCAGCTTCTCTGCGGTGCGATCATCGTTATAGAAACCATAGAGCGCTGCCGCATAACTTTCCGGCCCATTGGTCGTGAGTGTGGAGAGGATAAACTTGATGAAATTCCGGATGGTAGGAACAAAGGCACGGATGTCGTGAAGATACATCATGTAGCGGTCGATGTATTTCTTGTAGGCACTCCAGGTATCTTCGCACGCTCCCAGGAGGCGAAACATCTCGTAATAAAACAACTCGCCCTTTTCCTCGCTGCCCTCTCTGCGACGAAACAGATCCAGCAGTCCCAAGGAGATTTCAGGATCGCTGTCCCCATCATCGCTCTGGAAGAATTCTTCCGCTGAGGCGCTGAGAAGTTTTGTCTGATCATCCTCTGAAAGGCTGTGCTCCTCGGGAGGAAACAAGCTGAACTGTCCTGTGATCTCCCGTATCACCGAAAAGAAAGCGTCATAGCAATCGTCCGGTAGCAAGCGGAACACAGTATATCGGCGAAGTTCCTGACAGAGCTGCTCCATCTCATCATTCAGTTTCCACCAAAGTTCACTCTTGCGGACATACTCGTAGATGTCCATAAGGGTACGGATGCGCACCATCCGTTCGTGCAGAGGGTGGTAGTCATCCGGTGATAGATTCAGCAGATCTTCGGTCAGCCTGCCTGCCTCAAACTGCTGCCCGTTCAGCTCCAAGGTGCTGCCGTAGGTATAGAATATGATGCTCCCCTCCATTTCCGCTGGCCCCCTCCTCTGCAATAATTTGTCCTACTTGATTTTTAATCTGTCCATGCTTTTTATCAGGATACCATCTTTTCCACCACAATACAAGCAGAGGGGCAAGGGGATGCTCAAAAGTCCTGTGGGCACTGCTCCTCTAAAAGAATACTACTCCCACTTCTTTCGAGGTGGGAGATTTTTGTATTCAGATATTTTGAATTGGAGGTACTGACTATGAGCAACAAAATGGACCGTCCTCTGGCCACGGTGGACGGTAGGACGCTGATGGACCGTCCGCTGGAGCCGCTCAATTTTGTGGTGGACACGCTGATCTCTCAGGGTCTGCATATCCTGGCGGGTTCACCCAAGGTGGGCAAGTCCTGGCTGGCCCTGTGGCTGGCGGTGACGGTGGCCAAGGGAGAACCGGTCTGGGGAATGAGCGTGAAGCAGGGCACCACCCTCTATCTCTGCCTGGAGGACTCCGTCCTTCGCATCCAGAACCGCCTCTTCGAGATCACAGAGGACGCGCCGGACAGCGTCCATTTCTGTACGGAGTGCGCTCCCATCGGCCAGGGGCTGGAGGAGCAGGTGGAGGGCTTCCTCGTAGCTCACCCGGATACTGTTCTGGTCCTCGTCGATACGCTGCAGATGGTCCGCCCCGTCCACGATGCCACCTACGCCAATGACTACCAGGACCTGTCCGTGCTGAAGCGGCTGGCGGACAAGCACGGCATCGCCATCCTGCTGATCCATCATCTGCGAAAGGAAACTGCCGATGATGTGTTCAACCGTATCTCCGGTACGACAGCCATCAGCGGGGCGGTGGATTCCAGTTTTACTCTGGTGGAAGATCGGCGCGGCAGCGGTAAGGCGAAGCTCTCCTGCATCGGTCGTGACATTGAATACCGGGAGTTGTCTCTGGAACGCAACGTTGAAAACATGTGGGAGATGGTAGCAGACAGCAGAACGCAGCCGGAGCTACTGGGCGACCGGATCACCTATCTGGTCTCTGAACTGATGCGCGACCGTACGAAATTTATCGGCACTCCCACAGAGCTGTCTGAAAAAATCGACCCTGTCGGTATGGAGCGTATCTCGCCTAAGAAAGTGTCCCGCCTGATCCTGCAAAACCTTGACGCGCTAAGCAAAATCGGAATTTCCGGTATGGTGCGCCGCAGCAACGGGAAGCGGCTCATCGAGCTGCGCCGTGCCGAAAGTGACGATGCCCAGGGTGTACCTGTGGTCGCCCCTGTTGACCCTGTTGGGGCGCTGTGCGGCGATTTGCGGGAGATTGCCGGGCATGGCGAGTAAACACCCGCAGGGAAAAAGAAACGCCGTTTGTGGCCATTTGTGGCCGAAAGCGGAGCGCGGGTGTTCGGTGCAGGGAAATCACCTCCTTGGAGGTGGCCAGCATCGCGTTTGTCTGGTCTGCGGCAACGCCGCTGCCTGACTTCCGCATGAATTCCGGGCAGAAGCCCGGGCCCACTTTATCTACGATTTGGAGGAAACGACATGAAAAAAGATGTTAAATTCAGCACCCGCATGGCGTCCACAGACCGGGAGGCCATCAAGGAGTTGGCGAAGCAGTCCGGGATGTCCATGAGCGACTACGTCACTGCCTGCTGCCTGGGAAAGCAGGTGGTGGTCATCGACGGCCTGAAAGAAGTGCTGAAGGAGCTGAAGTCCATCGGCAGAAATCTGAACCAGCTCGTCACCCTGGCGCACATGGGACGAGTGACCGTGATCGATCTGGAAAGCGTATGTCGGGCGTTCTCTGAACTCTGTGGTGCCGTTCGGATGATCCTTGAACGAAAGCGCTGGTAAGCTATGGCTATCATCAGCTTCACAAACTACAAGCGGGGCCAGACCACCGGATGCATGAGCGCCGTGATGCGGTATACCATGCAGGATAAAAAGACCGAGTTCGAGGGGCAGCAGTTGGTCACAGGTATCAACTGTCAGCCGGAATCTGTCTACGCGGATTTCATGACCACCAAGCGGCTCTACCACAAGACGGACGGTGTACTGTTCTATCACATGGTACAGAGCTTCCCGAAAGGCGAAGCAGTCGACCCGGTCACCGCTCACGCGGCCGCGCTGAAGCTGGCCGAGTACTATGAGGGATACGAAGTTCTGGTCTGCACCCACACAGACCGTGAGCACATCCATTCCCACTTCCTCATCAACTCGGTCAATTTCGATACCGGACGGAAACTGCATATCGCAAAGGAGCAGCTCCAGGAACTGCGGCAACGCAACGACATGGTCTGCAAGGAGTTTTCACTTCCTGTATTTCAACCCAGGGAACAAAAGCAGAAAACAAAGACTATGACCATCGGAGAGTATCACACGGCAGCCCGCGGTCAGAGCAAGAAGCTGCAGCTCACGAATATCATCAATGACTGTATGCGCCACGCTTCCAACCGCGAGGAGTTCATTGCGCTGATGGAGAGCGAGGGCTACAAGGTTCGCTGGGAAAAGTCCCGAAAGAATATCACCTATACCACGCCGAGTGGCTGGCAGTGTCGGGACCGTTTGCTGTTCGGTGACAAATATCTAAAGGAGAACATGGAATATGAATTCAGGATCAGAGAAGAAATTATCTATGGACGAGCTCATGGCCCTGAACCGGCCCGAGCCTTCACCGCAGCCGACAGCGCGGGAGTCGAGTTCACCGATCACGCCCATTGTCATCCAGTGTCCGTTGCCGGAGGCTCTGACGATGCTGACACAGAAGACAGAATCCATCGGGTGGGAAGTGCGTGGAATGCGGGAGTATCTTCCGAACCTGAGATCACACACAGACCTGACAGCGGTGCAGAACAGCATGGCGAAGATCCAGAAATCGTTGACGGAGATGACCACTCTGCTGGAACAGGCTGGGAAGAAGAAAGAAAAGCATTCCTGCAAATGGCTGGACTGGCTTCCGGACTTCGACCTGATCGTAGTGGTCAAATGGATCGTACTGGTACTGCTCATCGTGGCGGCACTGCTGGGGATGGGGTATGGCACAGCGACAGTGGTCAGCAACATCCGCAACCTGTTTCTATGAAGCCGATCCACGCTGGACTGTATGGTCTGGCGGTAACTGGAGCGTTACTGGATGATGGTAACGAAGATGTCGAGGAACGTTACCGCCGTATCCAGGCAGAACAGGAAGCCAAAAATATCGGCGCTGTCATCGGACTGGTGGCCGGCGTAGCCATGGTGCTCACACAGGATGAGCAATCATCTACAGAACAGCAGTGGACCGAAGATCAGCAGGCAGAACAAACACAGCAGCAGACCATGTAACGGTCTGCTATTTTTGTTGCCTGACTGTAGCGTCAGGGGAAAGGAACGATATGGCGTATAAATTCAAATACAATGAGCGTCCCCGCTCCTACAGTGAAGAAAAGCATGGAGATGAGGATATTCCCTCTGCCAAGGCAGTGCGGGATACCGCAGTGGAAGAAAGGGACGACAAGATTATAAAAAGCCGCCGACAGCATGTATGCGGCAGAGAGTACATTGTGTTCGCGGAATTCAGTTTCGGAGGAACGCAATCTACGGTCGATCTTATGAAACAGGTCATCGACCTGGAGCAGGACGCAAAAAATATTTCCGCCTGAAAAACAGGTTCGCATAGACAAACAAACCGATTGAGGGTATTGTATGGTTGCAATCTCTCAATCGGTTTGGCGTTTTATGAAGGAGGTCAATATGTTACAGCCAAACCAAAAGATCACGGCGCTCTATTGCCGTCTGTCCCGAGATGATAATCTGGAGGGCGACTCCAACAGTATCCAGAACCAAAAACTTATCCTGCAAAAGTACGCCGATGAGAATGGGTTCCAGAACACCAGATTTTATGTGGACGATGGCTATTCCGGCGCGAATTTCAATCGCCCAGCCTTTGAACAGATGATGGATGACATGAGCAACGGCGACATCGCCGTCATCATCACAAAGGATCTTTCCCGCCTTGGAAGAAACCAACTGCACACCGGTCTTTATATCGAGGAGATATTCCCTTCCAATGATGTGCACTACATCGCTGTCAACGACAATGTTGACACCAAGTATGAAAACAGCAACGAGCTGATGCCTTTCAAGAATTTGTTCAATGAGTGGCACGTGCGGGACTGCAGCCGCAAGGTGCGGAATGTAGTGAACGCCAAGGCACAGCGGGGAATCCGGGTGGGGACACGAGCTCCTTACGGCTACCGCAAGGGTGCAACCAAGGACTCTCCTCTGTTGGTGGATGAGGAGGCGGCGGCTGTCGTCAAACGCATCTTCGCCATGTGCGCCGGCGGAATGGGACCAGCCCAGATTGCAAAGCAGCTCAAGAAAGAATGCATCTACAGTCCATCCATGTACGCCTATACGAAATTCGGCACATCCCATTCCGGGCTGAATGCAGAGCGGCCCTACAACTGGACTGGCGACATGGTGGCGGATATGCTTCAGAACATGGTCTACCTTGGGCACACGGTCAACCTTCGCTACAGCACCAAGTCCTACAAGGACAAAAAACGATGTGAACGCCCCAAATCAGAGTGGCTTATCTTTGAGAATACTCATGAAGAGCTGGTGGATCAGGAAACCTGGGATATCGTACAGGAGGTGCGATCTCATAAGCGCCGCCGCACGAATATGGATGAGCAGAATATGTTCTCTGGATTGGTGTATTGTGCGGACTGCAGTAAGCCCATGGTATTGCACCGGGCGCACACCATGAAGCCGGAACAGAATCATTTCACCTGCCGCACCTACAAGAAGGACGGGGCAGAAGTGTGTAGCGCTCACTATATCCGGGAAGTGGCACTGAAGGAAATCGTGCTGGAAACAATCCGCAGAGCCACAGAGTTTGCCAGGAGCGACCCGGAGCGGTTCGCCGCATATATTCAGCAAAAGCAATCTACTGAGGTGGCAAAGGAGATCCGGGGGTTGGAGCGGGAATTGTCCACGATGCGGAAACGGGATGGCGAACTGGATGTAGTGTTCAAGCGGATGTATGAGGACAGCGCCTTGGGACGGGTGAGCAATGAGCAGTTCCGTTTGCTGTCTGAGGCATACTCCAAGGAGAAAGCGCAGCTGGCCGAAGCCATCCCTGCCACGGAGGAGCGCCTGGAGAAACTACGCAGTAGCATGGCCAACGCCAAGAACTTCATCGCCAAGGCCAGAAAGTTCACCGACATGACGGAACTGACCCCGGAACTGCTCCGCACCTTTGTGGCGAAAATCATCGTGTATGAGAAAGAGGTCAAATACTCCAAGCACGCACCGCAGAAGATCCACATCTGTTTTCGGGACTTCAACCTCAACGAGACAGACGATATGCTTCTATGCGGAGAGACAACAGAAAAGGCAGACAGTACAATTGCACTGCCTGCCTAATCCGAGGACACGCTTCAAGGTACCCCTATCAGGAGTAGCGGAAGCGTCCCTCCCTTTCTGATTCAGTGCATGGGGCAGCCATGGGGCTTATCGCCCCGGCGCTCTGCCCGGCACAGGATCATCTCCCCGGCGATGCTGACGGCGATCTCCTCCGGCGTCACCGCCAGGATGGGGGTGCCGATGGGGGTGTGCACCAGGGCGATGGCCTCCTCCGAAATGCCCGCCTCCCGAAGCCGCTGGTTCACCGACGCGGTTTTGCGACGGGAGCCGATGACTCCCACATAGGCGAAGGCCCCCCGCAGCACCTGGTCCTCCACCTGGAAGTCCCGCATATGGCCGCTGGTCATGATGACCACAAAGTCCTCCTCCGTCACGGTGAGATAGTCGCTGATGCGGGTGAAATCCCCGCAGATCACCTGCTCCGCCGTGGGGAACAGGGAGGTGTTGGCCAGCTCCGGCCGGTCGTCGAATACCACCGGGCGGAAGTCCACCGTGGTCAGCAGAGGGCACAGGGCCTGAGAAATGTGTCCCGCGCCGAACAGCAGCGCCCGCTGACCGATAGGCAGAGGCAGGGAGATGTATCCCGCTGCCATGGAAAAGCCCGGGGTCCGCAGGGCCTGGGCAATATCCTCCGGCAGACTGCCGGCAGCGACGGTTTCCTTATCCAACAGCGCCGGAGCGGAGCCGTCCTCCGCCAGCACCAGCCACCCGGCGGTGTGCTGCTCCAGCAGAGCCAGGGCCCGGCTGGCGGTGTCGTTCCACAGGGGATCCTCCGCCGGAATGAACTGGAAATGGGCCGTGACGTCGCCGCCGCAGACCATGCCGATATCCCGCTCCGGAGTCTGGTGCAGGGGAAACTCCCGGATGCAGGAGCGGCGCTGGTCCAGCAGCTCCCGGCACAGTTGGATGCTGCGCCCCTCCACCGCGCCGCCGCCGATGGTACCCACCAGGCGGCCTTCGGCTCCCACCAGCATCTGTGCTCCGGCCTTCCGGGGGGCGCTGCCCCGGTCGGCGATCAGCGTCACCAGCACCGTGTCCCGGCGCTTCTCCACCTCGTAAAACAGTTGGGAAAAAATCTGCTTCATGACGTTATCCTTTTTTCCAGGCTTCCGTCTCCTCCAGCAGCCACTGACGCCAGGCATCCACGCCCAGGCCGGACTTGGCGGAGATGGGGAAAATCTTCAGGTTGGGATTGCGCCGGTGAGCGTACTCCACCACCTTGTCCATATCGAAGTCGAAATACGGCAGCACGTCGATCTTGTTGATAATCAGCGCGTCGCACACTGTGAAGATCAAGGGGTACTTCAGGGGCTTGTCGTGGCCCTCGGGCACGGAAAGGATCATGGCGTTTTTCACCGCGCCGGTGTCGAACTCCGCAGGGCACACCAGGTTGCCCACATTCTCCAGCACCACCAGGTCCAGGTCATCGGTGCCCAGCTCCCGCAGTCCCTGCTCGGTCATCCCGGCGTCCAGGTGGCACATGCCGCCGGTGTGCAGCTGGATGGACCGGACCCCGGCGTTGGCCATGGCGGCGGCGTCCACGTCGGAGTCGATGTCCGCCTCCATAACGCCCATGCGCAGCTGATCCTTCAGGCCCTCCACGGTCCGCAGCAGGGTGGTGGTCTTGCCGCTGCCCGGAGAGGACATCAGATTCAGCAGGAAGGTGCCCTGCTTTTTCAGCTGCTGCCGGACCCGGTCCGCCTCCCGGTCGTTGTCGGCGAAAACGCTTTCCTTCACCTGGATGATCTTATATTTGTCCATAGTTACGCCTCGTTTCTGTGGATTTTTCAGCAGTATACCATATTTGTCATGAATATGCAAACGACGCGACAAAAAATACCGGAATATGCCAAAAATTATTTGCGTTACCCACCGGACTGGGGGTATAATGAGGGGACAAGAAGGAGGCAGATAGCATGATCTCGACAAAAGGACGGTACTCCATCCGGATCCTTTTGGACCTGGCAGAGCACCGCAGCGGCGGCTACATCCCTATGAAGGAGGTGGCAGCGCGGCAGAATATCTCGCTGAAATACATCGAGAAGCTGATGCCTGCGCTGAAGACTGCCGGATTCATTGAGAGCGTCCACGGCATCGGCGGCGGCTCCCGCCTGGCCCGGGAGCCGGAAACATGCACCCTGTGGGACATCCTGCAGTGCTCCGAGGGGAACCTGGCCCCGGTAAGCTGCCTGAAGGACGGGGCGGGTCTCTGCGCCCGGTCCGCCGAGTGCCGCACCCTCCCGGTGTGGGAGGAATACTACCGGATGACCCGGGACTATTTTTCCGGTGTCACTCTGGCGGATCTGATGGACACCCCCCAGGGGGACAACTACGTCATTTGAATATACGCCGCCCGGACCGGAACTGCCCATCCCAGCCTGGGCGGCGTATATTTTCCGGGTTCGACGAAAAAAGCGGTTGCAAAACGGCAGGGAGTTTGGTATAATCAGCGGGTAACAGATGCGCAGGGTTAGTACATCGGTAGTACATCGGCTTCCCAAGCCGAGGAGGCGGGTTCG
>OGXR01002213.1_pt1 | contig 12838 bp, 16 predicted proteins | sample 1576331 | NCBI WGS metagenome assembly OGXR01 (sample SAMEA3541473, study PRJEB24748) | human gut metagenome | biome: human gut; feature: human-associated habitat; material: faeces | place: China | collected 2012 | reverse complement strand
ATATTCGTCACCAACTACAACTACAGCACTAAATCTAAAAGTTCTACCACCTTTAACAACTTTAGCAACTCTATTTATAGCAACAACTTTTTCTTTTAATTCGTTTTTTTCTTCCATCGGTTTTTATTTTCTCCTTTCCTAGAACTCTAATCCGCCTTCTCTTGCAGATTCTGCTAATGCTTTTACTACACCATGATATATGTATCCACCACGGTCAAAAACTACAGTTTTGATATTTTTTTCTATTGCTTTTTTAGCTATCATTGTTCCAACTTCTTTAGCAGCTTCGATATTAGCGTGTTTTTCTTTAATATCTTTGTCTAATGTTGAACAACTTACTAATGTTTTTCCAGCAACGTCATCTATAATTTGTACATATAAGTTTGTGTTACTTCTATATACACATAATCTTGGTCTTTCAGCTGTACCAGATATTTTTGTTCTTACTCTTAAATGTCTTCTTGTTCTTTCCATTTTTCTATCTGTTTTCTTAACCATTTTTATTCTCCTTTCACTCACTTTGTTCGTTCATCATAAATTTAAAATTTCTCCGAAATTATAAATTTACGAATCATTCGCTTCGCTCATTCATCGTAATTTAGAATTTCTTCGAAATTCTAAATTCCAAATCACTCACAGCTTAATTTCTATTTACCTGTTTTTCCTTCTTTACGTCTAATAACTTCTTCAGCATATTTAATACCTTTACCTCTATATACTTCAGGTGGTCTTTTTGTTCTGATATTAGCAGCTGTTTGACCAACTAATTCCTTATCTATACCTTTTACGATTATAGTATTTGGATTTGGTACATCGAAAGTAATTCCTTCTGGTGCTTCAAAAATTACTGGATGAGAATATCCTAATGTTAGGTTTAAGTTATTTCCTTGTTTTTGTGCTCTATAACCTACACCATTTATTTGTAATTCTCTTGTGTATTCTTTTTCTACACCTTCTATCATATTGCTTATTAAAGTTCTAGTTAATCCATGTAAACTTCTATTTAGAGCTTCGTTATTTGGTCTTGTAACTTTAATAGTGTTGTTTTCCATTTCTACAGAAATATTTTTATGTATTTCTCTTTCTATACTTTTAATTTCTTTTTCTATTCCTATTTTTACTAAAGAACTACCTTTAATAAGTAATGATATTATGTATTTTTTATCCAAAACACCTTTAGAAACTAAAGAAATAACTTCTTACTTAAATGACTTTCTATCAGTAGAAAGCGGAATTCATTTAATTAATGAAGGAGCTTCATTTCTTACTTCTTTTCTTATAGTTATTGTTCTTTCTATATATTTTCTTTTTAATATGCAAAAAATAAAAAACTACTTAAATAAATATGAATTATTTACTAAAATAGATAGAGATTTATTTAATTATTACAAAGGATTTTATTTAATAATTTTAATAGAAATAGTAGAATACCTAGTAATTTATTTTTTAATAGGGCACCCTTATTTCCTTCTTTTAGCACTTCTTTCGGGAGTAACTTCGGTAATTCCTTTAATCGGCGCTTTAATAACCAATGTACTAGCGCTTATTTCCGCTTGGTCCATAAGTATGCCTCTTTTTATAGCAACCAGTATTGTCATGATTCTAGTACCAATTTTTAATAGTTATGTAATTGAACCAAAAATCTATAAAAAAACTCTAAAAGTATCATTAGTAAGCATTATTCTATCTTGTTTTATCTTTGCCTCTCTTTTTGGATTTATAGGAATTCTTCTAGCTATTCCTTTATTCTTAATAATTAAAAATTTATTACTATTTTTCTTTCCAAGGCAGGAAAAAGTGTGATATTATATTTATAGGTGGTAGTTATGAAACTAGATATTATAACAAATAAATATTTACTTATTTGGCATTTACTTTACGAATCTTCAGTAAGCGATGATATTCATAAATTAAAACAAAAACTATGGAAAGATCATAAAAAAGAATACTCTTTAGTACACAAAGATAAAGAAGAAATAATAAAGGATAAACAAAAAAGATTAAAAGATAATAATATAAATACAAATAATGTAACATTTATAGAAGTAGATTTCAATAATAATTGGATAGATAAGTTACTTACAAGTAATTTTGATAAAGATAAAAAGACTCATGTATCACTACTAGGAATAAGCTATTATCTAGATAAAGAAGTATTTAAAAATACCATTAAAATAATATCTAATATTATACCTAGTGGTAGTACTATAGTTTTTGATTACCCAAATGATAATGAGACAGAAAAAGAAGAAGTAAATAAAAGTCTTGCTAAAGAAGCAAATGAAGAAATGAAGAGTACTTATACTAAGAAAGATATATTAGATATAAGTGAAGTATCAAATACCTTAATATATGAACATTTAAATTATCAAGATATTAATAATATTTATTTTTATGATTATAATACCATTAATCCAAATAATAAAATAATAGCCCCTAAAGGAGTATCATATATAATGTTAGTAAAAAAATAAAGGATAAGTATGTTATAATAATTAATGAAGTGAGGTATATATGTATATAGCAAGATATAAAACTAATGATAAGATAGATGATATATTACTTACTAGTGATGGTAAATATTTAACAGGATTATATTTTGAAAATTCACCAGATAGTAGGAAACATACAGGTAATCATATAGAACAAGACTTACCGATATTTGAAGAGACTAAGAGATGGCTAGATATCTATTTTAGCGGTAAAGAGCCTAGGTTTACTCCTGAATATAGAATAGATTATAAATCTAACTTTCAAAAAGAGGTTACAGATATTATGGATAAAATACCTTATGGAGAGGTAGTTACTTACGGAGATATAGCCAAGAAAATAGCTGCTAATCATCATATTAAGAGAATGTCGGCTCAAGCAGTTGGAGGCTCAGTCGGAGCAAATCCTATCTGTATAATTGTACCATGTCATAGAGTGATTGGAGCCTCGAATAAATTAATTGGTTATGGAGGGGGTATTAAAAATAAAATAGTACTTTTAGAAATAGAAGGGCATAACCTAGAAGAATATAAACTATCAAAGGAGAAGAAATATGAATAGATGTAAATGGTGTAATTTAAATAATCCTAAGTATATAGATTATCATGATAATGAATGGGGTGTATTAAATCTAGATGATACTTATCTATTAGAAATGTTAATCTTAGAGATGTTTCAAGCAGGGTTATCTTGGGAATGTGTTCTAAATAAGAGAGAAGCCTTTAGAAGAGTTTATGATGATTTTGATATAGATAAAATATGTAATTATACTGAAGATAAAATAAAAGAATTAGAGGAAAATAAAGATATTATAAGAAATAAACTAAAGATAAAGGCTAGTATTAATAATGCTAAAATATTTAAAGATATTAAAGAAGAATACGGAAGTTTTAGGAATTATCTTTTAACATTTACAGATAATAAAATATATTATGAAATAAATATGACAAGTTCTGAATTATCTGACAATTTATCTAAAGACTTACGAAAAAGAGGCATGACATTTGTAGGTACTACGATTATATATTCTTATCTTCAAGCTATTGGTATAATATATTCACATGATAGAGATTGCTATTTATATAAGGAGGAATCTAATGAAAATAGTTAGTCCTAAAATAAAAAACTATATCGAATATAGTATTATGGATAGTATAAATGATAATGATTTTAGTAATAAATTATATAATACTAATATAGAAGATAATGTTATAATTAGAGATATAACCTTTGATAGTTGTATTTTTAATAATATTAATTTTAATAATATAAAATTAGATAATGTTGATTTAATAGATGTAATATTTAAAAACTCGGATTTATCTAATCAAGTATTTGATAATAAATTACTTAGTAGAGTAGTATTTGATAATTGTAAATTACTTGGTACTTCATTTGTTAATAGTAGTCTAAAAGATGTTTCTTTTAGTAGTAGTAACTCTAAATATACTAATTTTTTTACTAGTAGTTTAAATAATATTGAGATAATAGATAGTAATTTTAGTAATAGTATATTTACGGAATCTAAGATTAAGAATATAAGTTTACATAATAGTACTTTTAATGAAACAGAATTTATTAGGACTAATTTAAAAGATGTTGATTTTTCTACTTGTAATATAGAAAGAATAATTTTTGATATAGATTCATTAAAAGGTATAAAAATAAATGTTCTTCAAGCTAGTGATATTATATCATTATTTGGAGTACAAATAAAATAAAGAAGAAGGAAGTGATAATAATGAATTTTAAAGATAAGGTAGTAATAGTAACAGGGGGTACTAGAGGAATTGGATTAGAGGTAGCTAAATCTTTTTATGAGAAAGAAGCTAATGTTATAATATTTGGCTCTAAGAAAGAATCAGTAGATAAAGCAGTAGAAGAATTATCTAAAGATAATATTTTAGTAGAGGGTTATTATCCTAATTTAAATAACTATCAAGAAGTGGTAGAAACTATAGATAAAATATATAATAAATATAAGAGAATAGATGTATTAATTAATAATGCTGGTATTTCTGCAAATAAGAAAATAGAAGATACTACTAGTGAAGAATTTATGCATATTATGGATATAAATATTAATGCTATGTATAATACTTCTAAGGCAGTAACTATATATATGAAAAAACAAGGATATGGTGTAATATTAAATACTTCTTCAATGGTAAGTAAATATGGACAGCCATCAGGAATAGGTTATCCTACTAGTAAGTTTGCTGTAAATGGGTTTACTTTGTCACTTGCTAGAGAACTGGCTTCTTATAATATTAGAGTAAATGCTGTGGCTCCTGGCATAACTAATACTGATATGGTTAAAAAGTTACCTCAAGAAATGATTGAACCATTAATAAAATCAATACCACTAGGTCGTATTGGGGAGCCTAAAGATATTGCTAATGCTTATCTTTTCTTAGCAAGTGATATGGCTAGTTATATAACTGGGGTTATTTTATCAGTGGATGGTTTAGCAAGAAGTTAAAATTATATATGAATATTGAGGCTATGCCTCTTTTTTTCTTTTTTTTATTTTAAGGTGTTTTGGAGTATGAGAAAGACTATTGCCTTCTTAAAGAATTTTGGTATTGACTATATATATAATAGATAGTATAATTAGTATGAAAAGTATAACTAGTATAACTTTGGAAAGGAAATAATATAATGAAGAAAAATAAATATATGGGTATAAGTAAAGTAGGAGAGAAAGGTCAAATAGTAATACCTAAAGAAGTAAGAGATATCTTTGATATAAATCCGGGAGATTCTTTAATAGTACTAGCAGATTCTAAAAAAGGAATAGCTTTAGTAAAATCAGATGTAATTGAGGCTGCTACTAATAATATATTAGGAGGATCTAATGATAAAGATAAATAATTTAACTAAGAAATATAAAGATAAATTAGCAGTAGATAATTTAAATTTAGAAATAAAGACAGGGGAATTATTTTCTTTACTTGGAACTAATGGAGCGGGTAAGACTACTACTATTAAGATGTTATCTACATTAATATTACCTACTAGTGGAGAGGTAGAGATAAATAATTTAGATTTAGTAAAAGATAGTAGTAAAATAAAAGAAATAATAAATATATCTCCTCAAGAGATTGCGGTAGCATCTAATTTAACAGTATTAGAAAATTTATATTTTATGGCAGGGATATATCAAATACCTAATAAAGAAGATAAAATAAAAGAGTTAATAAAGTTATTTAAATTAGAAGAAGTATTAAAACAAAAGGCTAAGACATTATCTGGTGGTTATCAAAGAAAATTATCTATTGCGATATCTTTAATAAATAATCCTAAAATTCTTTTTTTAGATGAACCAACTCTAGGTTTAGATGTAATATCAAGACATGACTTATGGAAAATAATAGAATTATTAAAAGGAAAAACTACTATTATACTTACTACTCATTATATGGAAGAAGCTGAAGCGTTGTCTGATAGAATAGGTATAATGAATAAAGGTAAGTTAATAGAATTAGGTACTTCTAAAGAATTAATAAAAAAAGCTAAAACTAAAAACTTTGAAGATGCTTTTATAAAAATAATAGAGGAGGATAATAATGAGAATACTAACATTTGCTAATAGGAATTTTAAAGAAATAATAAGAGATCCGCTTAGTATTATCTTTTCTATTATTTTACCATTATTTCTATTATATATATTTAAACAGTTTAAAATACCAAACGAAGTATATAATATAGAGAATTTTACTCCTGGTATTATTATATTTAGTTTATCTTTTATAACAATGTTTACTTCTTTATTAGTGGCTAAAGATCGAAGTACATCTCTTACTACTAGACTTGGGGTATCTCCAATGAAAAGTATAGATTATATCTTAGGATATAGTATATCAGTATTACCAATAGTGTTAATACAAAATATATTATTCTTTATGACTGCTATGTTACTGGGATTAAACTTTAGTATAAATATTATTTATACAATATTAGTATCAATACCTATATCTTTATTATTTATATCTCTTGGTATATTAATAGGAACAATAACTACTGAAAAATCTTCTTCAGGAATATCTAGTATAGTAGTTCAGTTAGTAGCTTTTACTAGTGGTATGTATTTTAGTACTGATATGGTAGGTAATACTTTTAGTACCATATGTAAAATATTACCATTTCAAAGTACTTTAAATATAACTAAAAGTGTATTAAATAATAGTTATAACAATATATTAACTAGCACTTTAATAGTGGTTATATATACAATAATAACTATAGTATTAGAAATATTTTTGTTTAAAAAGAAAATGATAAGCGACAGCAAATAATATACGTTTGTATGTATATAAAAAGTATAAATAAATAACCATATTATATTGACTATTAAGTATAAATATAGGGAAGTTTCTAGGTAACACCAATAAGGTGCGTCTATCCTTTTTTAAGTATTTAAGGAAGGAGTGATATTATGATGAAAAAACAAACAGAAATGGTGGCTTTAGTAAGTGAATGAAGTCATACTAATAATATGGCTTACTTTAGTTACATTATACTTAATAGATAGTCGTAACCATAGACAAAAAAAGAGCACCCTTCAGGGGTGCTCTATAACAACGTTATGGAGAGAACACCTTTTGAGACTAGGTGTTATCCATTTTTATTATGGATAAATTTCTCTTCCTATAAGTATTCTACTAAAAAATTATAAAAATATCAATAACTATATTTAAATTTATTAAAAGGGTTTAAATACTGAATTTTATTATGTTGATAAATAAAAAGATATTGATATTAAGTGTTTTGATATGGTATAATATATAAGCAGAGAAGGTAGTAAATATGAAGAGAAATGATGTAGATAGAAGTAAATTATCTCCAATGATGAAACATTATGTTGAATTAAAAGATAAATATGAAGATGTAATAATATTATATAGATTAGGAGATTTTTATGAAATGTTTTTTGAAGATGCTGAAGTAGTAGCTCATGCTTTAGAACTTACTCTTACTGGCAAGAGTGCTGGATTAGAAGAGAAAGTTCCTATGTGTGGAATACCACATCATGCTGCTGAAATATATATTGATAAACTAATTAAAAAAGGCTTTAAAGTAGCTATATGTGAACAGTTAGAAGATCCTAAGAATGCTAAGGGAATAGTTAAAAGAGATATAATTGAAGTAATATCTTCTGGTACTATTATTAATGCTAATTCATTAAATGAAAAAGAAAATAATTATATAGGTAGTTTATATAGTTTTGGATATGGATATGCTTTTACATATTCAGATATTACTACTGGTGATATATATTCTTCTTTATATAATAGTAATTCAGATATTATATATAAATTATTATCTTTAGAGATAAAAGAATTGATTGTAGATAGTAATGTAGATAAAGAATTAATATCTAGTATAAGGAGTCAAAAGATACCAGTAACTATAGAGGATTCTTTTCTTACTGATAATTATAATGATATATATAGTAATATAGATGATGATAGAATAATAAAATCTATACAGTTATTATTATATTATTTAAGTGTTGTACAAAAAAGAAATCTATCTCATTTTCAAAAGGTAATAATTAAAAAAGATGAATCATCATTAATGATGGATATTCATACTAAGAGAAATTTAGAATTAACTGAATGTTTAAGAACTAAGGAAAGAACATATTCTTTATTATGGCTTTTAGATAATACTAAGACGGCTATGGGAAGTAGAAAGTTAAAATATTTTATTGAGAATCCATTAGTAGATATGTCTAGAATAAATGAAAGATATAATATTGTTACTAAGTTGCTTGAAGAATTTATATTAGCTGAAGAACTTAGAAATGATTTATATGAAGTATATGACTTAGAAAGATTATGCGGTAGAATATCATTTGGTTCTGCTAATGCTAAAGATTTATTACAATTAAAGAGTTCTTTAAAAGTACTTCCTAGTATTAAAGATAAATTAGAGAAAATTAATTTTTATGATGAAGTACATCCTTTAAATGACTTATATGATCTTTTAGAGAAAGCTATTAATGAAGATGCTCCGAATGGTTTAAAAGATGGCTTCTTAATAAAAAAAGGATATTCTAGTGAGTTAGATGAATTAAAAAGTCTAAGTAAGGGTGGTAAAGACTTTATTAGTAATTTTGAAAAAGAAGAGAGAGAAAGAACTGGTATCAAGGGATTAAAAGTAGGGTTTAATAAAGTATTTGGCTATTATATAGAGGTTAGTAATTCATATTTATCAATGATTACTGACGATATGGGTTATACTAGAAAACAAACACTTGCTAATTGTGAAAGATTTATTAATCCTATACTAAAAGAAAAAGAAGATATTATTTTGTCTTCTGAAGATAAGATTATTAACTTAGAATATAATTTATTTGTAGAAATAAGAGATAAATGTAAAGAATATATTAAAGTATTACAAAAGAATGCTAAAGTTATTAGTGAAATAGATGTCTTACAATCATTTGCTTTTGTTAGTGAAAAGTATGGTTATGTTAGACCTATATTAAATAGTACTAATGAAATTAAAGTAATATCTTCTAGGCATCCAGTCGTAGAGAAAGTATTAAAAGATGCTGAATATGTACCTAATGATATTATTATGGATAATAATACGGATATTTTACTTATTACTGGTCCTAATATGGCTGGTAAATCTACTTATATGAGACAACTTGGTATTATTGCTATTATGGCTCAAATAGGATGTTTTGTTCCTGCTGAAGAGGCTCATTTGCCAGTATTTGATAAGATCTTTACAAGAATAGGAGCAAGTGATGACTTAGTAAGTGGTGAATCTACATTTATGGTAGAAATGATGGAGGCTTCTCGGGCTATTAAGAATGCTACGAAAAATAGTTTAATTCTTTTTGATGAATTAGGTAGAGGGACTGCTACTTACGATGGTATGAGTTTAGCTGAAGCTATTCTAGAATATATAGCTAATAATATTAAATGTAAAACATTATTTTCTACTCATTATCATGAACTTACGAGTATGGAAAATACACTTCCTAATTTAAAAAATAAACATGTATCTGCTATTGAAGAGAATGGCAATATTACTTTCTTACATAAAGTAAAAGATGGATCAGTAGATAAAAGTTATGGTATTAATGTAGCAACACTTGCGGGTCTTCCTAAAGAAGTAATTGATAGAGCTAATGTTATATTAAATGAATATGAATCTAAAGATAATAATAGTAAAAAAGATTCTTCTATGCAAATGATGTTACCTCTTAATTTTGAAGAAAAGAAGAGTATTGTTGAAGAAGAACTGAAAAAAATAGATGTTCTAAATATAACACCTATTGAAGCTATTAATATATTAAATTCTTTAAAAGAAAAAATAAAATAGAGTTACTATAATAAGTAATTCTATTTTTTAAACAGTTCACTATGACTTCCAGTTTCTACTAAAAGTAATATAAGTTTATCACTAGTATATTTATAAACAAGCAACCAATCTGGTTCAATATGACATTCACGACATTCATTAAAATTTTTGTTATCTATTAAACTATGGTCTTTATATTTTTCTTCTAAAGAGTTACCATTAGATAAAGTTTCAACAATATATCTTAATTTTTTTAAATCTTTATTTTGCTTAACAACTTTTTTATATTGTTTTTTGAATTTCTTTGTGTAGTGAATCTCATACTTGGTTTTATTCATTTATTCAAATCCTCAAATAATTCGTCTATATTGTGATAACCTTTACTTTTAATTTCCCCGTTTTCAATTTTCTTTGCTTCTTTTAAAGCTCTTTTAAGTTCTCTAGTAGGTTTAGGATTTTTTAGTTCAAATGGAATACCGCCTTCATTAATAGATTTTCTTAGAAACAAATTAATCGCAGTACTCATGTTTAATCCTAAACTATTAAATAATTCTGTTGCTTCTTTTTTTACATTAGAATCAACATTAATATTAATAGCACTAGTATTATTAGACATTTATACCATCTCCTCTCTATAAAAATTATAGCAGTTAATGTAGTAAATGTCAATATAATTACTACATACTATCTACATTGATATTATATGTAAAAATAAAAAAATAATTAATAAATATGTTCAAAAAGTATTGATATAAAGATAAAAATACTTTATACTATGTGTAGGTGATGAGAATGAAAAGATTAAATAAAAAGGGATTTACTTTAGTAGAGTTATTAGTTGTTATTGTTATACTAGGAGTTATTATGTCTATTGCTATACCTAGTATTACTTCTTCAATTGAAAGAAGCAAAGATAAACAAAAGACGCAAATTATTAAATTAATTGAAAGCGCTGGTGAATTATATGTTGATAAACATAAAAATACAGTGACACCACCAATTACTTTAAATCAATTAATTGAAGATGGATTAATTACTAAGGAAGAGATGAAAGATCCATTTAATGAAAAAAGGACATTATGTGGATATCTTGGTTATGATGGTAAAAAGGTTAGTTGGAATGATACTAGTGGTTCTAATCAATATTGTTTAAGTATAGAATAAAGAAATGAGTGATGTAAATGAAAATAATATTAATTAAATATGGAGAATTAACTACTAAGAAAGATAATAGAAAAGTATTTATTAATATATTATATAATAATATAAAAAAAGCTTTAATAAATTATAAAGTTAATATTATTAAAACAAGAGATAGAATGTATATTGAGACAGAAGAAAATATTGATGAAGTAGTTGATATTCTTAAAAATATTTTTGGTATTCATAGTATAGTAGTGACTACTAGAGTTAATACTAATACTGAGGAAATAGAAGCTAATGTACTTAAAGTAGCTAAAAATATAGAATTTAATACTTTTAAAGTAGAAACTACTAGAAGTGATAAATCATTTCCTATTCCTAGTATGGATTTTTCTAGAAGAATTGGTTCTTTGATATTAAGAAATATTCCTAATAAAAAAGTAGATGTTCATAATCCTGATTATTTATTACATATTGAAATAAGAAAAGATTATACTTATATATATCATAAAGAAATAAAAGCATCAGGTGGTTATCCTGTTTCAGTGGCAGGCAGGGGACTTCTTATGTTATCAGGAGGAATTGATTCCCCAGTAGCAGGTTATCTTGCTATGAAAAGGGGAATCAAGATAGAATGTGTTTATTTTGAGTCTCCTCCACATACTAGTGTAATGGCTAAGAATAAAGTCAAAAAACTAGTGGAAGAACTTACAAAATATGATTCGAGTATTACTTTAAATGTGGTGAAGTTTACTGCTTTACAGGAGGCGATATATAAAAATATCGACCCTACATATATGATAACCATAATGCGTAGAATGATGTATAGGATAAGTGAAAAAATCATGGAAAAAACTTCTTGTCTATGTCTTATAAATGGTGAGAGTGTTGGACAGGTTGCTAGTCAAACTTTAACTAGTATGAGAGTTATTAATAGTGTAACTAATGTACCTGTTATTAGACCAGTAGCATGTTTAGATAAATTAGAAATTATAGATATATCGAGAAAGATTGGTACTTATGAAACATCAATACTTCCTTATGAAGATTGTTGTACTATTTTCTTACCTAAACATCCTGTTATTAATCCTAATATGGATAAAGCTATATTATATGAAAAGAGTTTTGATTTTAATTCTCTTATAGATGAAGCTGTTAATAGTAGAGAAGTAATTGAAATTAAAAGAAATAATACTAAGTTTGATATTTAGTAAAAATTACCATTAAAATATATGTATTAAATACTTAATAATTCACAACCTATTAGTGTAGGAGGTGAAACATAATGAGTAACAATACAAATAGCAAAATGGTAGTACCTGGAGCTAAACAAGCTATCGATAAAATGAAATATGAAATAGCTAACGAGTTTGGTGTTAATTTAGGACCAGATACAACTTCAAGAGCTAATGGATCAGTTGGTGGAGAAATTACTAAAAGATTAGTAAGATTAGGACAAAACCAAATTAGTGGATCTAACTACCAAAATAAGTAGTTAATATATAGAAAGTAACCTTATGGTTGCTTTTTGTTTTACCTCTAAGCTATAATCTTAGAGGTTATTTTAAACCTTATTCTAAGTTTTAAAATAGATATCAATCATATATATTATATTTGAGGTTAATACTATTTGAACTAGTTCTTTTCTTATAGTTATAACTGTGAATATGATAGGTCTACTGAGACTCCAATATAGACTAAGAATTAGGCTAGATTGGACATGAAATGACCTTGGCATTTCATGAAAGGTGAGGAAAATGAAAAAAATTAAATTTTGGTATTGACAAATGTAGTAAGATAGTTTATTATATTAATCACCAGTTCGATTTAGGCGAATTGGTGCTAGTATCACACTAGCCAACCCCTTTTTATTCTTTTTGGG